>Ga0310694_10004682_pt1 | contig 13175 bp, 9 predicted proteins | sample 174DNAGHGhighgp2_FD_203884 | JGI IMG/M metagenome (GOLD analysis project Ga0310694, IMG submission 203884) | Sheep rumen microbial communities from Palmerston North, Manawatu-Wanganui, New Zealand - 1742 DNA GHGhigh gp2 (v2) (version 2) | ecosystem: Host-associated > Mammals > Digestive system >...
AGTGACTCTTTTGATTCAGGACGCAGGGTGGCTTTATCGAAATCATAGAAGATGTTGTCAATCATCACAGGAGCAGTAATGGAGGCCAATGGGAACTGAAGTACATATTCCGTCGATTCATCGACTGAGTCGACGCGCAATTGTTCCTGATGGTTTAGAAACCCCTTGCAGGTGCCTAATAGTACATAGTCTACGTTAGGCTTGATTTCCTGTACAAATGACCCGTCGCCTTTTACACTGAGTTTCAGGTTTGTTCCATCGTTGCCAATCAGATATACCTGTGCCTGAGGCAGTTCATAGCCTTCGGCCTCATATACCCAACCCTTGACGGTTTGGATGATATCGGGCTTCTCAAATGAGTAGATGTGGTCCCAGCCCTTGCCGTCACCACGATTCGACGAGAAGAAACCTTTGTTCTTCATACCTTCGAAGGTCATGCCGAAGTCGTCGCCCTGCGAATTGAGCGGATAGCCTGGGTGTTCGATGACATAGAGTTGGGCATTCTTCGAAATGTTATCATGAGTCTCAATAGGTTTGGCAATATAGATGTCCAAACCACCCATGCCCTCATGTCCATTACTCGAGAAGTAGAGGTCGCCATTAGGACGGAATGTGGGGAACATCTCGTCGCCTGCTGTGTTGATGGGGGCTCCAAGGTTCTCGACACCTCCCAAACCACTACTGGTCAGACGTACGCGCCAAATGTCGTATCCGCCCTTGCCGCCAGGCATGTTACTTGTAAAGTAGAGCCATTCGCCATCGGGACTGACAGCAGGGTGAGCGTAGGCTGATAGCGTGTCGCGTGTCAGTACCAGTTCTGTAGCTTTGCTCCATGCAGCATCCGAACGTTGACTAGTGGCGATATTGGCATAGCGTGGATACTGGCCATCTGTTTTGCATTGCGTCAGGTACATGGTTCGTCCGTCGGGTGTGAACGAACAGGCACCTTCTTCACCATCACTGTTCAACTCAGAATCTATGACCTCAGGACGTTGCCATTTGCCCTTGTCGTCTTTTATGGAAACAAAGATGTCGGCATTCTTCGTGCCAGTGATGCCACTTAATTCGTCGCCCTTGGCCTGATTGCGTGTAGAAGTGAAGAACAACTGGTTAAAGTCTTCACCCGTCAGCATGGGCGAATATTCCGAACGTCGTGAGTTAAAGAAGTTCTCACGCTTGACGATATACCGAGAACCTTCCTCCTTCCAGATTGGTGCTTTCTGAGCTGAACGTAGTCCAGCCTTTGCCTGTTGTTCGTAACTTCGTGAATCCTTGAAGGCGTAACTTTTAATAGAATCCAATGCCGTCTGGTAGTTCTTGGCAGCTTCTTTGTAGTTTCCGCTCTTCATCAACTGTTCAGCCAAATGCAGATAAGTCAACGAGTCTGTCTGTTTATAACGAACAGCATTGTTATAGGCCGCAATAGCTTTCTGTGTGTAGTTGATGCGTCGGTAGCTTTCAGCCATCTTTAACGCTCGCTTACCTCTTAGTGCTCGCTCTTTGGCAGGCGTCTGTGAGTAAGCTTTCTTATATTGTGCTGCAGCATCATAATATTCACCAAGGGCATAGTATTTATCCCCTTTTTTCATAGCTTGTTCTGCACCACATCCCGTTAAGATTACTAACAGGAAACAGCCGAATGCTAATAGCCAATAATTCTTCATACCATATCTATAACGAATTTCTATACTTTTTATTATAGATAGGCATCAATAAAATATATCAGTCGTCAGGATTACCCTTGTAGTGGTATGGTTTCAACATGGGGTTGTCGCCTAGGTCCATTTCAGGTATGCCTCCATCCTTAATGAGCTTGTCCTGCTGCTTGCCGCGTACGTTACCTTCTGCCATCAAGAAGTCATCATAATTGAGGAAAGGAATAACGCATCCAAAGATACCGATACCTTCGCGCATTCCATCTGGATGCAGGTTGTTGGTTATACGGGCAGTGCAGAATATGGTGTGACGATATATCTCGAGCTTGTTGTTTCGATTGAATATCGCTAATATTTCCTTATCGTTGAAAGTACTGTCTGCTTCGGTGAAGGGACGGCGAATGTTATTGAATACTTCGTCTACAGGATCACAGCGTTTCTCAAAATTGTCTTGTATGCATTCGCGGATGTTGTCTTCCATCTGTGCCTGCATTTCTTCATCAGAGGGGATGGTTAGTATTGAGGCAATCAGCAGAATGAAAAGGGTGCCTGCGAGGATGACTAACTTACCTAGACAACTGTTGGTAAACTCAGATGCCATAGATTGCTTCTTATAGGTACTTCTGTTGGTTGGTTCCATCTTTTTTGTGATATTAAGTTACTATTTACTATGTATTAGGTTCATAAATTCCTGACGGGTCTTTGCCTGGTTGAAGGCTCCGCTAAAGTCGCTGGTAGTGGTTATGCTGTTCTGCTTCTCCACACCACGCATCTGCATGCACATGTGTCGAGCCTCTATCACGACCATGACTCCTAAAGGATGGAGGGTTTGTTCGATGGCCTCCTTGATTTGTAGCGTCATACGTTCCTGCACTTGCAGACGATGACTATAGATGTCTACTACGCGGGCTATCTTTGAGAGTCCTGTAATATAACCATTGGGTATGTAGGCTACATGTGCCTTGCCATAGAAGGGCAGCATGTGGTGTTCGCAGAGTGAGAAGAAGTCAATATCCTTAACGATGACCATCTGCGAGTAATCTTCCTTGAACAGTGCCTGGCGTAATATTTCATGAGCATCCTCCTCGTAGCCTTTGGTGAGTGTCTGCATAGCTTTAGCCACGCGCATAGGTGTCTTGAGCAGTCCTTCGCGTTGTGGGTCTTCACCTATTAGCTTCAGAATCTCCTCATAGTGACTAGCCAAGGTGTCAAGTCCCTCTCTGTATGTTTCGTTCTCTGTCATTAATATTGTACAGTTATCTTCCCTTTAACGATAGAAGCTTGATTATAGCCCAAATTGCGTAGTTGAACCAGCATCTGGTGGGCTTCCTCGTAAGTACGGTAATTGCCAACTCTGCATATCCATCGTGGAGAGTAGAAATGTACGTATACAGGTACGTTGGCAAAGTGCGACTTGATGTTGTTGCCTATCTGCTCAGCCTGTACACGGTCCTTGCGTGAGTTGCCTCCTGCAAAGGCTTGTACGCGATAGCCGTTTACCTTCACGCCACCACGCATTACCTTTTTGCTTAAGTCTGGATTTGCCTCGTCAGTCTCGCTGTTATCGCCAGTGCTAATGCCATTGATCACCGTAGGTTTAGTGGTGGGTGTCGTTGGTTTTGTTGTGGACGTGTTCTTACCAACTGTAGATGCGTTGGGAGTAGATACATTAGACTGAGTAGGCTGTTTGGTATTGTTCAGCACTTCACTATTGACGAGTTTGCTGATATTCTCGTCCTCATGAATAGTTATGGTGCCCTGCCCATTGCTGTTTTGCTGTTGTATGCGCTGGGTAAAAGTCTGTGCACTGGTATTAATTGCAATACCAGTACACAGCATAAATATTGTTACGATGCGTTTCATTATTTCCAAGCGTCGATGATGCCCTTGAAGTCTGCGCACTTCAGAGAAGCGCCACCAATCAGACCACCGTCAATATCGGGCTTTGCAAACAGCTCTGGAGCGTTCGAGGCTTTGCAACTTCCACCATAGAGAATGCTGGTATCGTCGGCTACAGCCTGACCATACTTTTCTGCGATGATTGAGCGGATGTATGCATGAATCTCCTCAGCCTGCTCAGCGGTAGCGGTCTTACCTGTACCAATAGCCCAGATGGGCTCGTAGGCGATGATAATCTTGCGGAAGTCCTCCTCAGCAAGGTTGAATACGCTACCCTCGAGTTCAGCCTTTACAACTTCGTTCTGCTTGTTGGCCTCGCGCTCAGCCAGACTCTCACCGATGCAGAAGATAACTTTCAGACCGTTCTTCTGTGCCAGCAGCACCTTCTCTTTCAGAATCTCAGGAGTCTCCTTGTAATATTCGCGACGCTCTGAGTGACCCAAAATCACATACTGAGCACCAGTAGACTTAATCATCTCAGCGCTAACTTCACCTGTGAAGGCACCCTTCTCCTTGTCAGCACAGTTCTCAGCACCCAGGCCAATCACACTGCCTTCCAGCACTTGTGCAACAGATGCGAGGTGGATAAACGGTGTGCAGATTACCACGTCACAATTGGGCTTGTCTGCAGCCAGTGCTTCGTTCAGTTCCTTTGCCAGGGCTACGCCCTCCTGCAGGTTCAGGTTCATCTTCCAGTTGCCTGCTACAATCTTTTTTCTCATGTTCTTTTTACGTTTTAAAAGTTGATATATCTTGTCTTTATTGTTCTTATCCTTTTTCTTCAGCCAATTCGACCACATCCACAATCTGTCAGCTAGTGTGAGTAGCAATAGCGGCAGCACATACCATAGTAGGATGGTTAGAATCTTTTGCGGCACGGAATCCTCAGGCATCTTTCCTATCTCTAGAAATTGCAGTTGCTTGGATAATTCCTTTTCGCTAGGCATGCGGTTATGACTCCATTTGCGTATCACCTTACCGTCTTTTAGCAGCATCAGTCCAGGATTACTGCGGATCATGGTCTTCAACACAATGTCATCAGTCAGACAGAAGTCGTATTCCGCGCCTGTTCTTTCTTTCCATTGCTGTATTCCCTGCTTTCCACTAGCTGTCAGGCAATAGAACGAGTAATCGTAGTCCTGTGCATACTCATGTACCTCGTTAATGCGATCCAGTTGCGAGTCATCAGCCTGTTCCAAGTGTGGCGACACCAATAGAAACATGTAACCCTGATTGAGTAGTACGGGCTCTGTGATGTCCTCGCCATTCAACTCCATAAAGAAGTCGGCATAGGGTAGCTCTTCGCCATTCATTGTTCGCGTCCAACCATCCCTGAGGTCTGTGCCTATATGATAGGGACGGAAGTCGAAGTATGGCAGATCGTACAGCGACCATCCAGATACGGCTATGATGAATAGTGCCGAGTAGTTGATGACAATCCACTGGTTTGAGCGCGATATGAATCGCATCATATCCAAAGGCCAGCATCTCACGATGATAGCAAGTATCAGCAACGCCACATTTTTCCATAGCGTCTGCCAATTGGTCAACACGATGGCATCGCCGAAACATCCACAGTCGCTGATGGGATTGGCTATAGCTAACCACAGTGTGATGGGTGTCATCACAAGCATCAGTATCAGTGTCAGCAATGTCACTAGTCTGCGACGGATGGCAAAAAGCAGACAGGTGCCCAGTCCAAATTCTAAGGCCGATAGCAACACCGCTGCGCCCAGCGTGGCAAAGTCAGGCACGTACTGTGCCAACTCAACGGCCTGAAGATAGTCGTGTATCTTATATTGTGTTCCCAGCGGGTCTACGGCTTTGACGAATCCTGACAGTATCAGGACGATGGCCAATATCAGCCGTGCTATATTTACTCCCGCCTTTCTCACTTATTCTTTTAGCTTTATGGCTCCAAACACAGCATAATTGATGATGTCCATGTAGTTCGCATCAATGCCTTCGCTCACCAACGTATTGCCCTGTAAGTCCTCAATTTCCTTGATACGTTCAATCTTGGTCAGAATGAAGTCTGTATACGAACTGACGCGCATTGAACGCCACGCTTCGTCGTAATCGTGGTTCTTGCGCTTCATCAGTTCCAGAGCTTCCTTTGCATGTTGATCGTAGAGTTTCATTGCTTCGTCGTTTGTAATGTCGACGGTATCACAGAATCCGCGCTCCAACTGGATGAGTCCCACGATACCATAATTAATTAGTGCGATGAACTCAGGACGAATACCATCACCTACCAACGATTCTTTCTTGATTTCCAACGAGCGAATTCGCTTAGCCTTGATAAATAGTTGGTCAGTTAACGACTCAGGACGCAGGATACGCCATGAAGCTCCGTAGTCGTGGAGCTTTTTTTCGAACAGCTGTCGGCATTCGTCGATAATCTGTTCGAATTGTGCATTCGTTTTTGCTTCGTTATTAGCCATATCGGCTGCAAAATTACGAAATAATTGTGAAATAGCCCACTATTTTTGCAAAAATATTCGTATCTTTGCACCTCGAAATAGAAATACATCAAGATGAAACTATATTCAGATGCCGCTTTGGCTCAGATATTGGATCAGGAAATCTTCCACCAAATTAGTCGTGTGGCTGACCAGATGGATGTCGAGTGCTATGTGGTGGGTGGTTATGTACGCGATATCTTCCTCGAACGTCCGTCCAATGATATTGATGTCGTTGTTGTTGGTAGTGGCATCGCTGTGGCTGAACAGTTGAAACACCAGTTAGGTAAGAAAGCTCACCTCTCTGTGTTCCGTAATTTTGGTACAGCACAGGTCAAGTTTCGTCAGAAAGGTAGAGAGTATGAAATTGAGTTTGTGGGCGCTCGTCGCGAGAGTTATAGTCACGACTCGCGCAAGCCCATTGTCGAGGATGGTACGCTAGAGGACGATCAGAATCGTCGCGACTTTACCATCAATGCAATGGCTATTTGTCTGAACAGCCAGCGCTTTGGTGAGTTGGTAGACCCCTTCAATGGTATTGCCGATCTTGAGGACGGCATCATTGCCACGCCTCTTGATCCTGAAATTACCTTCAGTGACGATCCCTTGCGCATGATGCGCTGCATTCGTTTTGCTACTCAGCTCAATTTCCAGATAGAAGATGCTACATACGAGGCTCTACAACGAATGGCTGACCGTATTAAAATAGTGAGTGGTGAGCGTATTGAGGTGGAACTCAACAAGATTATGATGGCGCCCCATCCCAGTATAGGTTTTGAACTTCTCCAACGCTCAGGACTTTTGCAGATAATTCTACCCGAATTTGCTGCGCTTGACATTATTGAAAAACGTGATGGTCGTGCCCATAAGAACAATTTCTATCATTCTCTTGAAGTGCTGGAAAACGTGGTGAAAGCCAACAGCCAACAGTCAACAGCCAACACCCTTTGGCTCCGTTGGGCAGCTTTACTTCATGACATTGGCAAGACGAAGTCAAAACGTTGGGAATCAGCCGTTGGTTGGACATTCCACAACCATAACCTCATAGGTGCCAAGATGATACCCCAGATATTCCGCCGTCTTAAGTTACCTATGGGCGTTGAGATGAAGTACGTTCAGAAACTCGTCGACCTCCACATGCGTCCTCAAGTCATAGCAGATAGTGAAGTGACCGACTCTGCCGTGCGCCGACTCATCAACGATGCAGGCGACGATATTGACGACCTTATGACGCTTTGTGAGGCTGATATCACGTCGAAGAATGAGATTAAAAAGAAGCTTTTCCTTGAAAATTTCCGCATCGTTCGTGAAAAACTCGTCGACCTTAAGGAAAAAGACTACAAGCGCCTGCTTCAACCCGTTATTGACGGTAACGAGATTATGCAGATTTTCCACCTCCAACCCTCTCGTGAGGTAGGCATTTTAAAACAATACCTCAAGGATGCTGTATTAGATAATAAGGTGAAAAACGAGCGCGAGCCTCTCATGCATCTTCTAATGCAAAAGGCTCGCGAAATGGGATTGTCGTCTTGAATTATTCTTCCTTAATTTCTGAATACAAGACCTTCTCCAAACTCGTCAATAATGATGGGCTTTTCACGATTTACCTCATCGGCTAAAATCTTGCGTGAAAGGTCGTTGAGTACAAGCTGTTGGATAGCGCGTTTCACGGGGCGAGCACCAAAGTCGGGATCGTACCCCTCCTGAGCCAAGAACTTGATGGCTGCTTCGGTGGTTTCCAATCGGATACCCTGTGGTTCTAGCATATCCGTTACCTTTTTCATCTGCAAGCGTACGACATCAGCAATTTGCTCCTGCGTCAATGGCGTGAAGGTGATGATTTCGTCAATGCGGTTGAGGAATTCAGGACGCATAGTCATTCGCAACTGCTCGCGTGTGGCGTTCGAGGTCATGATGATGATTGTGTTTTTGAAGTTGACTGTACGTCCCTTGTTGTCCGTCAGACGACCATCGTCCAATACCTGCAGCAGAATGTTAAAGACATCCGGATGAGCCTTTTCAATCTCGTCGAACAGTACGACACTATAAGGCTTGCGTCGCACTGCTTCAGTGAGTTGGCCACCCTCGTCGTAGCCTACGTAGCCCGGAGGTGCACCAACTAAGCGCGAGACGGTATGCTTCTCCTGATACTCCGACATATCGATACGCGTCATCATGGTCTCATCGTTGAATAGATACTCGGCAAGTGTCTTGGCGAGTTCGGTCTTACCGACACCCGTGGTACCTAGGAAGATAAATGAGGCGATGGGGCGCTTGGGGTCTTGCAGACCTGCACGTGAGCGACGCACAGCATCGGAAACGGCCATGATAGCCTCGTCTTGACCAATTACACGATGGTGTAGTTCATCCTCGAGGTGGAGTAACTTTTCGCGTTCACTCTGCATCATACGGGTCACGGGGATGCCCGTCCAGCGACTGACGACCTCAGCGATATCTTCAGCGGTAACCTCCTCGCGAACGAGCGAATTGCCGTCTTGAGCTGAGGCCAGTTGCTGTTGAATAGCCTTGATGTCGTCTTCAAGAGCCTTCAGTTTTGAGTAGCGTATCTCAGCTACCTTACCATAGTCACCCTCGCGTTCAGCACGTTCGGCTTCGAGCTTCAGGTTCTCCATCTCCTGCTTATCCTGTTGGATTTTGTTGATGAGTTGGCGTTCGCCTTCCCATTTGGCACGGAACAGTGTTTCTTGTTCCTTCAACTCGGCAATATCCTTATCCAGCTGGGCAATCTTCATCTCATCGCCCTCTCGCTTGATAGCTTCGCGCTCGATTTCGAGTTGAGCCAGTCGACGGGTGATCTCATCGAGTTCCTCAGGTACGGAGTCACGTTCCATACGCAGTTTGGCAGCTGCTTCGTCCATTAGGTCGATGGCCTTATCGGGCAGGAAGCGCTCAGAGATATAACGCTCCGATAGTTGTACAGCTGCGATACAGGCATCATCCTGGATACGTACCTTGTGGTGGTTCTCGTAACGCTCCTTTAGACCTCGCAGGATAGAGATGGCTGAAAGCTCATCTGGTTCATCGACCATGACCGTCTGGAAACGGCGTTCGAGGGCTTTATCCTTCTCGAAATACTTCTGGTATTCGTTGAGTGTTGTAGCACCGATTGCACGGAGTTCACCACGCGCTAAGGCCGGTTTCAGGATGTTGGCGGCATCCATCGCACCCTCACCACCACCAGCACCCACGAGGGTGTGGATCTCATCGATGAAGAGGATGATACGCCCTTCAGCCTTTGTCACCTCGTTAATCACGCTCTTTAATCGTTCCTCAAACTCACCCTTGTACTTCGCACCAGCCACCAGCGCACCCATGTCGAGCGAATAGAGTTGCTTATCCTTCAGGTTCTCAGGTACATCACCACGCACGATACGACCTGCGAGCCCTTCGACGATGGCGGTCTTACCTGTACCAGGTTCACCAATCAGTATCGGGTTGTTCTTGGTACGACGACTCAAGATTTGAAGTAGACGACGAATCTCGTCATCACGTCCGATGACAGGGTCTAATTTACCCTGACGGGCAAGGTCTACGAGGTTCTTGGCGTACTTCTCCAGCGACTGGTAGTTGTCATCGGCTGATTGCGACTGTACCTTCTGTCCCTGACGTAGTTCCTGAATGGCCTGCTGCATTTCCTTCTCTGTACAGCCAGCATCCTTCAATATGCGAGATGCAGTGGAGTTGACGGTTAGGAGAGCCTGTATTATTGGCTCACACGCAACAAATTCATCGCCCCACTTCTGTGCTAACTCCTGAGCTTTCATTAATACGTTGTTAGCATCGTTAGAAAGATAAGGTTGCCCACCCTGTACCTTAGGCAAATGTTTGATTTCCTGATCCACCAGCATCTCAATCTGCTGGGCATTGACACCGAGTTTTTGGAAGATGAAGTTCGTCACGTTCTTCGCCTTCTCTAATATTCCTTTCAGTATGTGTACAGGTTCGATGACCTGTTGACCGTTCAGTTGTGCGGTGTTCACTGCTTGCTGGACGGCCTCTTGTGCTTTGATTGTAAACTTGTCTAATGTCATAGTTTTGTCCTCCTATTTTTTTGTTAATCTGCAAACAGTAGGACAAAGTTTGTGCCCAAACGTAAAAAACCGACAAAAAGTCAGAAAGAACTGTCGATTTGTCGGTATCGCTGTAGTAGACTTACACGGACAGTCCGTAAAAGTCTGCTGTCATTCGCTGCTTAAACTATTTCTTCTTAAAGTGGTCGTTATGCATCTTGATGATAAAGATGATGGCGGCACAGGTGGCTGTAATGAAGTTGGTGATGAAAATGAAAACACCCGTTTCGATACCTTGTTCTATACATAGTAGCAATCCTTGACACATAAAGCAGAAACTGCCGACGGCCATCATGATGAAGCCGGGCAGTGAGATGCCGTCGGTGTTACGAGTACGAATGGTCTGGATCGCTTGGGGCAGATAGCCAAAGATGAGGCCGAAACTGCCTAACCAACCGAAAATCTGAAATAGTAACTGATGTTCCATAGTCGTTATGTTTTAAGTTATTTTGTGCAAAGATACGAAAAAAAAGTGATATTCCAAAATTTTTTCGTACTTTTGCACGCATGAAGAACTTATTGACACGTCGGACTATCCGCAAATATTCTGAACAGCCTGTTAGTGAGGCATTGTTGAATCGCCTGATGAACGAGGCCAGTCGTACACAAACCATGGGTAACCTCCAACTGTATAGTGTGGTGGTGACGCGCTCTGCTGAGATGAAACAACGCTTGGCACCTGCCCATTTCAATCAGCCAATGGTAACACAGGCACCCGTAGTACTGACCATTTGTGCCGACTTCCACCGTACCACCCGCTGGTGTGAAGAACGTCAGGCGCAGGCTGGTTACGACAACTTCCTGTCGTATCAGAATGCTGCCATTGATGCCCTGCTCTATACGCAGACACTCTGTAACCTGATGGACGAAGAAGGGTTAGGCTATTGTTATTTAGGAACAACCGTCTATCAGCCTATGCTGATTATTGAAGTTTTGCAACTGCCGAAACTTGTGATGCCTGTGGCTACGCTGACCGTTGGCTGGCCTGCAGAGGAACCGGCATTGACCGACCGGTTGCCTTTGGAGGGCTTTGTACATAGAGAGACCTACCACGAGCCAACAGCTGACGATATTGACGCCTACTATTGCAAGAAGGAAAAGTTGCCCGAGAATCAGCACTTTGTTGAGATTAACCATAAACAGACCTTGGCACAGATCTTTACGGATATCCGATATACCAAGGCCGACAATGAGGCAATGTCAGAAGGGTTGAAAGAAGCCCTGAAGCATCAGGGCTTCCTCTAACTATTTCTCAATAAGTATTCTCGCATCGACGACTACAACGTCATTCTCGTCAGCAAGGAGTGGATTAATGTCCATCTCTTTGATCTCCGTAGCAAAACGAAGGAGGGTGCTGAGGCGTACAATGATTTCGGCATATTTCTCCTCGTTGATGCCTTGCTGCCCGCGTGTACCTTTTAGTATTTTATAACCACGCAGGGAGTGAATCATGGAGTAGGCTTCGCCATAGCTCAAAGGTGCCAGGCCACTAGATACGTCTTTCAGCACTTCGACGAAGATACCTCCCAGTCCGCAGAGCACGACGTGTCCGAAGCGTTCCTCGTATTTGGCTCCAATAAACAGTTCGGTACCCTTCAGCATCTTCTGCACCATTACACCTGTGGCATCCTTAATGCTCATCATACGCTCGAACTCTAAAGCCAAATGCTCTGGCGTGCGGATATTAAGTGCCACACCGCCTACATCGCTCTTATGTACTGGCCCAACGACTTTGGCAACGACGGGATAGCCTACCTTTTGGGCAAATGCTGTCAACTCCTCCTTTGATGTTGACACCATCTCAGGTACAAGGGGGATACCTGCACAAGAGAGAATGTCACGTACGGTCTGAGGTGGCACGTAACCATTATCTTCGATGCCAAGGATTATTTTGTGGAGCTTGGGGATGTCAATACCATAGAGTTGCACCTCAGGTGGTGCCGGTTTGGGCGTACGCATAATTTGCGAGAGTGCTGTGGCCAGCGTCACCTCGTCCGAGAAGTTGACATGTCCCTTTTGTAAGAATTCGGCCACCTCCGGTCCTGCGGTGTGTAGACTGGGCAGGATGGGGAAGATAGGCTTTTTGCACTCCAGCATTTTCTGGTGGAGCACCTCGTAGGCCTCGTAGAGTTGGGTCAGTCCTGGGGTACCATAAATGACGGCAATAGCGTCGATGTCCTTAAACTGATGTTCGCAGTAGTCAATGGCAATACCCAGTTGTTCTGCTGTACCAGTGGCAAGTATATCAATGGGATTTGCCACCGCAGAGCCTGGAAAGAGTTTGGCTTTCAGTTCGTCGGCCTCAGGACCCTCTATTTTGGGAACGTTCAGGCCACCCTTCGATAAGGCATCGGTCAGCATTACACCCGGTCCACCAGCATGCGTCACGATAGCAAAATTGCGCCCCTTCAGTTCGGGCAGGGTAAAGATACACCCCACGGTGGTAAGTTCTTCACGCGAGAAACAACGAACAATGCCAGCCTTACGGAACAAAGCCTCGACGGCAGAATCGCTAGATGCAATAGCACCCGTATGACTCGACGCTGCACGACTTCCGCTTTCGCTGGATCCTGCCTTGATGGCAGCAATACGACATCCCTTACGGATAAGATTGCTGGCATGATACAACAACTTATCGGGATTCGAGATGTTTTCGATGTACAGCAGTTTGACCTTGGAGTCCGTTTCAGGATTAAAGTGCTCGTCAAAGTGCTGCAGCACATCCTCAATACCAATCTGCTTGCCGTTGCCGATGGACCATACGCTATTGAATTGTAGTCCTTTGATAACAGCACTCTCGAGAATGAACACCGCCGTAGCACCAGAGCCACTGACAAAATCAACACCATTAGGATTTAGCTTTGGAATGGGCTTGGTGAATACGGAGTGATGATTACGGTTCAACAACCCGATGCAATTGGGACCGATGAGGGCTGCGCCATACTGTTGACAGATGTCAAGAATCTTCTGCTCTAGGACAGCACCCTCGTGAGTCTCCTCGCTGAATCCTGCTGAGATGATGATAAAGGCGCGTGTCTGCTTTTCCTTGGCCAGCAGTTCTACGTATT
>Ga0310694_10004683_pt1 | contig 13173 bp, 7 predicted proteins | sample 174DNAGHGhighgp2_FD_203884 | JGI IMG/M metagenome (GOLD analysis project Ga0310694, IMG submission 203884) | Sheep rumen microbial communities from Palmerston North, Manawatu-Wanganui, New Zealand - 1742 DNA GHGhigh gp2 (v2) (version 2) | ecosystem: Host-associated > Mammals > Digestive system >...
GGTGCTGCCAACCAGGGCAATGTCACCGTGTTTCCCGAACCGATAGCCATGGCCGCATCGTTCAACCCCGACCTGCTCTACAAGTGCTTCGACGTGGCCTCGACCGAGTTTCGCGCGCAGTACAACGAGCGCATGCTGCGTGGCAGTGGTGAGGACGAGAAATTCCACAGTCTCTCTGTGTGGACGCCTAACGTGAACATCTTCCGCGACCCGCGCTGGGGACGCGGACAGGAGACCTATGGTGAAGACCCCTACCTGACGAGCGTCATGGGCACACAGGTGGTACGCGGTCTGCAGGGTCCTGAGGACGCCAAGTACCGCAAGCTGTGGGCCTGCGCCAAGCACTATGCCGTGCACAGCGGTCCTGAGTACACACGCCACTCTGCAAACCTCACCGACGTGTCGCCCCGCGATATGTGGGAGACCTATATGCCCGCCTTCAAGACGTTGGTGCAGGATGCCAAGGTGCGCGAGGTGATGTGCGCCTACCAGCGTCTCGACGACGACCCCTGCTGTGGCAGCCAGCGGCTGCTGCAGACCATCCTGCGCGACGAATGGGGTTTCCAGTACCTGGTGGTGAGCGACTGCGGTGCCGTCAGCGATTTCTACCAGTCGCACAAGTCATCGAGCGACCCTGTCCATGCCTCGGCCAAGGCTGCCATAGCCGGCACCGACGTGGAGTGCGGCTATGGCTATGCATACCGCAGCATACCCGAGGCCGTGAAGCGCGGCTTCATCACCGAGAAAGAGGTAGACAAGCATGTCATACGCCTGCTGGAAGGACGCTTCGACCTGGGCGAGATGGACGATCCACAGCTCGTGGAATGGTCGAAGATACCCTACTCGGCCATGTCGACAAAAGAGTCGGCCAACCTGTCGCTCGACATGGCGCGCCAGACCATAGTGCTGCTGCAAAACGAGAACGACGCACTGCCGCTGCAGAAGGGCAAGGAGAAGATAGCCGTCATAGGCCCCAATGCTGACAACACCCCTATGATGTGGGGCAACTACAACGGTATGCCAAACCACACGGTGACCATCCTCGACGGCATTTCCAAACAGCTGGGAGCCAAGAGTAAACTGTTCTACGACCAAGGCTGCGACCTGACCTGCGACCGTGTGATGGAGTGTCTGCTCGGCACGCAGTGCAGCTTCGAGGGAAAGAAAGGCATGAAAGGCACATTCTGGAACACCAGTTGGGACTGCAAATCGCCCCAGACCGCCAAGCCCGTCACCACACAGTACTACACCACGCCACTGGCAGTGACCACATTTGGCATGCACAACTTTGCCCCCGGCGTAGAGCTTGAAGATTTCTCAGCGAAATACGAGACCGTCTTCACGCCAAAGGAGGCTGGCGAGTATGTGGTGAACGTGGAGGGATGCGGACACTTCGAACTGTTCATCGACGGCCAGCAGAAATTCCGCCACCACATCTGGCGCACCACGCCCAACCGTGTCGCCATACAGGCAGAGAAGGGCAAGAGCTACAACATCGAGGTGCGTTTCTCACACGTTCACACCTACAATGCCAACCTGAAAATAGACATTGCCAAGGAGCATCCCATCAACTACCAGTCGGTCATCGACAAGCTGAAGGGCATAGACAAGGTAGTCTTCGTGGGTGGCATCTCGCCAGCCCTCGAAGGCGAGGAGATGCCTGTCAACATCGACGGTTTCAAGGGTGGCGACCGCACCCACATCGAGCTGCCCAAGGTGCAGCGCGACTTCCTCCGTGCCCTGAAGGCTGCCGGCAAGAGTGTCATCTTCGTATGCTGTTCTGGGTCGTGCATAGCCTTGGAGCCCGAGACGGAGACCTGCGACGCCATAGTCCAAGCGTGGTATCCTGGCCAAGAGGGCGGCACAGCTGTGGCCGACGTGCTCTTCGGCAACTACAACCCTTCGGGAAAACTGCCCGTCACGTTCTACAAAAACAGCAGCCAGCTGCCCGACTACGAGGACTACTCCATGAAAGGACGCACATACCGCTACTTCGCCGACGCACTCTTCCCCTTCGGCTACGGAAAGAGCTACACCACCTTCAAGATAGGCGACGGGAAATGGGAAAAGGGTAAAGGTGTATGCGGCACACTGACCGTCGACGTCAGCAACAGCGGAAAGCGCGACGGCGACGAGGTGGTGCAGGTTTACATACGCGACCTCTCCGACCCCGACGGCCCGCTAAAATCACTGCGTGCCTTCAAGCGTGTGAGCGTGAAAGCCGGAAAGACGGAGAAAGTGGAAATAGCGCTTGAACCGAAGGCTTTCGAGTTCTTCGACCCCCAGACAAACACCATGAGAATAAAGACCGGTGCTTTCGAGATACTCTACGGCAACAGTTCGAGGGACGAAGACCTGAAGAAAATAGAGGTCAGCCTCTGACCGATGCCTCACAACCCGCGTGCTTTCCAGATGCGCTCCTTCGCTGCGTTTATCTCCTGGAATTTCTTCTCAGCTGCCTTGCGCACATCCTCGCCCAGTTTTGCCACTCGGTCGGGATGGTGCTGCAAGGCAAGCTTTCTGAATGCCCGTTTCACCTCGTCGTCGGTGGCTGTCGGGCTCACACCGAGCACCTTGTAAGCATCCTCCAGCGTGTCGCCATCGAGGTGGAGCATTGAGTCGACCTCCGAGGGCGACATCTGCAGCCACTGGGCCACATCCTTCAGTGCGACAATCTCCTGCTGCGGCAGGCTGCCGTCGGCCTGGGCTATGAGCACCAAGAAGTTGAGCAGCTGCAGACGGCCTGAGTAGTCCATGTGATGGGCTATCTGCTCACAGCTCTGCTGTATCTTCATGCGGAACATCTGTCTGCCCACACGCTTCTCCTCTTCGAAGAGCTGGCGCAGTATCCTGTCGCCCTGCAGTGCGGCATCCTCACCGAAGTTCTGGCGCAGCATGTTGCGCACCAGCTCCATCTCTGAGTGCATCACCCGCCCGTCGGCCCTGATGATGTATGCAGCGAGCACAAGCATGGACATAAGAAAACTGTTGCGCTCGCCCTCTTGCTCCTCTTCGCTGCCTAAGCGCATGTTTACCGGTTCACTGCCGATGCCGCCTGTGGCAACATCGAACAGTGCTCCAACGACAAAACCTACAAGTCCACCCAGGGGGCCAAAAGCACTCCATCCCAGGTAGCCGCCAATCCATTTACCGAAAGCCACTTTCTAAATTGAAGATTGAAAAAAACAAATAATGGATTACTCGATGACATTCATCAGGAAGTCCACAGCACCGTTGACGCCAAACTTACGCACATTAAGCGCGATGTCGTAGTTGCGTGCATCCTGCCAGTCGAGTCCGGTGAAAGTCTTCGTATATAGCTCGCGCGAGTAGTCGTTGTCCACTATCATGGCAGCGGCGTCGCCCACAGAGAGCCCATAACGGTCGGCAATGCGCTGCTTGCGGCAGTCATCGTCGGCATGGATGAAGATTTTCAGTGCATTGGGGTGCTCACGGAAGATGTAGAATCCGCAACGGCCAATGATGACACACGACTCCTGGTCGGCAATGCGCCGTATGGCCTCGACCTGTGCCTCAAAGAGCTGGTGCGAGGTCTGGTCCTGCTCCTGCCCATTGTATTCCACACCCGACATATACTGGCGGTAGAACTGAGTGAAATCATCGCGCCAGAGCGGGTTGCGTGCCTCCAGATGCTCCATGGCATCCTCCACGAGGTCAAACTTACGGGCCATTTCGTTCATTATCTGCTTGTCGAGCATCTTGACGCCAAGGCGGCGGGCAAGCTCGGCACCAATCTCATGACCGCCAGTGCCAAACTGACGGCTTATGGTGATGACAAATTTCTCCTCCTTGTTCATAATAGTATAATGATTTTGCAGGTTAATAATTATCTTTTCTTTGCAAAGATACTATTTTCCTGAGAACCTGCAAAATCTTTTTACCTTTTTTAGGAGTTAATTGTTATCACACCAATCGCTTGTGACGGAAGAACCACCATGCAGCGGCTGCAGTGCCCACGCTGATGACCATGGCCATGACGAAGCCAAAGGGTTTCTCCTCCATACCGTTGATAAGGTTCATTCCGAAGAGTGAGGCTATGAGTGTGGGGAACATCATGATGATGGTGACACTGGTCAGCGTTCGCATCACAGTGTTCATATTGTTGTTGATGATGCTCTGGTACGTGTCCATTGTCGACTCGAGGATGTTGCTGTAGATGGCTGTTGTCTCGCGTGCCTGTGTCATCTCGATGTTCACATCCTCTATGAGGTCGGCGTCGAGTTCGTCTATCTGCAGTTTGAACTTCAGTTTCGAGAGCAGTGTCTCGTTGCCGCGTATAGAGGTCTGGAAATACGTTAGCGAGTCTTGCAGTCGCGAGAGGCTGATGAGGCTCTCGTTGTTCACGTCCTGGTCCAGGTTTTGCTTTGCCTTGTCTATGAGCGAGTTTATCTGCTTAAGGCGTTTCAGGTACCACACCGCCGAGCTGTAGAACAGCCTGAATATCATGTCCACATAGTCGGTGAACCCCACTCCGCGCTTCTGCTGATATGAGACGAAGTCGATCATCATGTTCGTCTCGTAGTAGCACACGGTGATGGTGACATCGCGCTTGTGTATGATGCCCAAGGGCACTGTGGTGTAGGGTGTGCGCGAACGCACCTCCTTGACGAAGGGTATGCGGAGGATGATGAGCATCCAACCGTCGTCGTACTCATAACGTGCTCGCTCGTCGGTATCGCTGATGTCGGTGACGAAATAGTCGGGTATGCCGAAGCGCTCCTCCAGCTCGCGCTGGTCCTCCTCTGTGGGACACGTCACCTGAATCCAGCAATTGGGCTGCCACTCTGAGAGCTGGCTCAGCCCACCTGTTGTGTTCCAGTAGCTTTTCATTGTTGCTGATTCTCCATTAAAAAAACTGACACTTGGACTTCGCTGTCTTGTTTCTGGGCAAGGCATTGACAGTCCGTAAAAGCAGGAGAATCAGCACTGTAATTATGCGTCTTCTCCAGCCTCAGCGTTTAAAACATTCCGCCGGATAGTCGTCCATAATCATTCTTGTTTTTAGGGTTATACTGAAATTTTGGTGCAAAGTTACTACAAAAAAGTCAAACAGCCAACTTTTTGCTGCAGTTTTTGCATGAAAAACACTTTCCCGCCTATGCTTCACATGCGGGAAAGTGTGTAAGGTTACTTTCTGATGACTTTTATCGTTCTGCCATCGCTCCTCCTCACTATGTTGATTCCGCTACTCGGTGCCGACAGCTGTCGCCCGTCGAGGCTGTATGTAGCGGTCTGTCCGCTGTTGTCAGTAGGCTGAGCCATGTCGCGTATGCCTGTAGCGGAAAATGCGACCTTCGCCTTGGCGGCATTGACTATCATGCCGTCGCTGCCTACCACCAGCGCCACAACATAGATGTTGTCCTTCTTCAGTGCGCTCTTCAGCTTGGTGTATGTAGGCATGGTGACACCGTATTCAGCCTGCTTGGTCTCGTTTGCCGTCATGGTAAGTGCAGCCACTTGGTTCTTGCTTGAGACGTATGAGCTTGCTATTGCCACATCGTTGAAGACAAAGTTCTTTATAGGGTTGGTGCCGAGTTTTCCGTCGGAAGCGAACATCTCCAGTTCCGGGCCTACCTCGCTGGATGAGTACTGAATGTAGAAGTTGGCCTGGTTCCACCCTGTGCCTACACCAGTAAGGCTGTCGGCCACCACCACGAACTCCACGTTGTAGGTACCGCCAGTGAGCGACTTGACAGTTGCAGTGGCGTTGACTGTCTTCATGTCTTCATCACAGACGCCGCTCACCTCCACGGCACACGTAGCAGGCTCTGCCGCAGCAGCCCGGAAATCGTCGCACACGTCATCGCCCGAGCCGTAGAACGGGTCTATCTCCTCGCCGCGGTTCATGCGAGCCGACGGTGCTCCACCGAAGTCCAGCGGTGCATATTTGCTTGATGCCAAATACATGGCGTCGGAAGTCTGTCCGCTATACTGGTGGAGTGCTATGCCTATGAACTTGTCGCCGAAAGTGGAACGCATCTTTGCCATTCCCACATGCCCGCGCGGACACCAGCCGCATCCTGTGCCGGTGTACTGTTCCATCACCACGGTGCGCTCTATTATCTCGTCAAGGGTGACGAGTGTGAAGGTAGCGCTGTTTTCGGGCGACAGGTTGGCTTGGCCATTCACTTTTGTCACGGTGACGGTAGGCTGTGTCTCGCCTACAGTTGCCTCGCCAGTGACAACTATGTCGGCAGTGCCCCTGGCAAACGACGGCACAGGGCTGTCCATAGTGAGGTGCTGCTCGCTGACCTCGCCACTGCCCGACGTAATGGTCACGTCGACATCTTTGATGGGGTTAGCGCCGTTGTTCAGTATTGTGAGCTTTTTCGTCATTGTCTCACCCGTCTTTGCAAAGACCTTGCCGAGACTCATGGGCACAGCCAGCTTGTCTTGGAAGGTGCCTTCGAGCAGCACCTGCAGGAACAGCACGCCGAACCCTTGACCGTTTAAGTCGCCCCACGAGGTGAGACTGTTGCTGGTCTTGAGCAGCAGACCGTTGGGGGCGTCGGTGCCAGTGGTCATCACTGGATAGGCATCACTTTGGTAGGTGACGCTCGTCACTGTGAACGAATAGCCCACGTAGACGCCTTCCTTGGGTATGGTGTATGGTGTCGGCAGGTTGATTTCGTTAAAGCTGGTGCCCAGGTCAGCGGCATCGACGTCGACCACCTGCAGACAGTTGGTCGTGGTTATGGAGGTCGGCTTCTTTGCAGCCAGCCACACCTTCACATCCTTCACGTTTTTAGATGTCAACAAGAAGCGTACAGCATTGATGGTCTTTCCGCCGGCCACGACATGGTTGCCAGGTATGAAGATGGCGCAGTGGTAGGTCTCGGCAGCGGTGGTTCCCAGACCTGTGAGCACACCGCCGGTCTCGGCATAGCCCCACCATTTCTGTTCTGTTTCTGCTTTCACGTTCGCCAAGCCGATGGCAGCGAGGAGAAGGAATAGAGTAAAAAGTCTTTTCATAAGCTTACTGTATTTGACAATTAATTGTAATTATGGCGCAAAAGTACAAAAAAAATGTCAAACCCAAAGAACAAGGGCCAAAAAAGTTACTGGGTGAACATTTTCTTGACATGCTGCAGGTAAGGCGACGGCAGTCTGAGATATGTGCGCCCCCATGGCGACACACACTGCTGGCAATATGTCAGTATGAGCCTGCGCCGTGCACGCGACATGGCAACATACAGCTTGCGTGCCTCTTCGTCGTAGCCGCCATGGCGGTTCTTGGCGAAGGTGCTGGGATACTTGCCGTCTACCACATCGTAGACTATCACGTTGTCAAACTCCAAGCCTTTCGCCTTGTGCACTGTCGATACAAAGACCTTGTCGGTCATGCTTGCCGAGCCACAGAGGTCGGCCTCTTTCATGGTGCACAGGTCGTTGATGTGGCGGTGCAGCTGGTCGGCCAGGGTGCTGTCCGGCTGGCCGTCGAGCATTTCGTGTTTCACATATTTTACTATATATGCGAACTTTGCCAGTGGCTGCAGCCTCATGCCGTTGACCAGACTGTCGTAGACCACCTGCATCTCTGTGGCCAGCACCTGGCTGTCGCTGTCGTCGTAGAGCAGTGCCCTGCCATGGTTGTATATGTCCGAATAGATGTTGTAGAAGCGCTCCACTGTCTTTCTGTGCCGGCTGATGAACTCCATCTGTCTGCCGGTAAGCGAGCGTGCCAGGTCATAGCAGTGCACCATGAGGCTTTGTGTGGCCAGTATGTCGTCGTTGGCCAGGTGCGAGTTCTCGCCCTCCAGCCCCAGCTGCGTCAGCAGGTTCTTCAGTTTGTAGCTCTTCTGCCGTGGGTGCAGCAGCCGCGCCAGCTTCAGCGTGTCGAGGTATGTGGGCCACTCACGCTCCATGCTCAGCTCTGGGGCATAGCGCCGCATGTTGTGCTCCATGATATGGTAGTCGTAGGTGGCATTATGGCCGATGATGGCACATCCACGGGCAAAAGCCACAAAGCGCTCCAGCCCCTCGCGATGCGAGAGATGGGGGTGGCGCGAATACTCGTCTATGAGCGGGTTGGGCACATCGCCAAGCATGGGTGGCAGCTCGCGGTCGGTGGTCATAAATATGTTCAGCTCGTCGGTCACGCGGCCGTGCCTCACTTTCACTGCTGCCAGCTGCACCACGTCGTCGTCGGTAACGCTGAGGCCGGTCGTCTCGGTGTCGAAGACCACTATGTCACGGTGCTCGTATGCCTCTACAAACTGCGACAGATATGTGGCGCGCCCTCTGTAGTCGAGAAAGTCTGTGGCCGCAATACCCACATCCATCATGCCACGCACGAAATTGCGCGCGCCACTGTTGGTGGCAAAGAGCCGCAACCCGGTGAACAGCTGCGACCAGGCTATGAAGTTGTGCTCCATGGCCAGCACGCTGAAGTGTGCCAGCAGCGTCCGCATAGTAGTAGACGAGAAGACGTCGGCCCCCGACACTTTGAAATGGGGCACGCCCAAGAGTGCGTTGCTCACCTCGTCGGCATCGCTGTTGAAGGCCACCACCACGGCAATGGTCTCGTCAGGGTGCTCACGCATGAGCTGCTTCACGGTGCTGGCCACCATGCCTGCCTCTTCGGCCTGGGTGTAGGCGCACAGCAACTGAAGGTCGCCCGCCTGGTGTGCGGTACTGTCGGTAGTGGTGGGAAGCAGCTCAGGGGCTATGCCCAGCTGACAGCGGGCGTAGGTGTTGTAGACGTTGAGCAAGTAGTCGGGCGAGCGGTAGTTCTCGTGGAAGTTGTACAGATGGCCCTCACCGCAACGCTGCTGAAGCCTGGAGAGCGTGTCGGTCTTGGCTCCCATAAACGAGAAGATGGCCTGCTGTGCGTCGCCAAGATACACCACTGTGGCATCGGCGCTGCAGCAACGGTCTATGATGGCGAGCTGCAGAGGATTGAGGTCCTGCACCTCGTCTATCTGCACCCAGCGCAGCTTACGCAGGGGCTGGTGCCACGGCATAGCATCATAGGCAAAGAGCAGGAGGTCTTCAAAGTCCAGCAGGTCGTTGCGCTGCTTGTACTGCTCATATTTGCGTGCGGTGCTTATCATGTCGAGAAGGTTGTTGGCCTCGCGGCTGAGCATGAAGTGCTTCTCCTGGTAGTAGTCGGCATTGGCATAAATCTCAAGGGTGCTCGTCTGGGTATACTCTAAGCCGAACGTCAGACAGAGTTCCTTGAGCAGCTTGGCGTCCAGGTCTTCGCGGTGGATAATAAGCTCGCGCGGATAGTTGCGCGCACACTGGTAGAGCATGTGCTGCAGGTTGATGATTTGCGAGTAGCGCTTCATCACCGTTCCGTCGCCCAAGACCCTCAACTCGTCGTCGCCCAGGAAGTCGGCCAGGATGCTTATACTCGTCTCGGTGTCTATGACCACGCTCTGCTCCGGCACCACTCCGCTGTCGAAGAGAAAATGCGAGCAGAAACGGTGCACGTTGCCTACAAACAGCTCGTCTATGCCATCAGCGTTGCCCAGCCGCTGCTCTATGCGCTCGTGCATGCCACGGGCAGCACGGTTGGTGAACGTCAGGCAGGCCATCTCACTGAAAGGCACACCGTGACGGCGCGCCCACACTATCCTCTCGGCCAGCACTGCGGTCTTGCCGCAGCCGGGAGGGGCAAGCACCAGATGGCGGCCGCCAACAGCCTCTATCACCATCTGCTGGAGGGCGTTGAATGTCTTCTCTTCCATACTGTTATAACGGCCAGAAAGACAAAAAAATTGTAAAAAGCAGAAACATATTGTACCAATAAGGGCGCCATTTGACTGATTTGGGCAGATTTGCTGGATTTATGCTCCTTATGGCACTGAACAACGTGCGATACATTATCCGGTGAAAAAGCCACACAGCGAGAAAGTTGAGTTAAATAATGAAAAAGCTTTTGGCCTTAGAGGGAAAATGAGTATTTTTGCATGGTCTTTTCGAACAATTACACTATTTATATATGCAACAGAAGATAATTATTCTTGATTTCGGCTCACAGACCACACAGCTCATCGGCCGTCGTGTGCGTGAGCTCGACACCTTCTGCGAGATTCTGCCCTACAACAAGTTTCCGAAGGACGACCCCGACGTCATCGGCGTCATCCTGAGCGGTTCGCCCTACTCTGTCCACGACCCTGAGGCGTTTAAGGTCGACCTTAGCCAGTTCGTGGGGCGGGTGCCTGTGCTCGGCATCTGCTATGGTGCACAGTTCATTTCCCACTCGCTGGGCGGAAGGGTTGAGAAAGCCGGCAGCCGTGAGTATGGACGTGCACACCTGGAGACGGTGGACACCAGCAACCCGCTGTTCCGTGGATTTGAAAAGGGCTCGCAAGTCTGGATGTCGCATGGCGACACCATCACTGCCATCCCTGAAGGCTTTCAGGTCATCGGCTCTACGAAGGATGTCACCAACGCCGCCTTTTGGTGTCCTGGCGATAATATTGTAAATTGCAAATCGTCAAATTGTAAATTAGTCTGGGCCGTACAGTTCCACCCCGAGGTGTTCCACACCCTGCAGGGCAAACTGCTGCTGAAAAACTTCGTGGTCGACATCTGCGGAAGCCGTCAGGAGTGGAGTGCCGCCTCGTTTGTCGAGACCACAGTGGCCGAGCTGAAGGCGCAGCTGGGGCAGGACCGCGTCATACTCGGTCTCTCCGGCGGCGTAGACTCCTCGGTGGCTGCTGTGCTGCTTAACAAGGCCATCGGCACGCGCCTCACATGCATCTTCGTGGACCACGGCATGCTGCGTAAGAACGAGTTCCAGCAGGTCATGGACGACTACCGTGGTCTGGGGCTCAACGTCATCGGTGTCGATGCCTCGGAGAAGTTCTTCAGTGACCTGGCCGGAGTGACCGACCCCGAGCAGAAGCGTAAGATAATAGGCCGCGACTTCATCGAAGTATTCAATGCTGAGGCCAAGAAAATCATATCAGTATCTAACGAAGCCCCCTCGGGGGCCGTAGGGGGGGCTTGCCGTTGGTTGGCCCAGGGAACCATATACCCCGACCGCATAGAGAGCTTGAACATCACCGGCAAGGTCATCAAGAGCCACCACAACGTGGGCGGACTGCCCAAGGAGATGAACCTGCAGCTGTGCGAACCGCTGAAGTGGCTGTTCAAGGACGAGGTGCGCCGCGTGGGCCGTCAGATGGGCATGCCCGAGCACCTCATCACCCGCCACCCCTTCCCCGGCCCCGGCCTCGCCGTCCGCATACTGGGCGACATCACCCCCGAGAAGGTGCGTATACTGCAAGATGCCGACGATATATACATAAGAGGTCTGCGCGAATATAAGGTCAAGCTCTCTGGCGAGGAAGCCCGCCGCGTGCTGGCTGCCGGTGTGCCCGCCGAGATGCAGGACGGCGAGATAGAGGTCTCGCTCTACGACCAGATATGGCAGGCCGGCGCCATACTCCTCAGCACCGTCCGCAGCGTCGGCGTGATGGGCGACGAGCGCACCTACGAGCATCCCGTGGCACTGCGTGCCGTCACCAGCACCGATGCCATGACGGCCGACTGGGCCCATCTGCCCTACGACTTCATGGCCAAGGTATCGAACGAGATCATCAACAAGGTACGTGGTGTCAACCGCGTCTGCTACGACATCTCTTCAAAGCCACCAGCAACCATCGAGTGGGAGTAGAAAAGTAATAAGTGTAATGAGAAATGAGTAATGAAACTGCCATTTCATATCATTGAACAATTGAAGCGCAAGTCGGGCTCCGACTTGCGCTTGCCTTCCGACTGCGAGCTGCTGGCGCTCGACATCGAGGGCCGGACGGGAGTGCACATCGGGGCCACCACGCTGAAGCGGCTGCTCGGCTTTGTCGGCGACGAGCGCACACCGCACACCACGACGCTCGATGCCATTGCCCGCTATTTGGGCTACGCTCACTGGGATGAGCTGTCGGCAATAGATGATAAAGGGAACTCTGATTTCGAGGCTCCCGACGGGGAAGTCCGCTCTGCCGACCTACAGGTGGGCTGCCGTGTGGAAATAGCCTATCTGCCCGACCGCCGCGTATTGTTGGCCTTTCTGGGTAATAACCGCTATAAGGTGCAACAGAGTCAGAACAGCAAGCTACTGGCAGGTGATGAAGTGGAGTTGCATAGTTTTGTGCTTCATCATCCGTTGTTAGTCATCAATGTCTGGCGCAATGGCAAGTCTCTTGGCCAGTTTACGGCAGGTCGCATATCGGGCTTGTCTTCCGTGAAGGTTATTTGATTCTTCACTCTTCACTCTTAACTTTTCACTTAACTGTGGACTCGTCGCAATTCTCTGATGAACAGCCTCATTTTGAGACAATGGAACCCGTTGACACCAATGGGGCCACCTGCGACACCTTCCGCGTAAAACTATATGGCAAGCTGCACTTCCTGAAGCGGCTGAAGCCTCAGTTCTCTGGCAACATCCGCTATGTCGAGGCTCAGCACAAGGAGTTTGAGACGGGCTACCGCCTGGAGCACCCCAACTTGGTGCGCTACATCTCGCTCTCCAACGATGGCATCCTGATGGAGTATGTCGACGGCGAGACGCTGTCGGAGCGTTTACGTTCTCAGCCCGACTACTTTCGGTCTCGCCAGAACACCGACAAACTGCTGCGACAGCTGCTCAGCGCCCTGGCCTACCTGCACGCCCACCAGGTGCTCCACCTCGACCTGAAACCCGACAACATCCTGCTCACAAGCATCAACAACGACGTGAAGCTCGTTGACCTGGGCTGCTGCTACACCGACACTTTTGCTGATACCACCGGCCATACAGAAGGCTACGCTGCTCCCGAACAATTGTCAATCGCCAATGGTAAATTGTCAATTCAGACTGACATCTATGCCGTCGGCAAGATCCTGGAGCTCCTGCCCAACCACCATATATATAATAAGGTGATAGCCCGCGCTACGGCAGCTGACCCCGCACAGCGCTATCAGTCGGCAGAAGAGATGATGAGGGTGCTCGCTAAGCCCAGGACATTCCTTTGGGCTGTCGCCATCGCCATCCTGGCGGTCGTCATTGGCGCCTTCGCCATCTTTTCAGGACATCCAAACAAAACAGTTAAGGAAAGCATCATAAAGTCCGAAGACTCCGTCGGCACCCAGCTTCCCGTTGTCCCACAACACTCTGACAGCCAGCAGCTGTCCTCACCTCCTTCTGAAAAGTTGAGGGAG
>Ga0310694_10004685_pt1 | contig 13171 bp, 14 predicted proteins | sample 174DNAGHGhighgp2_FD_203884 | JGI IMG/M metagenome (GOLD analysis project Ga0310694, IMG submission 203884) | Sheep rumen microbial communities from Palmerston North, Manawatu-Wanganui, New Zealand - 1742 DNA GHGhigh gp2 (v2) (version 2) | ecosystem: Host-associated > Mammals > Digestive system...
CTGATAGCCGACCTGATCACCATCACGGCGTCGCTCGACTTTGTGATCCCCGACATCGACCGCTAATCAACGAGTTAATTATTTAGACAGAACAAAACCACTTAAAGAGATAAGAGATATGTTTGACTTCGGAATAGTCACAAAATGGTTGGATGACCTGCTCAACAGCGTGATGCCCAGTTGGCTCACAACGACCATCGAGTGTGTGCTGGTGGCCGTTGGCCTGCTGGTAGCTTATTCACTCATCGCCATGTTCTACATCTTCTACGAGCGCAAGGTGTGCGGTTGGATTCAGTGCCGCCTGGGCCCGATGCGCGTGGGTAAGTGGGGCTTGCTTCAGGTGTTTGCCGACGTGATCAAAATCCTGCAAAAGGAGTTGATCACCCTGTGGAATACCGACAAGTTCCTCTTCAAGCTGGCTCCCTATCTGGTGCTTATCGCTTCGATGCTCACTTTTGCCTGCCTGCCGTGGGGCAAGGGCCTGCAAGTGATTGACATGAACATTGGCGTGTTCTTTATCATCGCCGTGTCGTCGATTGGCGTGCTGGGTATCCTGCTTGCCGGTTGGGCCAGTAACAGCAAGTACACCCTCATCGGTGCTATGCGTAGTGGTGCCCAGATGGTGAGCTATGAGTTGAGCTGTGGCATCTCGATCTTGACGATTGTTTGTCTTGCGGGCACGATGTCCATCACCGGCATCGTTGAGGCTCAGGAAGACGGTTGGTTCCTGTTCAAGGGTCACCTGCCTGCCGTGCTCGCCTTCATCATCTACATGATTGCTGCCAATGCCGAGAACAACCGTGGCCCGTTTGACCTCCCCGAGGCCGAGCACGAGTTGACCGCCGGTTATCATACCGAGTACTCAGGTATCCACTTCGGTTTCTTCTATCTGGCCGAGTACTTGAACCTGTTTATCGTGTCGGGCATTGCCACGCTGCTCTTCCTGGGCGGCTGGATGCCGTTGCACATCCCCGGTTGGGATGGCTTTAACCACATCATGAACTTCATCCCCAGCGTGGTATGGTTCCTGGGTAAGGCATTTTTCATCACCTTTATCTTCTTCTGGATCCGCTGGTCGTTCCCGCGTGTGCGCATCGACCAGATGCTCGCTCTGGAGTGGCGTTATCTGATGCCCATTGGCCTGGTTAATCTGGTTGTCATGGCTATCGTGGTGACCCAGGGATGGTACTTCGGTGCATGATACCGCTCTCACTAGAGAACAAGAACACATTATTATTAATATAATAACAACAATAATATTATAAAAAGTCAATCATAAAACTATTATGGCTGAAAATTTTGGAAAAATCACTCAGGTTATCGGTCCTGTGGTCGATATCGCGTTTGAGGGTGAGGGTTCTACCCGTCCGCCCATCTACACGGCGTTGTCGGTCGAGCGTCCCGATGGCAGTGAGCTTATTCTGGAGGTGGAGCAGCATGTGGGAGAGAACACCGTGCGCTGTGTCGCTATGGACAGTACCGACGGCTTGAAGCGCGGTGCCCGCGTTGTGTCCAAGGGCCGTCCCATCTCGGTTCCTACCGGTGACCAGATCAAGGGTCGCCTGTTGAACGTGATAGGGCAGAGCATCGACCACTTGCAGCCGTTGCAGGAAGGAGCACGCCGTGCTATCCATCAGCCTGCACCCCCGTTCAGTGACCTGTCGATTTCTCAAGAAATCCTCTACACTGGTATTAAGGTCATCGACCTGATCGAGCCCTTCAGCAAGGGTGGTAAGATTGGTCTGTTTGGTGGCGCTGGTGTGGGCAAGACCGTGTTGATTATGGAGCTGATCCATAATATCGCCCATGGTCACAATGGCTTCTCGGTGTTTACCGGCGTGGGTGAGCGCACCCGTGAGGGTAACGACCTGCTGCGCGAGATGATCGAGAGCGGCGTCATCAACTATGGTGAGAAGTTCAAGGAAGGCATGGACAAGGGCGAGTGGAACCTCAAGGACGTCGATATGAAGGCGGTGGCAGGTTCCCAGGCAACACTGGTGTTTGGCCAGATGAATGAACCTCCTGGTGCCCGTCTGCGCGTGGCCTTGTCAGGTCTGACGGTTGCCGAGCAGTTCCGCGATCAGGATGGAGGCGGTAAGGACATCCTGCTGTTTATGGATAACATCTTCCGCTTCACCCAGGCCGGTAGTGAGGTGTCGGCTCTGCTGGGCCGTATGCCCTCGGCCGTGGGTTACCAGCCCACGCTGGCCAGTGAGATGGGTAAGTTGCAGGAGCGCATCACCTCGACCAAGACCGGTTCGATCACCTCGGTACAGGCCGTGTATGTGCCTGCCGATGACTTGACCGACCCTGCCCCTGCTACGACCTTCAACTTCCTGGATGCGACCTGTGTGTTGAGCCGCAAGATTGCCGAGCTGGGTATCTATCCCGCTGTGGATCCCCTGGCATCGACCTCACGCATCATGGATCCCAATATCATCGGTGAGGAACACTACGACGTTGCCCAGCGCGTGATCCACTTGTTGCAGAAGTATAACGAGCTGCAGGACATCATCGCCATCCTGGGTGTTGAAGAGTTGAGCGATGAGGACAAGCTGGTTGTATCGCGCGCCCGCCGTGCCCAGCGCTTCCTGTCCCAGCCCTTCTTTGTGGCCGAGCAGTTTACCGGCCTGCCTGGTGTGATGGTACCGTTGAACGAGACCATCCGTGGTTTCAAGATGATCCTCGACGGCGAGGTGGACGACCTGCCCGAGCAGGCATTCCTGAGCGTTGGCACCATCGACGAGGCCATTGCTAAGGGTAAGAAGCTGCTTGAACAAAGCTAATATGTGTTTATCCAGATCGATAAATTATAAATCAAGATGACACTCAAAATCATATCGGCCGAACAAATCGAGTTTGAAGGCACCATCGACGCTGTGACCCTCCCTGGAGTCATGGGCAGTTTCCAGGTGCTAAAGAACCATGCCGCGCTCATTGCCGCACTCATGGCAGGCAAGATGAGCTATGTGGTCGATGGCAAGACCGTGGAGCGTGATATCCATGGTGGAGTAGCCGATGTTAAGGATAATGTGGTGTCGGTTTGCTTGTATTGACAGTGATATGAAGAGCAAGATTATAACCGCTATTGTCGCGCTCGTGATTGTCGCGCTGATGGGATGGGGCTACTACAGCACTGCCCAGCATCGTGCCAACGGCCACACCAGCGAGTTGAACCCCAAGGAGACCATCTTTGAGCACCTGGGGGACGCCTATGGCTGGGAGATTCCGTTCAATCACAGCGCACGCATCCCGTTGCCCATCATCGTGTGGGGACAGGACGGCTTGCACTGCTTTATGAGCAACCGCATTACTGGAGGGGAGACCTATGATGGCTTCAAGATCTCGACTAGCGAGGAGCACCACGGCAAGGTGGTCCAGGTGCTGGCCGATGGTAGTGAGGTGCGTCCTTGGGACTTCTCTATCACCAAGAATGTTGCCGGTATCTTTATCGCGGCACTGCTGGTGATATGGATGGTGATGACGCTCAGGCGCTGGTATGCCCGCAACGGCATGAAGGCGCCGCGAGGCGGTACGGGCTTTGTGGAACTGGTGGTGGACTTCGTCTATGGCGACACCATCCGTCCCATCCTGGGCAAGCATGCTCCCAAGTATGCCCCCTATCTGCTCACTGCCTTCTTCTTCATCTTGACGATGAACCTGTTGGGCCTGATTGTCATCTTCCCTGGTGGCGCTAACTTGACGGGAAACATCGCCGTGACACTGGTGCTTGCCGTGTTGACGTTCCTGATCACTACCTTCAGCGGCACCCGTGAGTACTGGAAGGAGATCCTGTGGCCCGAGGTGCCCATGGCCCTCAAGTGTCCCGTTCCCATGATGCAGTTGATCGAGGTGCTGGGTATGTTCACCAAGCCCCTGGCGCTGATGGTCCGTCTGTTTGCCAACATGATGAGCGGTCACATGGTGGTGCTGGTACTGGTGCTGTTGATCTTCATCTTCACCAACCTGTTTGGTGTGGGAGTGGGAATCGGCACAAGCATCTTCTCGGTGGCCTTCACCCTGTTCATGCTCCTGCTTGACGTGCTGGTGAGCTTTATCCAGGCCTATGTGTTCACTATCCTGAGCACCATTTTTATCTCGATGGCGCTTGTGGAACCGCATCACAACGAGGCCCATTAAATTACACAACAAGAAACTGAATAACAAAAAATATTAATAACTAAAAAACTTAAGATTATGTTAGGAATGATTTTATTAGAAGCTATGGCCAACCTTGGCGCAGCTATTGGAGCAGGTATCGCAGCAATCGCAGCAGGTATCGGTATTGGTAGAATCGGTGGCTCGGCCATGGAAGCAATCGCCCGCCAGCCCGAATCGACCGGTGACATCCGTAGCAACATGATTGTTATCGCCGCTCTGATCGAGGGTGTAGCTTTCCTCGCCCTGATCGTGTGTGTGCTTGCTATTATTATGTAATTTTTCTGGGTTCAGATGGAACTTTTCACGCCTGAATTTGGCCTGGTCTTTTGGATGTTTGTGGCATTCTTGTGCCTGTACTTCATCCTTGCCAAGTGGGCTTGGCCCTTCATCATCAAGAGCATGGAGGAGCGCGCCGACAAGATTGACAAGGGTGTGGCCTATTATCAAGAAGCCGAATCACGCCTGAATAATGCCAAGGCCGAAGCGGACAAGTTGCTTGCCCAGGCCCGTAGCGAGCAGGCCGATATCCTGCGTGAGGCAGCCAAGATGCGCAACGATCTCATCGAGAAGGCGCGTGGCGATGCCTCGATCGAGGCCAAGAAAGTGACCGAAGCCGCTCAAGTATCCATTGAACAGGCGCGCAAGGAGTCGGAGAAGCAACTGCGTCTCGAAGTTGGTGAACTGGCACTACAGATTGCCGAAAAGGTGATTCGCCGCAACATCGCCAACGATGACGCCCAGAAAGCGCTTGTTGACCAATATCTGCGCGAGGTTGAGACTAAAAATTAACGCGTTATGAGTGACGGACTGATTCCACGCCGATATGCCAAGGCACTGTATAAGTTCGCTGTCGAAAACGGCGACTCGGAGGCCATCTATGAGCTGCTCAAGAAGCTCAGCTTCCGCTACACCGCTATCGACGAACTCAAACGTGCGGTGCTCAACCCCGATATCTCTGACGAGGACAAGGGAGCCTTTATGCTCAAGCTCGTGGGTGGTACCCCCGGCAGCTCGTTGGACAAGTTCCTGCTGCTGTGTGTGCGCAACAACCGTGCCGAGTACCTGCAAAAGATTTCCCTGGCCTACGTCGATCTCTACCGTGAGGCCCACGAGATAGCCCATGTGGTCATCACCACGGCGGTTCAGATGCCCGAGGCCGAGATCAATGCCATTATCGACATTGTCAAGAGGCGCCTGGGCGCGATGACACTGGAAATCGAGCAAGTGATCGACCCCGAGTTGATAGGCGGCTTCACAGTGAAAATCAACGGCCTGGTGCTTGACGCATCGGTAAAGAGAGAATTGAATGAATTGCAATTACAACTGCAAAAGAAATAATTACAAGAGATGATTAATCCCAGTGAAATATCTGATATATTAAAACAGCAGCTCGTTGATGATATCGCCAAGCGTCAGGTGGTCTTTGAGGAAGAAGGCACCGTGCTGGAGGTGGGTGACGGTGTTGCTCATGCCTATGGCCTGCACAATGTCGAGGCCAACGAGCTGGTACGGTTCGAGAACGGCGTGACCGGCGTTGCCATGAACCTTGAGGAGAGCGACGTGGGTATCATCCTGCTCGATGAGGTGGACACCGTGACCGAGAACATGAAGGTTCGTCGCACGGGTGAGATCGCTTCTATCGAGGTGGGCGAGGGCTTGCTGGGCCGCGTGATTAACGTGCTTGCCAAGCCTATCGACGGCAATGGTCCCATCGAGGGCAGTAAGTTGCGTCTGCCGCTGGAGCGCAAGGCACCTGGTGTGATCTTCCGCCAGCCTGTGAACCAGCCGTTGCAGACGGGACTCAAGGCCATCGACTCGATGATCCCCATTGGCCGCGGCCAGCGTGAGCTCATTATCGGTGACCGCCAGATTGGTAAGACAGCCATCGCGGTGGACACCATCATTAACCAGCGAGCCAACTATGAGGCTGGCAAGCCGGTATATTGCATCTATGTCGCTATCGGCCAGAAGGCATCGACCGTAGCCGCCCTGGTCAACAAGCTCAAGGAGTCGGGCGCAATGCCCTATACCATCGTGGTGGCCGCAACCGCTGCCGATTCGGCCTCGATGCGCTACTATGCACCGTTTGCCGGAGCCGCCATCGGTGAGTACTTCCGTGACACCGGCCGTGATGCCCTTGTGATCTATGACGACCTGTCCAAGCACGCTGTTGCCTATCGTGAGATCTCCCTGATCCTCAAGCGCCCGTCGGGTCGTGAGGCATATCCTGGTGATATCTTCTATCTGCACAGCCGCTTGTTGGAGCGTGCTGCCAAGATCAACGAGAACCAGGCCGTGGCAAGCGTGATGAACGACCTGCCAGCACCGCTCAAATCACTTGTGAAGGGTGGTGGTTCGCTGACGGCATTGCCCATCATCGAGACCCAGGCCGGTGACGTGAGTGCTTATATTCCCACTAACGTGATTTCGATTACCGACGGTCAGATTTACCTCGAGTCGGCACTGTTCAACTCGGGTATCCGTCCCGCCGTCAATGTGGGTATCTCGGTATCGCGTGTGGGTGGTAACGCCCAGATTAAATGTATGAAGAAGGTGGCCGGTACCCTCAAGATTGCCCAGGCTCAGTATCGTGAGCTCGAAGCCTTCACCAAGTTTGGTGGAGACATCGACCCGGTAACAGCCCGCACCATCGACACGGGCCGCAAGAACGAGCGCTTGCTCGTCCAGGCACAATATACCCCGATGAAAGTCGAGGAGCAGGTCGCCATCATCTATTGTGGTGTGAATGGCCTGTTGCGCGACGTGCCCCTGGACAAGGTGGGAGAATTTGAGAAACTGTTCATCCATTACCTGCGCGGCAAGCACCAGAGCGATGTGCTCGACGTGTTGCGCACCGGTAAGATTGACGACGACGTCATGTCCAAGATCAAGCATGCCGCTGCCGAGGTTGCTGCCAAGTATGCCGAGGCACCCGCCGCCAATTAACACTTCAAGCAATTTAAATTCGCAAGATGTCAACATTAAGAGAACTCAAGACGCGAATAGGTTCGGTCGCCTCGACACAGAAGACGACGAGCGCCATGAAAATGATCAGCTCGTCCAAGATGCGCAAGGCTACCGGCCAGCTGCAGCGATTGTCGCCCTACCGTCACATGGTGCAGCACGTCATCAGCCACCTGCTGGTAACCGACCAGCAGTTTGACTCACCGCTCATCGCCGAGCGCGATGTGCAGCGTGTGGCGCTGGTGGTGTTCGGCAGTGATGACGGCCTGTGCGGTGGTTTTAACGTCAACATTTTCAAGCAACTGCTAGTGAGCATCAACGAGGTGCGTCAGGAGTATGGCCAGCAGGTGGGTATCACTGTTGTCCCTGTGGGCAAGAAGATGACCAAGGCTGTCCAGAAGATCACCGGCAAGGAGATCCAGATGGAGAAGGTAGCCCTCAACACCCGTAGCGGTAGTGAGGAGTTATATGCCTTTACCGACCTGATGAAGACCCGTTTCCTGGAGCGCACATTTGATCGCGTGGAGATGCTGTACATGCATTTCATCTCTACGGGAAAGCAGGTGTTCACCCGTGAGCAATTACTGCCCGTGAGCTATCAGGGGCTTGCCGACAATGTTGACCCTCGCGCTGCCAACAGCCCTTGCCTGTTTGAACCCGATGCCAACACCATCTTCAACACCGTGCTGCCCTTGCACATCAAGTCGATGCTCCAGGATGTTTTCATCCAGAGCGCGGCCAGTGAGCAGAGCGCCCGCGTGATGGCGATGCAGGCGGCGAGCGACAACGCCAAGGAACTGCTAGACGAGTTGCAGCTGGAGTACAACAAACTGCGTCAGCAGGGCATCACCACCGAGCTGCTTGACATCCTGGGTGGCCAGGTGGAACGATAATGCGAAAATTGTAACGAAAACAAGAAAAGACCAAAGAATATGAGCATCAAGGAGTATTTCGTCTCAATCTTTAAAGGCTTTTACAGCCTGATCAAGGGCATGGAGGTGACCGGCAAGGAGTTGGTGACTCCCAAGGTGACAGAGCAATATCCCGAGAACCGTGCCGAGCTTCACATCCCGGATCGGTTCAGGGCAACGCTGGAGTTCATCTATGACGACAACGGTCGCCACAAGTGTATCGCCTGCGGCAGTTGTGAGCGCAATTGTCCTAACCAGACCATCAGCATCACCAAGCGCATGGTGGATCTGCCCGACGGCAAGAAGAAAATGAAGCTGGACAAGTACATGTATGACTTGGGCAGCTGCACCTTCTGTGGCCTGTGTGTACAGGTATGTCCCACCAATGCCATCAAGTTCAGCAATGACTTTGAGCAGGCAGTGTTCACCCGTGAGAAGCTCATCAAGCAGCTCAATTACCTGCCCGAGAAGGACGACGCTCCCGCTCCCGCACCTGCCGCCAAGCCAGCAGCCCCGGCTGCCGCCAAACCAACGGCCCCCGCTGCTGACGAGACCAAACAAGAACCTAAAGAAAACAAGGAATAATGGAATCAGTAGGTAACCTCATTTTGTATTTTATCGTTGCGATAGCAATCATCGTCTTCTCGGTGTTGACGGTGACCACGCGCAAGATTTTGCGCTCCGCAACCTATCTGCTGTTTGTGCTGTTTGCCACAGCCATCATCTACTTCCAGATGGACTATCAGTTCCTGGGGGCAGTGCAGATTGCCGTGTATGCAGGTGGCATCCTGGTGCTGTTTGTGTTTGCTATCATGCTCACACAGCATCCTGGTGAAGATGCTTCCCCGCTCACATCCCACAAGCGTTGGCTGGGCTTGAGTGCCGCCCTGGCGGGAGTAGCCGTGTGTGGCTACGCCCTGTTCAGCTATGCCGACTTTGGCGGACGATTGCTCAGCAGCGGGGTGGACGTCAATATGGAAAAGATAGGCCACTTCTTGTTGAGTACCGACAAGTTTGGCTATCTGTTGCCTTTTGAGGCCATCAGTGTGTTGTTATTGGCTTGTATCATTGGAGGTGTGGTTATTGCCCGTCGCCGCTAAACATTGAGAGAGATTATGGATTTGACACTGTTTATGTATCTCATTCCCAGCCTGATCATGTTTGGCTGCGGTGTTTACGGATTCATCACTCGCAAGAATATGATTGCGATCATGATTTCGCTGGAGTTGATGCTCAACTCGGTGGATATCAACTTTGTGGTGTTTAACCGTTACCTGTTCCCCGGTCAGATGGAGGGCATGTTCTTCTCGCTGTTTGCTATTGCCATTGCAGCGGCCGAGACGGCACTTGCCATTGCCATCATCATCAATGTGTTCCGCATTGCCAAGAACGTGGACATCAACCAAATCACTAAACTGAAATTCTAACGATTATGCCACTGAGTTTAGCAATAGTAGTTGTAGCATTACCCCTGTTCATGTTCCTGTTCCTGGGACTCGTGGGGGTGAAAATGGGTAGAAAAATCACTGGTGTGATTGGCGTACTGGCGATGCTTGTGGATACCATCCTTGCCTATGGCGTAGCGCTGACCTATTTCTTTGGCAGCGGTCAGGGCCAGATGGTGGATGGCGTTCGTCAAGCCGTTGTTGTTGCCAATCCCGCCTGGTTGTCGTTTACCGATACGCTGGTCGTGCGTATGGGAGTCCTGGTGGATCCCATCGCCGCGATGATGCTTGTTGTCATCACCACCGTCTCGCTCATGGTGCACCTGTACAGTTTGGGTTACATGAGCGACCACGATGGTAATGCCGAGAAGGGTTTCCAGCGCTACTACGCCTTCCTGGCGTTGTTCACGTTCTCGATGCTGGGTCTGGTGGTTGCCACCAACATTTTCCAGATATTCATTTTCTTTGAGATGGTGGGTCTGTCATCCTACCTGCTCATTGGTTTCTATTATTCATTGCCTGCGGCCAACCATGCCAACAAGAAGGCCTTCATCGTGACCCGTCTGGCCGACCTGTTCTTCTTGTTGGGCATCATGATCCTGAGCTACTACACGGGCACATTCGACTTTGACAAACTGGTCTTTGGCCCCACGATGTCAGGTAGCTTGGAAACGGCCCAGAGCGCTATCAGCACAGCCGGCGGTGCCACATTCCTGGGCTGCTCGGTAATGGCTTGGGCGTTGACCTTCATCTTTATTGGCGGTGCTGGTAAGAGTGCGATGTACCCGTTGCACATCTGGCTGCCCGACGCTATGGAAGGCCCCACGCCCGTGTCGGCACTGATCCACGCTGCGACCATGGTTGTCGCCGGTGTATTCCTGGTTGCCAGGTTGTTCCCGCTGTATGTGCTCGTGCAGGGAGCGATGAACATCATCCTGGTTGTTGGCGCGTTCACGGCCTTCTATGCCGCAGCCATCGCCTGCACCCAGAGCGATATCAAGCGCGCGCTGGCCTTCTCGACCATCTCGCAGATTGCCTTCATGATGACCTCGCTGGCAGTGAGCTCCAACAATAACGCCCTCATCGAGATTCACGAGGGCTACGGTCTGGGCTACATGGCCTCGATGTTCCACCTGTTCACCCACGCTATGTTCAAGGCGTTGCTCTTCCTGTGCGCCGGTGCCATTATCCATGCTGTTCACAGCAATGAGAACAGCAAGATGCACGGCCTGCACAAGTACATGCCCATCACCAGCTTCTGCTTCCTGATCGGCTGTCTGGCCATTGCGGGTATTCCCCCGTTTGCCGGCTTCTGGTCTAAGGACGAAATCCTTGTCGCAGCCTACCAGCGCGGCTTGGGTTGGGGCCTGTGGATGTCGATGGTGGCATGCATGACCGCCTTCTACATGTTCCGTATCTATTACCTCATCTTCTTCTGGAAGAAACATGAGGTTCACACCCATCATGCCCCCAAGGATCAGCCCTGGACGATGACGTTGCCGTTGATCATCCTGGCCGCCATTTCGATTGTGGCAGGATTTGTCCCCTTCCACAACCTGGTAACCTGGGACGGCCATCACCTGCACACCGCCCTTGACTGGACGGTGGCCGGGTCGAGCGTCGTTGTCGCCCTGTTGGGTATCGGTCTTGCTACATTGATGTACTACAAGGAGAATCCGTTGCCCGAGCGCATGGCCAATGCGATGCGCGGCCTGTGGACAGCAAGCTACAAGCGCTTCTATATGGATGAGTTCTACCAGTTCATCACCCACAAGGTGATTTTCCAGGGCTTGTGTGTTCCCATCGCTTGGTTTGACCGTCACATCATCGACGGCTTCTTCAATCTGCTGGCTGGAGCTACCAACAGTGTCTCGTTCGGTATCCGCCGCATGCAGTCGGGAAGCATTCAGACCTATGTTTACTTCTATCTGCTGGGAGCCCTCCTGCTGGGAGTGGTCACCATGTTGTGTGTAATCTTCTAATCAACGGTCTAACAAACTAGAAAGGATATATCAAATGGAAATTTTCAATAATATACTGATTTATTTTGTGATCGTGCCTCTGTTGACTCTTGGAGGCTTGGCCGTGTGCCGCAACCAGGGAATCAAGGCCATCAGGACCGTTGCAGTAGTTGGTGCCAGTGTACTGGTTGTACTGGCCGCCATGCTGGTCAAGATTTTCCTTGACGCGCGAGCCGGAGGTGACACCAGCGAGATGATCCTGCGCAGCGATGTGCTGTGGTATGCCCCGTTCAACGTCCACTTGTCGCTGGGTGTTGACGGCGTGAGCGTGGTGATGATACTTCTGTCGGCATTCATCGTGTTTGCTGGCGTGTTCGCCTCGTGGAAGATGAACCCACTGCCCCGTCAGTTCTTCATGTGGTTCTTCCTGCTGTCCACGGGTGTGTTTGGTTTCTTTATCTCGATCGACCTGTTCACGATGTTCATGTTCTATGAGGTCGCTTTGATTCCCATGTATCTGTTGATTGGTGTGTGGGGCAGTGGCAACAAGAACTACAGCGCCATGAAGCTGACGCTGATGCTGATGGGAGGCTCGGCTTTCCTGATGCTCGGCCTGATTGGTATTTACTTCCACTCGGCACCTGCTGGTCAGCCCTTGACGATGAACATTCTGGACATTGCTCATAACGATGCCATTCCCCACAACTGGCAGTACCTGTTGTTCCCGTTGACATTTGTAGGCTTCGGCGTGCTGGGCGCCATGTTCCCGTTCCACACATGGTCTCCCGATGGTCATGCTTCGGCGCCCACAGCGGTGTCGATGCTGCACGCTGGTGTGTTGATGAAGCTGGGAGGTTACGGCTGTTTCCGCATCGCCATCTACCTCATGCCCTTTGCTGCTAATGAGCTGGCCTGGATCTTCCTGCTGCTCACGGGTGTCAGCATTGTGTATGGTGCATTGAGCGCATGTGTTCAGACCGACCTCAAGTACATCAACGCATACTCGAGTGTGAGCCACTGCGGTATGGTATTGTTTGCCATCCTCATGTTCAACACCACGGCGATGACCGGTGCCGTGTTGCAGATGCTCTCTCACGGTTTGATGACGGCCTTGTTCTTTGCCTTGATTGGTATGATTTATGGCCGCACCCATACACGTGACATCCGCGACATGGGCGGTATGATGCACATCATGCCCTATCTGGGCGTGGGCTATGTGATTGCCGGTTTGGCATCGTTGGGTTTGCCGGGCTTGAGCGGTTTTGCCGCCGAGATGACCATCTTCTTTGGTTCGTTCCAGCACACCGACATGTTCCACCGCGTGCTCACCATCATGGCGACCACCTCGATTGTCGTGACCGCAGTATATATCCTGCGCGTTGTTGCCAAGCTCCTGTTTGGCGAGGTGCAGGATGAGCATCACCGCACGTTGACCGATGCCAGCTGGGAAGAGCGTCTATCCACAGCCACGCTGATACTTGCTGTAGCAGCCATCGGTTGCTTCCCCAACTTCTTTATTAACATCATCAGCAGCAGCTTTGAACCCGTTGTCAAGGCGCTGCAGGCAGCCCTGCCCGTGATTTGATGAAAGTGTTTAACCTGATTAAAAAAGCATAATATAGATATGATGGATTATTCACAATTCTTGTTGATGCCGCAGGAGATAGGCCTGTTGCTGGTTTTCCTGCTTGTTTTCATCTATGACACTTTCATGCCTGAGCGCACTCAG
>Ga0310694_10004686_pt1 | contig 13166 bp, 10 predicted proteins | sample 174DNAGHGhighgp2_FD_203884 | JGI IMG/M metagenome (GOLD analysis project Ga0310694, IMG submission 203884) | Sheep rumen microbial communities from Palmerston North, Manawatu-Wanganui, New Zealand - 1742 DNA GHGhigh gp2 (v2) (version 2) | ecosystem: Host-associated > Mammals > Digestive system...
TGATTAAAAATAGGGCAAAAAATAAGAGTTGAGGCTAATCTCAACTCTTATTTATTTTTACTCCCTATAGCGATAGTCACCAAGTTCAAAGGCATAACCAAAAGCATCTAATAGTTGTTGGTCATCAGCACCTTCTTCATATGCATCATAAACACTAGCAATTTTATATAAGAAATCTTTATCTCGCATCATTTTTTCATAAGCTTGCTGTTCCAAACTTCCATATGTAAAATCGCTATCATCACCATCATGCGAGTTTTTTTCTGCATAATCAGACACTTCATCAGCATAATTATAGTCACCCCTATCGTATGCTCTTCCTCCAACTCTTCCAAGCATGCGCTGTCCTCTTTCTGTGTCACCAATCTCATTAATGAGTACTCTATTTACAGATTCCTTTACAATTTTATGTAAATCTGATTCTGTTAATCTTAAAATTTTCTTTTTCATATTTTAGTATATTTTTATTAAATAATTTATTTCTATATAAATATTTAATATTCATCTATTATTTTTAATAAATCTAATGGATTACTAATACCATTTACTCTATTGTTTCCCCAAGTACACCCAATAAATCTAACACCAACTGCATTTGATTGTTCGGCATCACTAGGTAAATCACCTACAGAAATAACACTATCAGGACTAATATTAGCTTTCTTAAGTAAGTTATTTATCCTATAACTTTTTGGTATCTTTAATTGAACACCGCTTATTGCGTTATATTTAATACCATGATAGTCTAACGTCTTTTTAGCCACATCTTTTTTGTTATTGGTTACAACAAAAACCAAAATACCGTCATTATATAATTGGTTTATTAAATCTTTTATGCCATTATACACTTTAGTTTGTGGTATATATTCATCATATATATCCCAGTTTTTATACGCCCTAGCATATTTTTCAATTGGAATGAAACAACTTGTGTCAACAAGAGTAAAATCGAAATCAAAAATAACTGCCTTAATTTTTTTGTTATCAAAATTAAGGTAATTTTCGATTTCTTCTCGTATTATTTTTATATAGCTAATTTTACATTTTTCCATTCCTTCTCCAATTCAAATATTCTCTAAACTTACGCTTATATGTTGTTACTAATGAAACTGGAGCTTTATTTGTTTTTTGGGCATATCTTATACATTCCTTTTTCTCTTCATCTTTTAGGATATTATATACTGCCATTGTTTCTTTTTTAGATTGGTTTTTTATATAAAATTGTCCAATTTTCATATCCCAAAACCTAGCTTCTCCGTTTTCATCTTCCGATAAAAGTCTAATACATCTGTCGTATATTTCCTCAGTATAATCTTCTTCTCCGTTTGGAGTTCTCCAATTTGCTAATCCAGATTTTTTACATAAGTAAGTAACTGCATCATAGAAATTATCATCCGTATAATGTTCATTAAAAGCGATACATGTTATCAATATCACTAAACCATCTATATTTGATGGTATTTGTTCATAAATTTCTCCGTTAGGATATTTAGTCATGAAACTTTGACCATTATATGATGGGCTAAATCTTTCGATGTTATACTTGTTTTTTCCATCATTTTTTACAAAATTGCTTTGGTTGCTAATTAAAGTGTTGATGGCAGCGTCACTCCACTTTGGCATTTTCTGCTTTATCTCAGCCTTTAAATGTTCAATATTCCCATCATAAGGTATTTTAAGCTCATTACCATTACTAAATTTTACGTTAAAATAGGTTGTAGCAAACTTATTATTAATTGCCTCTTTAACATTCATGGAATTGAAAGCTACTTTATTGTCATAAACAAACACAATATTTCTTTTCGCTTCTTTAAGCTCTTTTTGTTTAGTTGTAGTGTTATACACATCTATGTGATTATTGAATCTATCAATGATGAATCTTATCATTGATTGATATTCAGGCTTACTAAGGCTCTGACTAGTAACATATATGTCAATTCTTCTAATATACCTATCAATATAGTCATGTATTTGCTTATCAGAAAGTACTCTATCTTCATACTCTGACATTCTGCTAGTCAATAAGTTAGGTACACTAAACATTTTGCGATTAGCAGCAGATGGCGGCATGGTAAAACTCTTAAGTTTAGGTTTATCAGCGACTATCTTGTTCATTTTCCAACTACGTGCAATCCTAAATGGGTCATTTTGGTTTAACCCAATAGGAGGTCCAGGGTCTGGCTCTGTATAAAAGTTAACTGCCTTACCCTTAAATCTACTATTTAGTGCATTTCCATCTAGTTCAATTCTAACCAAAGCATTGTTCCAAGGTGAACCGCTTCCTCTTTCTGCACGCATAAAGGTATATCCAACTTCAGATGATGGACTTCTAGATACGCATAGATAGTATCTATATGTTTTTCCACCAAGGGTATTCATTCTATAATCATCTTTTTTACCAATTTCTTCTAAGTCAGAAAACTTAAAGCAATTGCTTTCAGCTATCTGAAACATAGCAGACAATGGGCAAAAATGATAGACAATTGGACTTACCCCCTCTGTTAATAGTTTTTTAAACATTTCTTAAAACTTTTATTAACTCTCTGTACACTTCTCTTATTTTCTTTGAATGTTCTTTATATTCATCACCACCAAATGATTTTGCATAAACATCATGAGTGAAAAAATCTTTCAGTTCTTCCAAAGGGTCTAATGCACTTCTTATTTTATCTTTAATAAACTTTTCAGCTTCTTTCTTAGCTTCTTCGTCATCATCTACAAACCCTAAATCTTCTTCTTGATTTGGTTCAACATCTAATTCTAGTTCTTCATTGCCAATATTGGAATCAGAGCCATCTAAACTACTGTCCATTGGAGTTTCATTGCCATCATCTTCAGCACCAATACCGTACATGTTGAATTCATCATTATCTTCTTCATAATCATCATTTGGAACAATTTCTCCATTAACGACTTTGAATGAATCAGGAACTTCCATACTAGATAAATCAATATCCCTTACTCCCTTTTCATAATCTGATATTGGTTCTAAATCTTCGTTGAAATTGTTGTTTAAACTACTTTCTTTTATATGAATCTTTTTCATAACTTATTGTTTATTTAAAATATTAATAATTTGAACATATTTTTCATTAGAAATCTCATTTGAGATAACCATATTGTGTAGTATATCCAATAATTTTTTAGTATTACCCCCTTGACTATCTTGGGCTAAACTATTTATTAATTCTTTTGCTTTACGCTTATGAATGTATCTTATATCTACACTATTTAATTGCGATATTGGAATCCATCTAACATTTTGAACTTCTTGCATATCAGTACCATATCCTTCGCAATTTTCCATAGATGGTGGGTATTGGTCAATAACACCATTCAATATGCATGCAAAATCATGATTAACTGAACCATTTAAGTTACTAGAATCAGTTCCGCAATTAAATATTTTTGTTCCTTTAACATTTATGCCACATTCCTCATAACATTCTCTTACTGCTGCATCCTCAAGTGTCTCGCCATAGTCCAAAAAACCACAAGTCACATTCCATTTTCCAGGAAATTGCATTTTTGGACCTCTTTGACTAGCTAAAACGCACCATTCGTTATTATGATTTTTACAAAATACATATAAAGTTACTATAGAAGAACGAGCAACCCAATATTGCTTTCCGTTTCTTTCTATTGCGAAATTTCTAGGTTTACCACTCTGCTTTTCCTTCTCAACCCTCGCTAATGGGTCTTCAGATAATCTTACATCATCATCCATAGAGAAAAAAACAGGACTTTCACGTCTTGAACCCTCATCAATGATATGTAACCTAGATTCGTCTATGTATATTTTCTTATTATTCCTAATATTGGTATATATTATCATATTATTAATGTAAAGATACGAAATTAATTTAAATTAGCCAAAATTTTAATGTTAAATTACATTAAATTCTCTTCTTATGAACTCATTGATAACATTATTAACTATCCTCATAATGCTTTCAGTTGGCATGTTAGCCCTAAAGTTCAAACCTTTTTGCCATTCTGGATTAGCGACATTTCTACCATTTACACCAACTTCAGAATATAAAATGATATTTTTATCACGTTCAATTTCTATTGGGTTTGTTTGTGCTAAATGGTCTCCTTTTTCTTCTTCTTTACCATATAAGCTTCTGAAATATGTATTCAGATTTTTAGCTAAGTCTTTTCTTGCACTTGGACTATTAGCAACTGTACTTAAATCAACCAAATAATGAACACCAGCATGCGTTTGGTATGTGTATGCCACACTAAGACCAACTTTGCTCAATTGGTCTAAAACTTGTTGCTGCTTTCTTGGGTCTTCGTCATCACAATCTATTAGATAGAATGGTCTAGATGGTTTTGGACGATTAACATTAACATAATGAAAAATTCTTTTAAGCGACTCATCATCAGTTTTGCCATATAAACTTTTTATCTCGCTTGGAGTAAAACGACTTATAGAGAATTTTTTAGGGTCTGTAAATTCTTTATAAGACCTTTTATATTGAGATAAATATGCCCTAGCGTTAAACTTCTTACATAATTCTATAACGCTATCCATTCTTCCATCATTACCTTGTATTTCGTTTGTTCCAACATATCTAATTACAGAACCAAAAATTTTAATCCTAGGATTTAACAACGAATTAACTGCTTCTTCAACAGTATTGCCCATTATCACAGCATATCCAATTCTATTCTCTTTTTCGTTACCATCATCCCAACCTTTAGATGAAAATATTGAATTTCCATTATCATCAACAACATTAAAATTATCTTTAACTCTTTGTGTGATAAATAGATACCAATAATCATCAGGAGAACTCCATTGGTCTCTTATTATTTTACAAGCAACGTTAATATTATTAATAATCTCTGCTCCTTCTTTTATTATTCTTTTTTTCATATGCATAAAATTATACTCTTCATTTTTCTCCCATTCATAATCAATATTATCCCTCTCTCCGTTATAGGTATAATAATCGCCTAAATTTTGTTGTTTTTGCGGTTTCTGAGACGTTTTAACTGTCTGTTGGCTATCATAGTCCAACAACTCCTTTAAATGCCTTGTAAGGGCTGTGTATAAGCTTTGGTCATAACCAATCTTACCGCCAATGCGCTTCAAGTTATAACCAAGTTTAACTGCCATGTAACTAATGGTTTTAGGGTTAAACTTATAACATTGTCCCTCAGTTCGGAATCTTTTTATTATTTCGTTTACCGTTAATAACATTTTGTTTTATTTTTTTTTTTTAATAAATACCTATATTTATTATAAAATATACATATTATGGATAGAAAATTAATCAGATTAACAGAAGCAGACCTCCATAGAATTGTAAAAGAATCAGTGAATAGGATATTAAAGGAAGGTTATGTTGACGATACAATAGAAACTTATGGAAATCCACCATATACAGCCTCTTTCAAATATGAAGGTGATTGGACTCCTTGTAATAACCCTAATGATTTGGAAGATTATATGATTGATGTCGAGAATCACTATAACTCTACTATGGGAGAATGCGGAAGAGCAACAATATATAATAGCGATGGGGAAGATATATGGAGTCTTGGATGAAAATAACAAAAATAAAAAAAAATTAATTTTAATATGAGTATAATAAATGAATGGTCTCCGTTTCCTAAAAATAAGGATTGGAGAAAGAAAGGACAAGAAAAACCAAAGACTGCCCCTAATCCAAACCCACATGATGATAAAAAAGGTTGGGGAACAAAGACTAACAAGGAAAAAGAAGGTGATTGGTATCAAAACGAATCTAGAAATATGAATGAAGATAAATGGAAAGATGCATATAGAACATCTGATGGTAAAATTATACAGTACAGTAGACCATATCAAAGCAGTAAAAATAAAAACTTTAGAACAATAAATGCGCCACAACCAAAACCAAGTAATGCATATAATGATTTTGACGAAGGATGGAGAGATGAATATGCTGACAAAAATGGTAAAACTATTGCTCAATCAAGGATGAACCCAACAACCAAGAAAAGAGAATTTAGAATCCCAAAAAATGAGTCTGTTGTACCTAAGAAACTTATAAGATTAACAGAATCAGACCTTCATAGAATCATTAAAGAGTCTGTAAATAGAATTCTTAACGAAGATTGGGCTGATGACCTTTGTGCTAGATTGAAAAACGCCCCAGGAACTGTTAGAAATCCATATCCTCCAAAGACTGAAACCTATGATGATGCACCATTGAATGATGACGAGAGAAAATTATGGGATGATGCAAGTTCTTTTAATACAAAATTGCTCAATAGACAATATATTTCTAAAGCAAGAAAAGCTGGAATACCTATTGCTGATTACTTGCGACAAATTGGTCGTAATTATTTAGCCGATAGAGTTTTTGGAAATGGGGCACTTTAAACCATAAAATAATATATGTTTTATAGAATGCAGTCAATAAATGGCTGCATTTTTTTATCATTTATTTGTTTTTTTAACTTTTTTTATATATCTTTGCAACAAACTAAATTTAATATTTTCATGACATACAAAATTTTAAGAGGACATAACCTAAGAGAAGGTAGAGGAACAGATTACATCATAGATGAAGGAGTTTTGGCTTGGGGAATGGACACCAACGAACTCTTTATTGGTGATGGAAAGACGATGATTAAAGGCCTTAAAGGTATATCCAATATTTGCAAAGCCCCAAACGGAAGACTATATGCCGTTTATGTGAACGATGTTGGATATGCGACTGTTAAACCGTTATCTACTGTGGTTAACTACTACAATAAGAAAACAATATTTGATTTTTACGCAGAATAAATTTCTAGGAATTTACAAAATACGTTGAAGTGATGACATCTTGGTATGTCTATAGCTTCCAATAACAATATAAACAGTTCAAATAATGAGAGAAATTACAAGCGAGGTCGTTAACACATTCCTCAACGGACATGACCCAATGGAACACATTATTACCATTGAGTGTGCCTATGACGAAGACAAGGTTAGCATCGTCTACATTAACGACAAAGGACAAAAAAGAATCAAACTAGATGACTTTAAACCATTTGTGTGGGTTAAAAACAGTGCTGCAATCCGATTATTCGGAGGTGACAGAAAGAAAATAATGTCAAGACTCAGACAGTATGGAATAAGCGTCAAAAAACTCATTACAACAGAAGAGGGCAAGGCAGAAGTAAGTGACCGACTTGAAAACGGCTATAAGTACATGTTCTATGCCACAAGGAGAATGAGCAACAAAACATTCCAACAGTTCTTTCAAGAAGCTGGAGTTCCAATTAATGAAAAAGCTAAAAAAGACCAACCAAGCGAATCAAACAGAGAATTTCTAGCAGTAACACCAGTTGAACAATATATGATTCAAACTGGTAAACGTCTATTTAAAGGTTATGATAATTACGATGACCTTACACGTCTCACGTTTGACTTGGAAACACAAGGTCTTAACCCTAAAATACACAGAATTGAACAGATTGGTATTCACACCAATAAGGGCTATGACAAAATCATTGAAATAGAGGGTAAAACAAAAGCTGAATTGGATGCTGCTGAAATGGCTGGAATTGAACAAGCGATTTTTATTCTATCACAGATTCAGCCAGATGTCATTGCTGGTCATAACTCAGAAAACTTTGACTGGGATTTCTTCATGGTTCGTTATGATGAACTTGGTGGAGATTTCCAAGAAATGACACTGAGATTCTTCAAACACCCAATATATAAGAAAGCGAAAGAATCTGTCCTAAAATTAGGACAAGAGGTAGAATACTACCGTCCAACTGTTATGTGGGGTCACATTATATTAGACTCACTACATGCAGCACGTAGAGCACAAGCATTGGATTCAAGTATGAAATCCTCAAACTTGAAATACGTAACAAAATACCTCAAACTGAAAAAACCAAACAGAGTGTACGTTCCTGGTGATAAGATTACATCAACTTGGAATGTTCAAGAAAAAGTATATGGTTTCTCAGATACAGATGGAGATTGGTACAGAATTACAGAAAAAAGACCATTGCTAGATGGTTATGAACTTGTAAGTGGACGTTACATTGTAGAACGTTATCTTCTCGATGACTTGTGGGAAACCGATAAGGTTGAAGAGAAACTTAATGAGTCTAACTTCTTGGTAGGTAAGATGTTACCTACAACATTTACTAGGGCTTGTACAATGGGTACAGCAGGTATTTGGAAACTTATCATGCTTGCATGGTGTTATGAAAATGGTTTGGCAGTGCCAGCAGCAGCGCCTAGCAAACGTTTCACAGGTGGTCTCTCACGACTTCTTAAGACTGGTTTCGTTGACCGCATTGTTAAACTTGACTATAACTCCTTGTATCCTTCAATAATTCTTACATGGCATGTGTCAACGCCAATTGATATTATGAATGTCATGCTTTCATTCCTTGAATACATTCTAACACAGCGTGAGAAATACAAAGATTTGAAGGGTGCAGCAGGTGATAGGGCAAAAGCTCTCAAGAAAGAACTAGCAGCATACGATGGATTGGATGAATTGTTTAAGAGGAATCTAAAGACTGAAATTCAGAAATGGGAGATTGAGAAAACAGGTAACGATAAAAAACAGTTGCCTTTGAAGATTCTTGCAAACTCATTCTTCGGTTCTTATGGTGCTCCTAACATCTTCCCATTCGGTGATGTGGATGCAGCAGAGAAAACAACTTGTATTGGTCGTATGTCTCTTAGACTTATGATTTATCATTTTACACAAATTGGCTATACTCCTATCGTTGGTGATACTGATGGCTTCAACTTCCAAATGCCTACAGACGATAAATTCAGATACACAGAAGAGCATCCTTATATTGGTAAGGGTCTTGGACGTAATACAGTAGAGGGTAAACATTATACCAAAGTAGAAGCTGACGTTGCAGAGTTTGAAGATATGTATATGTCTCAAGCATACAATGGAGGTATTAACAAGATGGGTCTTGGTATTGATGAATATTGTGATGCAACTATTAACTTCGCAAGAAAGAACTATGCCGACTTAATGCCTGATGGTACAACTAAGAAGGTTGGTAACACAATTAAATCAAGAAAGATGAGTGGATACCTTGAGAAATTCATTGACGAAGGTGTAGATTTGCTTCTTAGGGGAAATGGATATAAATTCTTGTCAAATTATTATGATTATATAGAAAAAATTTACAATTATCAAATTCCAATTAAGGACATAGCTTCTAAGGGTAATATAAAGAAGACGATTAAAGATTATATTGCAGACTGTAAAACATTAACAAAAGCTGGTTCAAAAAAATCTCGTCAAGCTTGGTATGAACTTGTAATAAAAGAAAATATGAATGTAAATGTAAGTGACACAATATATTACATTAATACAGGTACCAAAAAAGGTCACTCTGATGTAAAACGTGTGACACATTTCTATTATTATCTTAATGGTGAGAAAACAGAGATTACAAAAGAGGTAGAAAAGTATTACAAAGAATATACAAAAAATAGACCAAATGGCTCTGTTACAAAAACAAGATTAGAACTCGCCAAAGAACAATATGGAGCAACAGCATTCGATGAGGATGAAATCATACTTAATTGTAAATTAGTTCCAAGCGAAATACTTGATAAGGAAGAAGATGTACTTTGCAGTGAATATGAGGGATTGGAATATAATGTTGAAAAATACATCGACCAATTCAATAAACGAATAACACCGTTATTGGTTTGTTTCCACCCAGACATAAGAAATAAGATTCTTGTTAATAACCCAAAAGATAAATTATTCTTTACGGAGGAACAATCAAAACTTGTAAGTGGTTATCCAAACAAAGAAGAAGACCAAGATACATTTGAGGCACTGATGACACCTGAAAGGAAAGAAATAGAGTTTTGGGTTAAAATCAATGAAGTTCCACCATTCGTTAAGGAATGTAACATTGATTGGGATGGTCTTGTTAAGAAACACTTAGAGGAAGTAGAACAAGAAAATAATGAACTATATGCTTCTGAAAATGCCAAATATCTTGCTGCTCTTGACACGATTACAAACAAAGATGTTGAAGAGTTTGAAAGTGAAGGCAAGATTCCAGTAGTATTATCAACAATTGTTACAATGGGTTCTGATATGAGATTTTACTTTAAGAAAATACCTAATAAGACACCATCAACTGGAGGATTCGTTTTTGATGACATTGCATATGATTATATTGATAGAAATGAACAATAAAAAAAGAGGCTAGAATTAATCTAGCCTCCTTTTTATTTTATTAGTTATCTTACGTTATTATTGTAATCATAACTGCTTGGTTGGTCTTCTGATAAATAGTTGGTATTATATCCAGCCGCATCAGCTTTATGCTTTGCCTCTATATCTTCTGCATTGTGGGTATCATAATACAAGCCACAATCCCAAACATTGCTCAAATATATACCATTCTGTGGAGTATTAACAGAAGGTACAACACCACCTCCGTCTGTCAAACATACTATTCTAAGAGCGTTGGTGTCAGTGAACTCTGTGTTAGTTGGGTCAATATAATCACCACTAAGATTGTTGATAATGATTTCTTCATCTTCTACATATTCACCACTATCACCATTACCACGTGACAATTTAACGTCAACTACCATCTTCTTATTAGCGCCATCGTCAACCCATTCTGATTTTGTTGTACATGTCTCGCCACTAACCCACATTTCCATGATTTCACAAATCTGGTCATTAAGCATTTGGTCAGCTTCCATGAATGACGAAGCGCCACTAATTACGCAAGCTCCTACATATGGTTGATATGTAACACCACTACCACAATTAGGCATTACAGGAGAAGTTGCACCATAAAGAAGTTGATAAAGTTTATTTGCTTTGTTATCAATACACCCAGTATCTCCAGAAACGCCATCAATTTTATCTTCAACTCTTTTCAAATTTTGGTCGAGAATAAAGTCTGCACTAGCGAATGAAGTTGCACTATTGATATAAGCGCCAAACTGATTTGCTTCATATGTATAGCCACTACCACATTCTTCTGCTATGATATGTCCTATAACAGCATTCTCTACTGCTCTCAACTCATTCTTAGTACATTCTGCTGTTTCTACTGCACCACTAATTGCAGAACCGTTAACGTAAAGACCATTGTTTCTAATTTCGATTACGTTATCGCTTTCTCCATCTGGTTTACCATCACCATCATGGTCATCAGTAATCAACACTTTACTAGATAATTGGTCTTCACCAAGAGGTCCAGTACCACGAGTTAGAGTGAGTTCAACTGCGCTATTAACACTTGGGTTATTTGGTAGCCAAGGATTAAACAAATCTTCAACATTAACCCTTGTTTCATACTGAACACCTGGTTCTGATGTTTTTTCATATTTAATTACAAGTTCTTTAGTATGAGAATCATACTCAATACTCTGAATAATAGAACCAGCATTAAGTGTTACGGTATCATATGCAGTACCGCTTACGCTTGTCTTTTCTAGAATCAACTTGTTAGATGCTGCATTATAATCAAGCCTTACATATGCTTTAATACCCTCATCAACAATAATTATATTGTTGTCTTTTGGAACAATTACATCTGTTGTAACAACGTTACTAGCAGACTTGTTCATTTTAGCAGTAACTGTATTATCAAATGTTAACTCAGCGCTTCTAATGGCTTCTGCCAACTCAGCATCGCCTTGTTCTCTGTCTTCTATCTCTTGCTGTAGTGATGCAATGATTTCATTATCCTTTTCGGTTAAACGAGTAACTTCAGCATTCATTCTATTATTCAATGATGCAATATCAGTCTTGTTTTGTTCGATTTGGACATTTGATACATAAAGAGCACCGTTATCATTTACTAAGATGTTATCCTCATGTTCTGAAATAACTGATTCTGCATAAAGGACATCTTGCGTAGCACCGCTTTCTCTTGTTTTGTAAAGTTTAATTGCGCCATTTGTATTTTCAGATACACGCCATTCATCAATCAAATCATGTACAGGAATAACAACATCTGGCATTCTCTGACCGTTAACTGTATATTCGATAATGATTGCTTCCCTTACTGAGTCATAATAAATCTTATCTATGGCAGAATTTGTCTTCAAATCAAATGTCTTAGTTCCATTTGTTGTCTTAAACACAAGTACATTCTTACTAGTACCAGACTCGAAGTGATAATCAAGGTCAACGCCTGCATATAAACCGTCACTATTTAATTTAATGACATTAGGCATACCCTCAATTTCCTCTTCACTTAGATTTACACTGATAACTGGTCTAACTTGGTCTGTCTTATCAACATCAATTGAATGGTCATTATTGATAACGTCAATCAATCTACCTTCAGTATTTGCACTAAGAACATCAATCTCAGCTTGAAGTCTTGCATCCTCACCAACACGTTCAGACTTTTCTCTATTGAATTCGTCTCTTACAGTGTTACGGATGTTAAATCCATCACCAAGTTCATCATCTAATTTCTTCTCAATTCTCTGCTCTTCACTATTTGCACGTACAATCTCAGCCTCTGTCTTTGCTGAAAGCAATCCAAGATTAGCATCAATTGTATCAGTCTTTGCAGATATTGTATTTGTCTTTTCTGACAACTCATTAAACTTATAAGTTACGGTCTCATGGCCATCAATTGTAAATCCGTCACCAATTGTTTGCTCAATTGTGCTTATTTTTGAGTCATGTTCTGCGTCCTTTGCGGTTGAACGAGCAATTTCTGTATCAAGTTTACCTTCAATACGCTGTTCCTCGCTAGTTGCACGGTTAACCTCTGCGTTAAACTCTGTTCTCAAAGTATCAACCTTACCACTAGTCTCAGTAAGTTTAGCGTTAATGTCAGCATCGTTAGCATTAAGTTTGTCAAGTTCATCACTCACATTGCCATTTCTACCATATCTAATATTATCGGCAGCACCCTTAACGAACAACTCATGGTTCTTATCAACCAAAATATTATCTGGGTCTTCGTAAATTGCAACGTCAGCAGATACCTTGTCATTACCACCAACAACTCTCTGTTTATGAAGTTTAACGTTATGTCCGTCATTTACAATATCCCACTCCCAATCTTGCATCATTTCGCCAATTGGAACGTCACATTCTTGAATGTCACCGTTTCCATCAACATACATGATGATAAGTGTCTCTGTTAGAGGGTCATAAACAATCTTCTTAAATGCTTCAACA
>Ga0310694_10004690_pt1 | contig 13154 bp, 9 predicted proteins | sample 174DNAGHGhighgp2_FD_203884 | JGI IMG/M metagenome (GOLD analysis project Ga0310694, IMG submission 203884) | Sheep rumen microbial communities from Palmerston North, Manawatu-Wanganui, New Zealand - 1742 DNA GHGhigh gp2 (v2) (version 2) | ecosystem: Host-associated > Mammals > Digestive system >...
TAAAAATCAATCAAATATGAAAACCAACATCAACACGGAGCTATTCAAGAAATATGCTCCAAAACACAAATTGGAGATAATCGAATCTCTGACACAAGAAGAACTTTTAGCTATCACTCCGAAAACTGTCACAAGGATAGTCAAGGAAGCTGGCGAAGGAAAAAAAGGATCTCCCAACAAACACCTCAAAATCAGGTTGAGCCTGAGACAAGGCAACAACTGGAACTCGACATTTGAAGGTGTTGGGGTACACAGCAAGAAGCTTTATGTTAGCCTGTATATTCAAATGGACTCGACCGACACCGAGAACACCGAGTATTACAGCATATTCTTTAGCGGAGAGAGATACAGAGGGACATGCCAGGAATCGGATAGATACGGCAATCCCAACTATCACTATTTCTTCTATGACGACGAGGACAGGGCAAATTGTATAAAAAGCATCCTCCTCGAATATGTTTATACCAAGTATGCTGACAAACTTAACCCTAAAAACGGTTGACGCTATGGATAACATTGATTTGAACAAGCCATTATTCCAATGCACACTTGGAGAATTCAAAGCGGTTATTGTCGAAGCCTTTCGTGACAAGGAATTGGAGGATATAGCTGCTAAGGCCCCTAAAAGGTATGTTTATGGGCTTTCAGGATTGATGGAACTATTAGGATGCTCGATTAGTACGGCAGAGCGAATCAAACAATCAGGCGTCATTGATGAAGCGATTTCACAAACTAGCGACATCATTGTCACTGATGCTGAGTTGGCTTTGGATCTTTTACGAGTCAGCCATAAGTACAGAAAGTATTCGAAACCAAAACAAACAGAATAACGACCATGGAACAACTGGAAGAATTTGACTATGGAATCGCCGAGTATATTTGGAAGATTCTGAAGACACAGCAACCTATTGTATGGAGTTGGGGAGTTGATCCAGACTCAGTAAAGACCATCAAGAACGGAACCCAATTTCATGTTCAAGGGTTTCTGATGACCGGGACCGTGAAGATAACCTATGACGAAGGCATGGATCTATTCAATATAGAGTTTCTGCCTGACGACGACAAGCCGAGGAAAGCAATCCTTGGCTTATACTTAGACCAACTCGTTTCTGAGATAGACGAGAATGTCGAGCATTGCGATAATTATGAGGAGCGGATTTCTGATGAATACAGGCTTATCGTGGTTCCTTGATTTCCTGAAATGACGGATTGTGTGAAACCTCCAATTATCACACAATCCTAAACCTATGAAAAAAAGGAGGGAGTGATTGGATTTTTTCCAGTTACTCCCTTCATTCGTTCAAAAATAATGGGTGTTCAAAAATAAATCTGATTACGCCATTTTGAACACCATGATTGCTATTCAACCAATAATCTTTGATTTAATTATGAACACTAACAACACCAAGGCAGTCATCTATGCCCGTGTCTCCTCCCAAAACGATCGACAGGACACGGCAAGACAGGTGGCTGATTTGACACGATTCGCCTTATCACAGGAAATGGAAATTGTGAAAACCTTCGAGGAACACATATCCGGGGCGAAGAAAAATGAGGAACGGGAAATTCTTACACAGTGCCTTGAATACTGTAAGAACAATTCCGTCAATTATCTACTTATATCAGAACTATCGCGACTTGGACGTTCGACGCTCCAGGTTTTGCGAAGTCTTGAGATTCTGCATGAGGCCAAGGTATGCGTATATATCCAAAACATCGGCCTTTATTCCCTGCAACCTAATGGAGAGGTCAATCCAGTGGCCTCCATTATGATTACCATACTAGCAGAAATGTCAAACATCGAGCGTGGCAATATTCAATATCGTCTCAACAGCGGGCGTCAGCAGTACATCAATCGTGGCGGCAAGCTGGGTCGTCGGAAAGGTAGCGTAAAGACCATCGAACAGAAACGTGAAGAGTACAAAGAGGTTATTTCGCTATTGAAACGTGGCTATAGCATCCGAAACGTTGCTAGGCTTACGGGATTCAGCATACAGACCGTGCAGACAGTGAAAAACCAATTCGTAAACAATTAAAACAACATGAAAACGGATGAAAGTCCGTTTTTCTTTTTTTTTCGACACAATGGGGCTGTAAGGGCGGCGGCGGGGAGTCCAAATAGTAAAACAAAAAGTTTATTTTATTGATTCTTTTTTCTAAAGTAACCGGCACATGCCGCAACTAGTATAGATAATAAAAAGTAACTCAGCATACGGTAGCCTGTAACTAATGCAGAATAACCAATGTTAGTCAAATCCTTTTCAATGCCACTACGTAATTGATCTATAATAGGTTTGTTAAATGAAACAGGTAAAAATTCAACAAATCCATTAACAATACTTGTTGAAGCATTCATCCCAAAAAACTGATATGTAGTTACATCAAAAGCAATTATTAAAATAAAGAGCCATATTACAATACGCCAAGGAGACCAACCATAATTCAGAAGTAAACAATTTAGTAACTTACGAAAAAATGCAGAAGCAGGATGGTCGCGTTCAATTCGCATTTTATTTCTCAATTTCCATAGGTGTTTGTGGTCATTGAAAGAATCATATTTTTCATAAATATTCTCAATTTGCTTTAGAAAATGAATGGGGAACTTAGATTGTTTAATAATGAGTTTTTTATATTTTTTACCTAAGAGTTTTTTATATTGATCATCAACAATTTTACCAACAATAACTTTATCTTTCCATAAAGTTTTTATTTCTTTGTGACCTGGACGAATGTTGTTTATTATTAATTCTTCAAAACGGAGGTTTTCTGTACCTAGTAACCATGATTTAAGATTTATGTCACAACACAGCAAGTGAAATGTATTAGAATTACATATATCAATTCTTGTTTTTTGTGTAAAATTTTGTGAAACACATGCAATGTCTGTAAGGTTTAGTATTGTACCAACTTCCATGTAATTTGCATTAATGGTAAATTCGTCCTTTTGGAATTGATTAATGCAAAGCAATGAATCGATTTCTATTTTATTTGTAACATTAGCATGGTTTAAAGCAATTCCCCAGTTTTTCATCTCATCGTTATCCGATGTCCAAACATTTTCATATTTTGAGTTATCATATAAAAACTGAATGTTTCTCATTATGAAATTTTTTGAATGAATTTGAGAAGCATTAAATATACAGGAATGAAAAATAACATCTTGAAAATATATGTTTCCAACAGCGGATAAACCCTGTATATCAAATGAGAAAAGATTTAACTCAGTCCCCCTTACAATAAGGCCAGAACCAACATTAGCACTTATCATATTTGATAAAGCTTTACAATCAATATAATTCCATTTATATGTTTTAAATGTAAATTGATCATCTAATGCAGCAGTATATTTTACCCCATTGGACAAAATAGCATTTATGATAGGAGTGCCAACATGATAAGAAACGTTAAAACAATCACATCTAACATTTTCGTTAATAAAAATATTGTTGAACAAAAACGGAGCATAATCATCAACACAGAAAGAACTATAATTAACTGTACTTGATGTCACGCTTTTAATATAGATTTTGTTATCAGCAACCAAAGAATATATAATCAAATTATTATCCAATTCAATCCTTATAAGATTTCCAAATATAGCATATCTTTGAGGTTCATATGATACATCCATAAAATAATAATGAGAGCTATCGTTTTGTAGTGTATCTTTAATAATGGAAATAATGTTTTTGTAGTCTTCATTTTTATCGTATCTCACAAATACAAGTTGTGAAAAGTGATTTTTTGGTCTATATAATAAAGCTGTTTTTTTACTATTATTATTGTTTATTTCAACACCTAACAATTTAGATAGTATTTCTAAAACAGATACACGATAATAGAACTTGCCATTCATTTGAAAAGAGCCGTGAATAGGATCAACGGATGTTCTTTCAAAATCAATGTTATGGCAAATAATGTTAGACCAGTTAATGCTTAATTCCCGTCCCATATAGGAACTTAAAAAATTTATCCTTGAATTTGGATTATTCAATTGGATGTTGAAAAATTGACATCCAATTTGTGCAATATGTAGTGCTGACAAATTAATTCCTGAAAAAAATACGCTATCAGAAATCCTTACTGCTATGCCGATTTTAGCATTAGATAAACTTAATGCATATTCTGTTTTGTCGTCGCCACCATCATAATTAAACACGCAACCGTTTTTAAAAACTACATGACCTGAACATTGTAACCCTTCAAGTTTTACCTGTTTATTAAAAACGCAATTGTCAAAAACCAAATCGGATTTAATAACGCAATATGCTTCATTATTAAATTCGTCGCCAAAAACTATATTCTCATTAAAAGTGCAATTCACAAATCTAACTTCATTACTAAAAACTGCATACTGGCAATTTACATTAGCGAAAGTTTCGTTTTCAAAATAACATTGCTTCCTAATTGTTTTATTGCGAAAATCAAGGGGCGCAGGAGTAGTCATGAGTAAGAGATTTAATAAAATTAATATGGAGCATTACCTATCCAACTAGGATCGTCTGGGTCATCGTTGGTGTGGATTTTTTCTTTCCATTCATATTCACAGTTAGGACATTTGTAGATAAACCATTGGCTTTGGTCGCTGTCGTCTTCAATTGACATCACTGTATTTTTGCCAGCAACATAGCCAGCTGCTGCACCAGCTGCTGCGCCTATTGGCCCACCGATGGCAAAACCAGCAACAGCACCACCCGCGCCGATTATTCCAGCAAGGATTTTATCACCAGTTGTGGCGTATCTTTCAGGTTCAATTTCTGTACCACAATTAGGGCATTTCTTTATGTATTTACTAGTATCCATTATGGTATGTATAATTACAATTGTATGCAAAAATAAGAAATAATTATAAAAGAGCAAACATGATATAAACTATTCATTCCAAAACAGCTAATTGTGATGGTTTGTTCTCTTTTTTCATCCTATCTTTATTTCAACAAACACAACGGCGCAATAAAGCTTTGATCCCCTGCCATGATCCGATAGCACCTCCAAGACGAGCTATCCATAACAATACACTTTCCCTTATCCTATGTTCGTTTCGCATAGCTCTCTTCTTGTCAATCCCATACAATACAAATGCCATGAGATTGATTACCAAAAGATAGGATATGATTATGATTTGTATTTGGACCATTACACTGACGATTACATTAGGGTTTGCAAAGATAACCAAATTGAACCAAAAATTTCTGTCTCCCTATATATAGATAATAGAAATAGAGATAAAAATGGTTGTAACTATAATTGTCAGGTTGAAATTGGAGAAGTTTGTGGCATATTGATTACTTTTGCGGCATGAACAACAAGGAAGCCATACGGAGGAAGAAGCTGTATTTCGAGGGTTTGGAGAAAGCCATCGCCCAGCCTATTCCAGAAGCACTTGTAGAAGATATTGAAGCATACATCAATAACCTTGATGATGAAGATGGCCAATTGATTTTGCGGCTTTGGAAAGAAGTGTCTGCTCCTTTGAGTGTTGCTAGAGCTTTCATCTTTAACAATAGGGTGCTGCCACAATACAAAGAGCAGGTTATCCATGACGATACCGAAACGCCTTTCATGCAGCCCGAAGAAATCTACAGCACCTTAAAGACGCTGATGCTTTCGACCGTTGGCGAGTTCCTGTCTGTTCTGCAAATCAATTCTGGCGAAAGAAAGGAATTGCTTGATTTCATTGAGATTGGCGACAAGGATGGTTTTGTTTCCCTGTTGGAGCAAACCCGATGCGACACTATGCCCTTGGCTCGCTTGTGTTCCCGTTGCATGGATGATGTGATGGAGGGCTTGACCATGACCGATGAAGAGCGTGAGCTTAGCATCGACCATCTTGTTGGTACAAGGTGTGATGACAACGAAAATGAGAGTTGCCGCAAGGCTGTGGCTCAGCTACAATCGTTTGTGGGGAGAAGCGAAGAACAGGACACCCCCGAAGCCACCGAGCAATTTTTCTCTGATTTCTTTGATTATCTGGTAAACCAATTAACGGCTGATTTGCATTATTTCTGGGATTACTATGACTTGTTTACACTGAAGGAGCAAAAACTCATTGTATCTATCCTTGACAATACAATCGCCGTGAATCTTGTCAATCAGATTTGGGAAGAGTACAAGGCGAGTTTTGATAATGCCTCCTTCACTCTGCCCGATGACTTCTTTGAATCGAAATGCGCCGCCGATGACACGGAACATCTGCATTTGAAACTTTCGGTTGAGAACATGGGCGTTGAAGCCTTCACAGAGTTTATCAACTATCTTGCCGAGAAGGGTTTCATTGAAAACGATTTATCTGTGAAAAACCTATTGGCTTATCGTTTGACAGGGCATTATAGGCCCGACGGAGACCTGCCAGCAATCCATTGGAGCGGAAAGAACAACAAATCTTACGAACTGATCTATATCATACGCTATCTTTCTGACCGTGGCGATTATAAGAAGATGCGCAGGTTCTTTGAAGGCCCCGAATGGGTGAAGGATAAGGATAGCAGCTATGCAAACTCCGCTGATACCGAGTTTCGCCGCAGGATGACCGAGTTTTATCCAAATGCCTGTGCGTTCTGAAAGCCACAGGCAATCACATTTACTATAAGTTTCCTATAATTGACCTGCATTCATTTCGCTGTGGGCTGTATGTACTATTTTTGCCACAAAATAACTGACCATGACAGGTAAGAGCAAGAATACAACAAACGAGCAGTCCGCGAAAAATGAAAGGATGTCCGTGGCCGTAAGGAAAGAATCACTATCTTTGCGGCATCGCTTCGGCGAAACGACATCTTGCAAAGGACACCTGAAAGCATCGTTCCTACTGGTAAATTCTGGTAAAATTCTATCGAAGGACGGAGCGGCAGATGTCCACTCCTTATATCATAGGGCGTGGACTGCTTTTCTTCATTTTTCGATACGGTTTACCAGAGCCGACCAGTGGAATGGGAGAAGTTGGGACACGCTCTTTCATTATGCCTTGATAGAAGCGACGACAAACTGAACAAATATGAGCAACACGAAGAAAAAATATCACTAAAAGAGCATTAGTCTGAAAAATGACTATTTTTGCGGTTGGAATCGGGGGAGACATCCCGGTTTCGCAAGGAAGGCATTCTGAGTCCTGATCAGTGAAATCGCCAAAAAAACACGGAGGACGAAGGCTAATGCTCACTTTTGTTTTGATGTCAATAGGTCAACACCTACTTGATAAGAAACGAGCGTGGGAATTTGTTTCTTCGGTTCATTCCGTGAAGGTGTTTGGCGATACCTACTGATCAATGGACTTGACGAATCGAGTCTCACGCTTTTCTTGTGTCATATCATTAAAATATGCCGTTTTGATGGGACTTGCGGCGCAAGAAAAACACCAATTATGAATGTTACATACAGGAGAAGCGATGACAATGACGCTTTATTTGAATTAGCAAAGAAATATGACGATGCCAATGAAGATGAAAAGGCATTGCCTATTTTGGAAAATCTAGCTGATAAAGGCCATGCAATGGCTCAAAGCTATTTGGGTATGTATTATGAATGTGGTTTTGCAGGATTGGAAGTAAACATAGAAAAGGCCTTTGATTTGTATTTGAAATCCGCCGAGCAAGGATGCGCAGATGCCATGGTAAACCTTGGCGATTTGTATATTAGCGGAAATCTGTTATCTGGAACAAATTATGAAAAAGCTATAGAGTGGTATGAAAAAGCTAGAGAATTAGGATTACCTGATGCTTTGGTTGCTATTGGCGAATTATACCGTGATGGACAAGGTTATGAAAAGGATTTGCAAAAAGCATACGATTGTTTTTCTGAGGCTTTTGAAATAGCTGATGAAGCCGATAAAGGCACCCCTTCTTTCCTTATAGGTTGCTTGTTAGAAGAAACTGAACAATACGAAGAAGCATTTGAGTATTATGAACAAGCTGCAAGTTTTGGAATTAACGAAGCACTTGTGCGTTTAGGAGTTTTATGCCATTTGTCTCTTGGTGTGGAGAAAAACGAAAACAGGGCTTTTGAATTTTTTATGCAAGCTTATGACAAAGGTGTGGAATCTGTAGCAAGATGGCTTGGTGATGCATATCGTTATGGATATGGGACAGAGGAAAACAACGATAAAGCCATTCAGTTTTATGAAGAAGCCATTGAAAACGGCGATGCTTATGCCATGGTGGAACTTGGTAGAATGTATTTGGATGGGATAGGTTGCGAAAAGAGTTGGAAAAAAGCTTATGACCTATTTAACAAAGCGGCCGAATTAGGAAACGACGATGCCCTTGAAGCGCTTTCGTATTTTTATGATGAAGGTGGAGTACTAGAAAACAAAGATGAATTACAAAGGTGTTTGCTGGTTCTTGAAAAATCCGAAGACGACTTTCTTAGAAATCAGGCAAAAATGAGGCTTGAAAGAATGAAATAAACATAAAATCATATTATTATGGCAACAGTATCATTAGAAACGCTATTTGCAAATAGCGAACAACAGTTGAGAGAAAAACTCTCAAATCTCACCGTACCAAAAGATACGGAAAAAATCCAATCCATCATTTCTGAACATTTCTCAAATCTTCTTATAGAAGAGGGAGATTTCCGACAGAATCTAACCCAGTCTGAGGATTATATTCTCCAGGCTGTCATGGCCATTCTAAACGCACACCAAGCTCGATACACATGTCTACCCAAGACGGAAATTAAAACTGAGCCTTCGGAAGAAACTATTGATATGGAATCCGAAGATAAACCGAAAGAGAGTGAGGCAGCGTATGACAAAAAAATCGGACAAAAGCCACTCAATCTTGCCTCTTCATCAGTAGCGGCAGGTGTCGGTGCTTTGGCCGGAGGCGCTTTAGCAGGAACGTGGGGCGCGGTTTGTGGTGCCATTGCTTGTACCGCTTTAACAGCATATTTGGTAAATAAAAATACCGATAACAAACCCGCCGAAAAAGAGATTGTGACAAAGTTGGTCAAAACGGAAGCTCATTTTGTTGAAAAGTCCCTCGATATTGACATGCTTCTTGGTGTTGTAAAGAACCTTTGTCATAGCGTTGACGAAATCATAACTACATTTAGGGCACAAATCAACAATGTCGTTCAAAAGTACGAGAATCAAGAAAAACCTTCACTCGAACGCGAATATGGAGTGCTTCTTGAAGGCATACAGACTTTAGTTGGCTATAAGAGGGCACACTCCGAAGATGAAAAATTCAGTAAGAAAATTCAAGAACGAATAGAGGATTTGGCTGAGTTGCTAGAGAACTATAATCTGAATATTGTGGATTATACTGGGGAAAATGCGATTCTGTTTGACTTTGTTCCCTCTGCTAACTCAACTGAGGTCAAGCAAGTATTTCCTGCCATCGTTAAGGAAGGGCAGCCAGTGAAAAAAGGAAAAGTATTCACCCCTGAAAATTAAAATATTATGAAAATAGATAACAAGAAAAAGTATGAATATGTGATCGGCATAGACCTTGGTCACGGAGAAACATCAGCTGCCATTTGTCCGCTTCAATGGGATACCCCTTCTGCGAATCTTGATCCAGTAAAAGATCTGGAAATGGGAGGCAACAGAAAAGTCATTCCTTCGGCAATTACAATATTGGAAGATGGCACTGCATATATTGGTGACGCAGCTTTCAATCCAGAAGTGTTGAAAAAAGCTACCGTTAGGGTGTGCTTCAAACAAGCCCCTAAAGACATCAACGGAGAAGCAGAGAAAGTGATGATACGCTTCATGCATGAAGTCTATATCAGAATCAGGGAAAACAATCAAGCATTGCTGCAAGAAGGCAATCACTTGGTCTATATTGCTACCCCTTCTGGATGGAACAAAGAACAGCAAATGTTGTATATGCAAATGGCTGAAGCTGCGGGCATCCCAATTGCGGGCGTTACTAAAGAATCTAGAGCCGCTTTTGTCAGGGCGCAACAAGATACGACATCCGGCCTAGGTAAAAACATACACAAAGGTGCAATCGTTTTTGATATGGGATCAAGCACTCTTGACTTTACCTACATGAATGATGCCAACGAAAATCTGATCGACTATGGCTATAATTGTGGCGCCTCACTAGTTGAGAAAACAATTTACGAGAAAAAACGTGAAGAGGTTGAGGCAATTCAAACTTTTGAGGCCAAGTACCCGAAACTGATAGATTATCTTCTGTTCCAAGCGCGAGCGGCAAAGGAAAAGGTTTATTTTGATCCTTCATTACCTTATAAAAAAACCATCAATTTCGAGGATTTTGTGGATGATGAGGAGCTTGAAGATGAAAGATTCAAGTTCAATTTCCAGCCTGGCCAGCTTGATGAATTATTGATTCAAACAGGGTACTTGAAAATGATAGAGGAAGCCATGACTGATTATCGCAAAAACAAGATTCATAGTCAAGCTATCTATGGCGTATTCCTCACGGGAGGAGCCTCCAGAATGGATTTTATCAAAGACTTGGTGTGCAAATGTTGGGAAGTGACGCCGCAGCAAATTTATCGTGATACCGACCCCTCTTTGACCATTTCACAGGGAGTCGCTGAAGTGGCAAGAATTGACCTTAGAACTGAGGGTGGTGAAGCTACAATTGCACAAGAGATTGCCAAACTTGAAAGGAGCAATGAGATATTTGAAAACTTTGCAGCAAATTATGGACACATGGTTTGGGATGATGTCACTGACACCATCATAGATACAGTCAGGTCGTTTTGTGAATCAAGCCAAGACCGTAGTGCCAATGATTTGCAAGCCCAGTTGCGGCAGAATATCAGAAACAGTGTGAACAGAAAATCATCCGAAGCTGTAAGGCTTTTGCAGGCGGAGATTGATGAAAGGACACAAGGAGTAAAACAAGCAGTTGATAATATGGTTCGAGCTTATGCAAGACAAGGAACAAGCGTGAAAGTTCCAGAGTTAAAAATTTCTTCTCTGGATGTTGGATCAATCAACATGGATTCTGTTGTGAAGGAAATCTCAGACCAAATAGTAGAGAATAGTACGAATTGGTTGGGCATTGGAGGATTAGGACTTGCCGCAATTCTTTTTGGTATTCCTGGACTGCTGATTGGATGGGGTCTGGGTAAACTCTTTGGTAAATCGGAAGAGGAAAAGAAAGCGGAAGCCATGTCGAAGCCCCTAGATTATGATACCCGCCAGAAGGTATGGGAAGGTTTTGCTGAAAAGTGGGATGGCGAACACATGAGCGAAAAACTGCATGAAGACATCATCTCGTCTGTTGCAAATAACCGCAAGATAAAGCAGGATATTCAATCAGCATTGAGAACCATGTTGGATGCTTATAAGAAGGAGCTGAAGAACGCTCGTCTTTTGGTGGATTAAGAAAAAGCACTGCTATGGCAAACATCAATCCATACGAACCAATCGCTAAAGCTCGTGTTGCTACGGCGATGTCAGCATCATTATCGTTTTGTGCTGAAAGAAAGTATTTGCAGGACATAGATTCTGAAAATTCTCCTTTCAAGATCTGTCCTTTGGCAAATTCTGCTCAACTGGATGCCAAGTGGATCTCTATCAAACAAGTTGGCCGTCCTGTCGAGAAAGGACCCGAAAACTGCTTTGTGGCCATCCAGAAGATACTGTATTCTTGTTTCATGCCCAATAAAGTTCAATTGCTTTTCTTGATTGTCGGAAATGGCGAGGAGTGCAATATGTACTTGGGATTAAGAGGAAATGATAGTCTCAAACGTCACATAAAACACCTGAATGAGTTTATTAAAGGTGTATGGCCTGGCATCCAAACCACTATGGTTGATGAGGATGATCCTGTTATTTCAAGCATAAAGAAGGATATATGTGCCGACAAGCTTGAAAATGTGTATGCGGTGACTGGTATTCCATCAATGGAAACCTTGTATAAGACAGTATATCCTGCCACTATCGACACATTGATAGCGGGAATGCACAAAAGCAAGAATTTCGCTTATTTGGTTGTGGCCGATCCTATTGAGACGAATGATGTTGAAACCATGTTATATGAGTGCAGGGAAATGGATGGCCAAGCGGAATCCTTGAAATCTATGAATGTCACGGAGGGGATAACAGAGGGATCCTCTCGTTCCATGTCGCACACCACTGGCACTTCCCATTCCACAAGCATAAGCGAGTCTGTGACCAAAAAGAGTTTTACCGCACTTGGCAAAACAGCATTGGCGGCGACTGGTCTTGGCATGGCCGCTGAATTGTTTCCAGCCGCTTCCGCTGTCATAGATGGTTGTGTAAATGCTGCTGGGGCTTTGGCGGGTGCCGCCAGCGTTGTAATACCAGGCGGGGCTTTGGTGGCAGGGTTCATAAGCAGTGCTATGCCAACAAAAACTACAGGGAATACCGTTACGGAAGGCTCTTCCGAATCTGACACGTATACTGAAGGTGTGAATGAAAGTAAATCACAAAGTATTGGGCGGAATATCGTCAATAAACATATCGAAGCAATTGCCGAACAACTATACTACCATTCAAAACGATTCGAGGTTGGCAAAGCTATCGGCCTTTGGACAGTGGGAACTTATATTCTCGCTGAGAAAGAGGCGGATGCCGAAAGTGGTGCATTGCAATTGCGCTCGATAATGAGTGGTCAAGAATCGGCTTATGAACCAGTCAGAATTCACTGTATTACTGATATAATGAGCCAAAACGAAAATGGCAAGTCTTTGATGCAAGCCTCATTCGGACAACTGACAGAACCACATCTTGAAATATACGGTGCAGGAGGACGAAGATTCCAACATCCTTGGGGAGAGCATTTTATGGAATTAAAGAGTGTATTAACCACGAAAGAGCTTTCTTACCTTATTAATTTCCCCTTAAGATCAGTACCAGGTATTAGTGTGGTTGACAGTTCGCCAGAGTTCAGTTTGAACAAGCCGATACTAAGTAGCGACAAGCAAACCATTCAATTTGGCAACTTGTTGTATGGAGGCTCGGAAACCAAAATGGAATACAAATTATCCATCGACTCTTTAGCAAAACACACATTACTATCTGGAATCAATGGAAGTGGAAAAACGAACACGGTTCAAGCTATACTCAATAGTTTATCAGGACAAGTGCCATTCTTGGTGATTGAACCCGCAAAAACGGAATATGTGGATTGGGCAATAGAATATAACCAATCACACCCGAACAACCCAATATCCATTTATGTACCCGGATGCAAAAACTACAAGGA
>Ga0310694_10004691_pt1 | contig 13152 bp, 11 predicted proteins | sample 174DNAGHGhighgp2_FD_203884 | JGI IMG/M metagenome (GOLD analysis project Ga0310694, IMG submission 203884) | Sheep rumen microbial communities from Palmerston North, Manawatu-Wanganui, New Zealand - 1742 DNA GHGhigh gp2 (v2) (version 2) | ecosystem: Host-associated > Mammals > Digestive system...
AAATCGGAGATTTCCTTAACGCTGATGTTCAGGTACTTTTCCAGCATATCCTTAAGCCTGCGTGCAATCCTGGAAGCCAGCATGGAAGCTGCAGAATCCATTTGCCGTGAAACGCTGGAAAGCCCGTCCGCATCGGGAATACGGGCCATGGACAGCATGGCGATCGGGTTGCGCATCAGCGCAGAGGCGGTGGCAACGTTCCCGACTGCGGTAAGCAGGCCTGCTTCCGAATTGGCCGGATAGAAGGAATAACTGTTGTTCCATTCCGCTTCAGCTTCAAGATGGTCTGAAGGATTTACTGCATTGATAAAGTTTTTCAGCAGCCCTGATTTCGAAAAGGGTTTTCGGTTTACAGAAACAAGCCCCATGCTGACCGCTTCAAAACGTTCATTCAGGTTGATGCCGACTGTGATACTTTTCAGTTCTGAGGCAGAAATGCCCATTTCTTCAACATCTTTTTTCAGTGCGGCAAATCCACTGTCCTCGTAAATCCTGTTTATGGTTTCCAGGAGTATGCGAAGGCCTTCGGAATGCAGGTCGCGGTCGGAAAGGCATTCACGCAGCGACTCCACTGTGACCACATAGCTGCGGTATTCTTCCAGCTTGTGCATCAGATCCCAGAGGCCGGCCTCATCGCCCATACCGCGTTTGACGATCCCGTAGTCATAAAAAGTTTTAACTTTTTCAAGCATTGACATCATTTTTTCGCGAATGTCCGGATGATTCAGGATATCCTCGAAAACATCACAACGGAAAGCGCTGACAGCAGGATCATCTGTCATGCTCGTCATTACCCGGCGCAGCAACTGCACTTCCTGGGGCTTTTGTGCCACTTTCTCAATGACGGCGTCAAGGCCGAGATCATGCCAGGCTGCTTCAGGCAATTCCCGGTAGGTGACTTCACTCTGCCTGGGGAACAGAATGCTCAACGGATCATGTTTCATTCAATCAAAATCCTTTGTTACAGTGTAAATATTTTGGCCAATTCGCATTGTACCATGATTCACGTGTAAAAGGAAACATACTTTCGGAAAGCAAAGTACAACCGGCGAGGTTGCCGGAGCTTCTCTCCGGCATTGCAAATACCGGGACAGCAGATGACGATTCCGGATAAACCAAACTGCATTCATCCGTTTGCAGAAGAGCAGACCGGAAGTAAAGAGGGAGAGAGGGCTGCGCCTCTCTCCTTAATGGGTTGCAATGTGGGTACTATGACATGAAAACAGGTAAATCCGGAAGTATTCGCAGGAAAAACGAAAACCCCTGATGCCTTATGCATCAAGGGTTTTGTGTCTGGGTGAGAAGATTCGAACTTCCGGCCTCTTGAACCCCATTCAAGCACGCTACCAAACTGCGCCACACCCAGATAACGCCATCAGACTAAATCCGACAACAGAAATATATTATCATAAACAACGCCAAGTGTCAACCAAAAATGATGATTTGCAAAGCAAAATGATGATCGGCGAGGCATGTGACGGAAATCCGACAGCATAAAACTGACAGAAAATCAGGCTTCAGGAAGCTTTGTTTTTAATTCTTCGATTTCTTTCTCCAGTTGCTCAATATCCTGCCGGAGTGCCTGTGCGCGTTCTTCAGATTCTGTAATGGTCAGTTCGGCATCACGCAATTCGTTTTTGACCTCTTTAAGTTCTTTCTGGATAACAAGTTTTTCCTCATTGGTTTGTTTCCAGGCCGCAGTGCTTTCCGACAAGTCTTTTTTCAGGGCAGAAAGCTCCTTGCGGGCGGTGAAATACCTGCTGCCGAAAACAATCATCAGCACTGTTCCCAGAAGCATGACAAGTGAAAGGAGTATTTTTGCCGGTTTATTCATTTGCGGTATCCTCCTGGGAAGTCATTTCCCGGAGCTTTTGCTCCAGTTCGTTTTTTTCGGCCCGAAGCTCTTTGCGGCGTGCTTTCAGCTCGCTGACATGCGTTTCAGCCTGTTCGGCAAGGGGTTTCTTCTCTTCCAGCTGTGCTTTTACCTGGGGCAGTTCAGCGACAGCTTTATCATATTCGCTTTGCTGCTTGTTTTCGCGGCCGCGGCTTGTGTCCAGGCTCTGCTGAGCTTCTGCGGTCCTGGCTGTCATGGATGACATCGATGGAATATACCATGCCATGAAAGCAGTAAAAATGAAAAGGAATACCACACAGCATACTGTGAAGCAAGTGAATTTCTTTTTCATCACATTTCAGCCTCCTTCAGGAAGAGCAGGTTTTCATGCCACCAGGGGAAGAACACATCGTTTGTTGAGCGGTAAATTTCATGGCGGGCACCTTTGACAAAAATGTGTTTTCCCTTCGGGACCCGGTTGATAAACAAATCCTGCGGTTTGGGCATAACGCTGAAATCATGTTCTGCCGTGCTCAGCAGCACTGGGCATACGATGGATTCGGGTGCACCGGGGGAAAGGATCTGTTTTGTCACCCCGATGGATTCAAGCGTCCAGCGATAGGTCGGAACAGTATTCCAGAAATCTTCCCTGGAAGCTTTGACTTCATCGTACCACGCAAAGCGGACAGGATCCGAAGCACAGGATGTTTCAAAATCCTCCGGACCGCTGTACGTTTTCATAAAGAAAGGATGGTGTTTTCCGTTGCCGAATGCACAGGCAGCCCTGCATACAGCGGCGGCCGCCGATGCGGGTATTTTTGTGTTCGGGGCAATCATCGGTGCACACATGCAGGCTGTTGAAAAGACATCGCGGTATGTTTCAAGGAACAAAGCTCCAACTGCACCGCCCATGGAATGGCAGAACAGGGCCCATGGTTTCGGGCATGCCTTCAGTATTTCGTCACATACCGTTTTCAGGTCATCCACATAATCGCTGAAACGGTCCACATGCGTAAGGGAGGGATGGGAAAGGCCTTCGGCACGCCCGGAACGGCCGTGGCCTCGCTGGTCATAGGCAACGACATCAAAACTGTTTTTCACGAGCGAATAGATTACTTCGGAAAACTTGTAGGCATTTTCAGTAAAACCGTGCAAAACCAGGACGGTGCCGCGGGGGCTTTCGGCATGGAATCGTTCGCAGTACAGGGGTACCTGGCCTGTTCCGGGTATTATGCTTTCCTCCCGGCAAGCCTGAAGCGCGGGGATGACCTCGCTGCTGACCACATCTTTATAGTCCGGGGAGCAAACCAGGAAATCCTCATTAAACCTGCCAATCATAGCTGACTCCTTTCCGTTTTATCAGTTTCTGCGCGTACGGTATTTTACGCGGACGCGGTAGGGATTATGCAGTGTCTGCGGTGCGTTGACAGGAATGGAAACAGAACGGTTTCGTGTCACATTCAGCACAAGTCCTACGCCGCCCATGTTTGTCATCATGTTCGAGCCGCCGTAAGAGAGGAATGGAAGTGGAATGCCCGTGATCGGCATCAGTCCAAGCGTCATGGCGATATTCTCCAGAACGTGGAAAAGCAGCATACCCATCACACCGCAAATAATCAGGCGCCCGAATTTATCCCTTGTATACCAGGCAAGATGAAGCATCCGAAGCAGGATCAGGACATAGATGACAAGGACGGTGACGCAGCCGACAAATCCCCATGTTTCACCGATCGTGGCATAGATAAAATCTGTCCAGTCAGCCGGTACATAGTTCAGCTGGGAGATCGCGCCATTGATAAACATACCGATACCGGAAAATCCGCCCGAACCGATAGTCATCTTGGACATTGTCTGCTGGTATGCGTCATCTGATGCGTACATATCAGGGTTCAGCCATCCGGCAATCCGTGCAAGTCGGTAGTCCTGGGATCCCGTAGCGATCATAAAACCGTATATGGACAGGATCCCGAGGATCGCAATCGCTGCCAGGATGCCGAGGGTTTTCAGGGAAACATTGGCAAAATACATCATGACAGCGAAAAGGAAAATAATCACCAGCAGGGAACCTGTTTCACCTTCGAGCAGGATAACCATGCTCGGGATCAGCACCATTGCAAAAATGCGGATAAAAGACCTCATGTCTGAAAGGGGACGGTCCTGCTTAGCGAGATTCTTGGCAAGGATAAGTATCATCGACAGCTTGGCAAATTCAGAAGGCTGGATTGTATATCCCCAAAGGATATCAAGCCAGGCTTTTACGCCCTGGGCACGGTTGAAAATAGTCGTTACCGTCAGCAGGATAAAAGCAATCCAGTAGAACAATTCCGCCCGTTGGCGAAGTACGTCATATGGGAAAGCCATAATAACGCCGACAACAAGAGGCGCAACAAGCAGGAAGAGGCACTGGCGGGTGGCGTAATATGAATCGAAAATGTGATTCAGGAAGGACGCCTCCGTATCCTGGCCGGGTGAAAAAGTTGCCACGCAGACAGCTACGATGCCAAAAAGGGACAGACCAAACACAAGCGCAATCAGAACGCCGTCTACATGCGCACGTGAATGGCGGTTCTCTTCAGTGACGGTCAAGCGGTGTAACCTCCTTCGGAATGCGCGGGAAAAGGCGCTGGCGCAAGGTGATGCGTTGTTTCCCGATTTCAGGGAACGGAATCATGCTGCCGTGCAGGCGTTCGGCGATCCTGAGCACGGCAAGGCGTGCCTCACAGTCATAATTGATGAACAGGGAATTCCGGAGAACAGAACGGTAGACGACGGGATCATCAGGAATCTCGCCGAAAAGCGGGAGATCAAGCGTGTCGGCTATGACACGCGCAGAAAGCATTTCTTTTCTTCTGATCAATTCATTCTCAAGCCTGTTGACAATAAGCTCCGGCCGGGGCAGGTGTTTGGCTTCGATGACCTGTGCAGCTCTTTCCGCGTCGCGTATGCAGAGCTGGTCCGGGGTTGTTACAAGCAGGACCCTGTCCGGCTGTGCGTTCAGAAGATTCCGGAAGCCTTTTTCAATGCCGGCAGGCGCATCAATCAGGATATATTCATAATCCTGCTTCAGCGTATTGATCATCTTTCTGAAACGGTTGCGATCCAGGTCACGGACACGCGCAAACTGGGACGCGGGCAGAAGCTTCAGTCCCGGGCATGAGGGGCAGTCGTGCAAAGCTTCACTGATCGTACATTCTTTATTTATGGCATCAATCAGGTCATACACAACCAGGTTTTCAAGCCCAAGGAGTGTATCCTGGCTGCGAAGGCCGATATCGGCATCGATGATCACGGTGGAACGTCCTGCGGAGGCCAGCGCAGCGCCAAGATTCGCAGCGATAACTGATTTTCCCACGCCTCCTTTTCCGGAAACAATCAGGATTGATTCTGCCATAGGTAAAACCCTCCTTCGTTACGGGGCGATAGAATTACCGACAGGCAGACTGTAATCCACACTGCGGAGTTCCTTTTGGTCGAGATACCACTGGATAAAATCACGCGGCGCCTTGGATGCTTCAGAACCTGAATAACCGTTCGGAATAAAGCATGCGATAGCAATTTCCGGATTCTCGTAAGGAGCGAAGCAGACGAACCACGAGTTGTTTTCCAGGTCGATTGAGGTAACCTGGGCGGTTCCTGTTTTTGCTGCGATTTCATTTTTATACTTGTACTTCCTGAAGTATTTGTCCGCAGTACCGGATTCGTCAACCACGCCTTTCATGCCTTCATGAATCAGCGGCAGGTATTCATCTGCATAATCCAGGCGGTGGATCAGTGTCGGTTCACGCTGGGAGAGGATTTCTCCCTCGGGGGAAGTAATTGAATCGATCAGGGAAACGTTGTACAGGTATCCTCCGTTTGCAACCGTACAGACGTAACGTGCCACAGCGATCGGCGTGAGAACGGTGACGGACTGCCCGATCCCAGTCAGGATTGTCTGGCCGCCTCCCCATTTGATATCGTTCATATAATTGTACGTATCCCCGATGATCGACTGGAGATAGACCATGTCCTTGGTCATGTTCAGTTCTTCCATCAGGATTGTGCGCATATTGCTCAGCCATTCGCTCTCATTGTTGTTTACGGCCATATCCATCAGCCGTTTTGCGCAGATCGAAAGGCGCTCGTCATCATAATCGATGTTCCGTGAAGCTCCGCAGTTGCGCAGATGACGCTTGATGGAGTTGAAAACGATGATTGGCAGCGAAGTATCCTGGTTCGCTTCATTCACAGCTTTGGACGGATCATAAAGCGTGTTCTGGGAACCGACGACGGACCGCACTTCGCCGGGTAGGTCAATGCCGGTTTTTGAAGTCAGCCCGAAGAGGGAAGCATAACGGTAAAGCCTGTGTTCACCGAGCCTGTCGGAAAGGGTGTAGAAGAAGTAATTGCAGGAATGGGAAAGACCGTCGATAATCGTCTGGTTTGCATGCTTGTAGATCAGGTTTTTGCTGATCCAGCACTTTGGCGCAGTCGTTTTGTCGGAGTTGTATTTTGTGTAGTATCCCATGTCTGAGATACGCTCTGTCGGTTTGAGCTCACCGGTAGCAAGTGCGCCCATGGAAGTGACCATCTTGAAAATTGAACCGGGGGTTCCGCGGGCGTGGATGCCGTAATTGAGCAACAGATTCCGGCTGTCACCAAGGATTGCCATGGCGTCTTTTCCGCCGGCAACAAGCGCATTGAGATCGTATGTCGGATAATTGGCCAGCGCGAGCACACGGCACTGCATGTCGAGGACAACAAGGCATCCGTGCTCAGCGAGCGCGAGCGGATATTTGTCCCAATCCCGGTTGTGTATATCCGTTTTGTTGGCTTCACGCCAGTCTTCGGAGGCAAGTTTCGTTTCCTGGAGGTCACGTGTGGTATTCACGTTTTCCGCAAGGCAGCGCTCTGCCATTTGCTGATAGGAAGCATTCAGCGTCAGCTTGACGTTGTTGCCGTCTTTCGGCGGCGTATAATCCAGTTCGCGTACGACGCGGGACATCTGGTCACGTTCTACGATCCGTGCGCCTTTGCGCAGGGAAGAATTCTGGGTAAGCCAGTCCTCCATGGAAGATTCGATACCGTCACGCCCGATGGTATCGTTATAGGAATACCCTTTTGCACTCAGGTTCAGCCACATGGCGCGGGAAGGAATTGCTCCTGTATAACCGATGATCTGGGAGGCCAGCGTGGAGCGCGGATATACGCGTTTTGTGCCGACCTGGATGCTCATGCCGGGCAAAACCATGGAACGGGTTTCAATCTCGATGACCGTTTCGTAACGGACATCCTTGGCAATCACAATTGGCTGGGAGTTAAAGATGTTCATTTGCATTTCTGAATAAATGGCCATGATTTTCAGCATCATTTCTTCAGAAGTTGTTTCAGGGTCAATCTGGTATCTGTTCCGGAACTGTTCGATACACTGCTCCGCAGTTTCATATCTCTTACTGGTCGCATAATTGTTTTTCCGCCACTGCGTTTCACGGGTCTTCAAAACAGTTTCGGAGACGCCGGAACCGAAATTAAACTGCCATTCTCCGGTTTCCGGATTGCGCTCAATGACATAACTGACCGCGATGGTTCCGCCGTTTTTCTCAATAATTCCGATGGTTTCAATAATGGATTTCGTATACTGGCTGTAGAGGGATTTTGAGTTTGCTGATGCATCCTTCTGGAAGGTAACGTTATAAATTAGTTCGTCTTCTGCCATTACGACAGAATCGGAAGTGGAAATGGAGCCGCGTTTACCGCGAAGGGCGATTGTTTTCGTCCGCGTGCCTTCCGCCTTTTCCTTGTAAACATCGGACTGGCGCAGCTGGAGATTGATCAGCCCGGAAACGAGCCAGACAAAAATAGCGAACAGAACAATCAGGAAAGCGGTATACCGCCAGTATTCAGCGGATTTTTTCTTTTTTTCGTTTGATTCCATACTGTTCACCTCTTTCTGTTCGAATTTATACCATGCTGTCAGCTTTTGCTGAAGACAACAGGTGCCGGACGAAGTACAGGCTGGTTCCTGTGGCGTCCGAACAGCAGGCGGCGGACCGGAAACTGAAGGAAGAGGCAAAGAAGCCCCGTCAGGATTACATCGGTCAGGCCGCGAAGGAAATGACTGACCGTCAGCGGTGAGCCGCCGAGGTAAATATAGGTAATCTGGACAACTTCATATATAAACGTATTCAGCACGGTGCACAGGACTGTACGCACCCAGGCAGGAAGCTCTTTTCGTTCACGGTTAATAACCCGTTCATATTCAAGCGTTTTCAGCGGTTTATCCGCAAAGGCGAATGAGCAGAACAACGTTGTCAGTGAATAAAGCGCAAGGTTCAGATAAGTTACGGAAGGCAGCATAATCTGCATGAGCAGGCCGTAAACCAGTCCAACCCAAAACGCGCGGAGTTTACCGTATGCTACCGTGACAATTCCGATCACAACGTAAAGAAGGTTCGGCGAGACCCCGAATACCTTTATATACGGCATGACACACACTTCGAGGAAATACCCAAGGACAGTAAGCAAAAGGAGAAGGGTATATTTCCGCACAAAACCTGTCTGCACGTCAATCATCCTCCTCGAACGTCATGTTATTCGGGTCGGGCGTGAAATACGGCGTAGCAGTCGGCGCAAAAGTAGGTGTCGGTGAAGGCGTCGGGTCATTGCTGAGGTTGACTACCTGATATTCAAACGGGGTTTCATCCGGCGTTGGTTCGGGAGTCATTGTCGGGGCCGGAGTGGGAGTCGGTGTCGCAGTGGGTTCAGGGGTCGGCGTCGGTGTGGCGTTTTCGTCAGGTTTTTCCGTCGGGGAGTCAAAAAGCGAAGCGGCAATTTGCGGTACTTCCGGAGAAGGCCGCGCGCTTTCAAGCGGAACAAGGTCGAGGTTAATCCTTCCGTTTTCGCGTCCTTCAATCGCTTCAGCCTTAGGTTTGTAGCGCAGGACTATTACGTATTCAAGGTGCTGGAAATCAACCTGGGGTTCAACAATGATGTATTGCTTGTTGGAATCCATTCCGCGGGTGCTTTCACGCACAATTCCGATCGGGATTCCTTTGGGAAAGGAAAGTCCGACGCCGGAAGTGACAACCAGGTCACCCGGCCTTGGAAGGTTATCGTCCGGCAGGTAATACATCCGGCACATAGGTGTTCCGTCAACGCCAAGGGTTCCCCGTATGGTACCCTGGTCGCGGGAAGACTGGATCAGTGCGGCGATGGACGCGTTGGAATCAATAACCGTACGGACTGTCGCTTTGTTCAGCTGCGTGTTTTCCGTATATCCGACAAGGGCTCCGGATATCGTGACGGCCATATAATCCTCGACGCCGTCAGCGGTTCCTTTATTGATCGTCATTGTCGAAAAATAATTCGCATCTGAACGCCCGATAACCGTGGCAACGATCGGGCGCATGTTTTCATTTGCTTTGACTTCATCCAAAAGGTCTTCATATGTTGAAAGCGTATGCTGCAATTCGTCTGCCAGCATTGCCTTGTAAACGAGCTGTTCATTCTCAGCCCTCAGTGCATTGTATTCATTTTCAATGTTGCTGCGCAGTTTCAACGTACGGAAATAACCGGCGACAGATTCAGTAATCCCTGAAAAGAAAGACTGAACAGGCGTTACCATTGTGCTGATTGCGTTTTCAGGAGCTCCGAGGATTGAAAAATCAGGAACAATCCGATGAAGAATATAAAATGCGGCAGTAAGCAGAAGCACTACGGTGACAAGGGTAAGCGCCAGGCCACGGATAAAAGGATGCGGACGCCTTGTTTTCCTTGCGGGCAGGAGGTCATCTTCACCGCCAATTCCTGCCGGAACCGATGCCTTTTGTTTCCTGCCGGCGGAAAGATCAGGATCGTTTTCAGGAAGAGCCTGATCCGAATCGCTGCCTGCCGCACTTTCAGCGGAAGGCTTTCCGCGAAGCTTACGCACAGCTTCTTCAGGAGTATCAGACTGGAACGACGCGTCTCCGCTATCCGGGTCGTCATAGACAAAATCGTCAACTGCTATCGGTCGCGGATCATTATCAGACTGTTCTCCGCGGCGTTTCCTGGCCATACCTGTCACCTCCTTCTGAAAGGCTCAGCCCGATCATTTATACACGGGCTTTTCCGAACGCTTGTTCTGCGGGGATACAAGCTGTATGTTCTCTGTCAGGTATCCAATGCCGAGAATGCAGCAGTCTCCCGGGTCTTTTGCAAGAAGCACCGGCATTCCGACGCTTTCGGAAATAAACCTGTCAAGTGCAAACAGGCGTGCGGCATCGCCGGTCAGGTGGATCCCGCCCCGCATAATATCTGCTGCGAGTTCAGGCGGCGTCCTTTCGAGCACCCACCTGATTGCTTTTACGATCGCATTGCAGGGGCCTTTCAATGCTTCATAAGCCTGGGAAGAAGTGAAGCTGACAGTTCCTGCGGCTGTGTTCAGCTGGCTGATACCGCGAACAACGATGGACCGTTCCTCTTCCACGGGCAAAGCGGACGCAAGATCCTTTTTGATGTTTTCAGCGGTCCTGTTTCCAACTAGCAGGTTGCACTCTTTCCGAAGATAATCTACAAGCGCGTCATCGAACTTGTTGCCCCCGACCTGCACGCTTTGGGAAACAACAAGCCCGCCAAGCGAAATCACAGCAATATCCGTTGTTCCCGCACCGATATCAACAACAAGGTTTCCGACAGGATCATATACCGGCAGGCCGGTGCCGATGGCAGACGCGAATGGCTTCTCGATTAAAAATACATGCTTGGCACCCGCATAGCGGATTGCCTCCGTCAGTGCCTTGCGGTTTACATCATCCAGATTGCAGGGAACAGATGCAATGACCCTCGGTTTACCAAGGTACGAGATGCCGATTGCTTTCCGGAAAAAATATTTGAGCATCAGTTCTGCAATATCAAAATCAGCAACCAGCCCGTTCCGGATCGGATAAACAGGAGTCAGCCTTTCCGGGGAGCGGCCGAGGAGGAAACCGGCTTCATCGCCGACCGCCTGAACGGTATGCCGGTCCTCCCTGTCAAGAACAACAAGGGCTGGCTCGGAAATAATCACACCGCGCCCACGGACATAAATACTCACGTTTTCAGTACCGAGGTCAATTCCTATATCAGGTGCCCAAAATGGCATGTCTGTATCATCCTTTTCGATTTCTTTCGGGTTCAGCGGATATCGCTGAATGAATAACCGCTGCGGATCAGCAGCGTGCGGACCAGGTAGAGGGGCAGCCCGATGACGGAACTGAAACTGCCTTCCACACGGGAAATCCACAGGGATGCCCGCCCCTGAAGCGCATAGGCCCCTGCCTTATCCATCGGTTCTCCCGTTCGTATATAGGCAAGGATTTCTTCATCCGTAAGTGTACAAAAAGTAACATCCGACCTGTCGGAGCCTGTAAGAAGCTTCCCGGCAGGTGAAATGACAGAAACACCTGTATATACCTGGTGTATTCTGCCTGAAAGGCTGTGCAGCATTTCAATGGCGTCGCTTTCATCCTTCGGTTTTCCGAGCTTTTTTCCGTCAACGGAAACCAACGTGTCCGCAGAGAGGATGAAACGGCCGGGGTGAAGTGACGCAGCAGCTTTTGCCTTCCTTGCGGAAAGCTCTTCCACAGCCTGGTCCGCTGGAAGGCTGCATGTTTCATCAACATCGGGAGCTGCTGTTTCAAAGGGGATGCCGGCATGCGCCAGCAGTTCACTTCTGCGGGGTGAACAGGACGCAAGAATCAGTTTCTCCACTGGCTGCAGCTCCTTCCGTAAATGAATATACCCTGTTATTATAACATAAACCGATTCTGAATAAAAGTGTTTGACTGGCCAACAAATGGGAGGCGCCTGACAAACCGGGCCAAATTGACAAAAGAAGCACGTGAGCAATATAATACAATGAATATATGTACCGGAGGAAACCCGATTATGACAAAAGCGCTGATTTCAGTTACGGGACTGGATACGACAGGCATCATCGCAAGCGTTGCAACAAAGCTGAGTGAGATGAATATCAATATCCTTGATATAACACAAACGATCCTTGACGGGTATTTTACGATGATGATGGTTGTTGACCTTGATGGCGCAAACCTTGGATTTGACGAGATCAATCAACGGCTCCAGCCGGTTCGCGAAGCAATGAACATGACCATCCATATGCAGCGGATGGACATTTTTGACGCGATGCACAGAATCTGACGGAGGGAACAGACATGATCGAAACGGGTGAAATCCTCCAGACGATGCGGATGATCCAGGAAGAAAATTTCGATATCAGGACCATTACACTCGGAATCAACCTGCTTGACTGTTCTGATTCTGACGCAGACAAATGCGCTGCACGGGTCTATGACAAGATTTGCAAAAAAGCGAAGGACCTGGTACGTACAGGCGAGGAAATCGAAACAGAATTCGGTATTCCGATTGTAAACAAGCGAATCAGCGTGACACCTGTAAGCCTGATCTGTCAGGCCGATCCTAGGCCGGTCGCACGCGCGCTGGACCGTGCAGCAAAAGAAGTCGGGGTCAATTTCCTGGGGGGATATTCCGCCCTGATGCACAAGGGTGCTACACTCGCAGATGAAAGGCTGCTTGCTTCTATACCTGAAGTGCTGAGCGAAACGAAGCTCTTATGTTCGAGCGTAAATGTTGCCTCAACCAGAACGGGCATCAACATGAACGCTGTCCGTGAAATGGGAGAAATCATAAAAAAAACAGCTGAGAAGACTGCGGAGCAGGACGGTCTGGGTTGTGCAAAGCTTGTGGTCTTTGCCAATGCTGTGGAAGACAATCCGTTCATGGCCGGGGCATTTTGCGGTGTGGGAGAACCTGAATGTGCCATCAATGTCGGCGTATCAGGACCGGGCGTCGTGAAGGTTGCGCTGGAATCAGTACGGAACCAACCCTTTGATATCATCGCTGAGACAATCAAGCGAACGGCTTTCAAAATCACAAGGGTCGGCCAGCTTGTCGCCAGGGAAGCAAGCCAGCGCCTGAATATTCCGTTCGGCATTGTTGACCTCAGCCTGGCTCCTACACCGGCCAGGGGAGATTCAGTTGCCCATATTCTGACGGAGATGGGCCTTGAAATGGCAGGAGCCCCGGGAACGACAGCTGCCCTCGCGCTGCTGAATGATGCCGTCAAAAAGGGCGGCGTCATGGCAAGCAACCATGTGGGCGGTTTAAGCGGTGCCTTTATCCCTGTCAGCGAGGATATCGGCATGATCGAAGCTGCTGCGGCAGGAGCACTGACGATTGAAAAGCTAGAAGCGATGACGTGCGTATGTTCGGTTGGACTTGATATGATTGCAATTCCGGGTGATACTTCTGCTGCAGCAATCAGCGGTATCATAGCTGAC
>Ga0310694_10004693_pt1 | contig 13150 bp, 8 predicted proteins | sample 174DNAGHGhighgp2_FD_203884 | JGI IMG/M metagenome (GOLD analysis project Ga0310694, IMG submission 203884) | Sheep rumen microbial communities from Palmerston North, Manawatu-Wanganui, New Zealand - 1742 DNA GHGhigh gp2 (v2) (version 2) | ecosystem: Host-associated > Mammals > Digestive system >...
CTGCCTGTAATCCTTCGCCCCTTCGGGGCTACTTCCTCAGAGATGTGTATAAAGAGTAGTTGAAGGGAGGGGATGGCTGCGCATGAATAGGTCAACTGCTATATCATTGCCCTATTTTTTGGGGATGATTATCTGTCTTCCGTGCCGTAGTTGATGCGGCGCGACTGTATGTCGGAAGCACGCTTCTCTGAGGCAACCGACAGCTCGCCCTTGATGAAGCGCTCCATGATGAGGCCGCCAATGGGCACGCCGTAGGTGGCACCCCAGCCGCCGTTCTCCACATAGACGGCGACGGCTATCTGCGGGTTGTCCATCGGTGCGAAGCCCATGAACACGCTGTGGTCGTGGCCTTTGTTCTGTGCCGTGCCGGTCTTGCCGCAGGGCATGAAGTCATAGTGTGCCAGGGCCTTGCAGGTGCCGCCGAGGGCTGCCGAGCGCATGCCCTTCACCACGAGCTCGTAGGCCCACTGCGGCGCCTTGCTGTAGCGGCGCGTGGTGTAGAGCGTGTCGAGGGGCTCGTCCTCTATCTCGTGCACCACATGCGGCGTGATGAACCAGCCGCGGTTGGCAATGGTGGCGCCGAGGTTGGCTATCTGCAGCGGCGTGGCGTTCACCTCGCCCTGGCCTATGGCAATGGAGGCAACGGAAAGGGCGTTCCACCCGGTTTTATGGGCATTGTCATAGAACTGTGCGTTGGGGATGAGTCCGCGCTTCTCGCCCGCCAGGTCTACGCCCAAGGGATAGCCGAAGCCCATCGACACCATGTAGTCGCGCCAGGTGTTCATAGCAATCTGTATGGTGCTGTATTTCGTCCTGTCGTTCAGCATGTGGTAGAGTCCCCAGCAGAAGAAGCCGTTGCACGATGTGCTGATGGCGGGCACCAAGGACAGTGGCGAGCCGTGGCCGTGGCAGCCTATGCGCAGGCCCCTGACGACGAAGCCTCGGTAGCAGGGATAGGGTGTCTTCTCGGTGATGATGCCCTCGCTGAGGAAGGTCAGGCCCTGTGTGGTCTTGAATGTGGAGCCCGGCGGATACTGTCCCATGATGCTGCGGTTGAGCAGGGGCTTCCACGGGTCCTGCCCCAGCTCCTTGTGACTCTTCGAGCGCTGGCGTCCCACCATGATGCGTGGGTCGTAGGTAGGCGACGAGGCCATGCAGAGCACCTCGCCCGTCTTCGGCTCGATGGCCACCACGCTGCCTATCTTTCCCTCCAAGAGGCGCTCGGCCAGGGCTTGCAGGTCTTTGTCGATGGCCAGCGTGAGGTTCTTGCCGGGCACGGGCTTCTTGTCCAGTTCACCGTTGCGGTAGCTGCCCTGTATGCGTCCGTGGGCATCGCGCAGCAGCACCTGCACACCTTTCTGTCCGCGCAGCTGCTTCTCGTAGAAGCGCTCCACGCCGAGCTTGCCGATGTAGTCGCCGGGCTGGTAGTAGTCGTCCTTCTCGATGTCGGCCTCGCTCACCTCGGCCACATCGCCTAAGACGTGGGCGGCGTAGGGATACTCATACTGGCGGACGCTGCGCTTCTGCACTGAGAAACCCGGGAAGCGGTAGGCCTTCTCCTGAAAGACGGAGAAGTCGTATTCTGAGAGCTGGCTGATGAGGCGTTGCGGCGTGTAGGGCGAGTAGCCCGGGTTGCGGTGCTTGTCTTGCATCGTCTTCACACACCTGTCGAAGTCCTCGCGGGTGATGTTGATGGTGTTGCAGAACTCCAGCGTGTCGAAGCGGTTGCGCGCCTCCCGTTCCACCACCATGATGTCGTAGCTGGGCTGGTTGTAGACCAGCAGCGTGCCGTGTCGGTCGGTGATGATGCCGCGGGCGGGGTAGTCAATCTTTTGCAGGAAGGCGTTGCTGTCGGCGTTCTGCTTGTAGTCGTCGCTCATCAGTTGCAGGCTGAGCAGGCGCAGGATGTAGACTGTGACAATGATGACAGCCACCAATCCCACCACATATTTCCTGTATTCCAGCCCGTAGTCCTTTTTCATCAATAACCGTTAGACAATAACCGTTGACCAATAACCAATAACCGTTAGACAATAAACAATAACCGTTGACCAGTAAGCGTTGGGAAGACTATTTCTTCCTGAGCGTTTCGAAGGCCATGATGAGGGTGAGGGTGAGCACTGCGCTGGCGACGGCACATTGCAGGCAGTAGAGCCAGGCAGCGAAGGTGAAGGTCTCCAATATGAAGAAGACGATGCAGAAGATGACGACGAGGATGGTGGCGAGGCTGAGGAAATGCCACCAGCCCAATGCGCGTGCCGACGCCTTGATGTCGGGTTCGGCATCGCGTGGCAGGAAGAGCTCGATGAGGTAGGGCTGTACCATGCCGACGATGGTCAGCGAGGCAGCGGTGACGCCCGGCGTGTTGCGGAACATGTCGACGGCCAGACCGAGGAAGAAGCTCCACAGCAGGATGCCCCATCGCGGATAGCCGCGTGGCATGGCGATGATGAAATAGACCACCATCAGCGGCGTGGCCACATGAAGCAGGCAGATGCGGTTGAACACCAGCACCTGCAGCAGGCAAGTGATGATGCAGACAAACAGCCGGCGTATGATATCTATAGTCATTTCAGCGTTTCCCCGACCTCTTACTTCTTACTTATTACTTCTTACTTAATTGGCCAGCGCCATCGAGTCGCGTGCCGCCTTCAGCAGTTGCAGCCGCTCGGGGAAGGTGTCGTCGGTGATGACGCTCACCTCGCGCAGCCGGCTGAAGTCAGTGTTCAGCCGGACGCGCAGGCGGTAGGACAGTCCGTCGGCGGAGTTGCCGATGTCGGTGATTTTCCCTATGGTGATGCCCGGCGGGAAGATGTCGCTGTAGCCGCTGGTCTCCACCCACTCGCCCGTGTTGAACTGTGCATGTCGCGGCACGTCCTCCATGAAGGCGTCGGTGGCGCTGCTGCCGTCCCAGGCGATATAGCCGAAGTATCCGTGGTTGCGTATGGCGCAGCTGATGCGTGAGTGCACGTTCAGCAGCGGCATCACCACGCTGTAGTGCTGGCTTGCCATATAGACGACGCCCACCAGGCCGGTGCCGCTGACCACGCCCATGTCGGGCAGCACGCCGTCGGCGCGCCCGCGGTCGATGGTCAGCAGGTTGTCGGGCCTGCGCAGGCTGTTGCTCACCACCTTCGCCGGCAGCAGGTGCAGCTGGCCGATGACCTCCTGCATCATGCTGTCAGTGGCGACCGTGTCACCTTGCAGGTCGAGCAGCTCCTCGCGGACGCGGCTGAGCTGCCGCTGCAGGGCGATGTTCTCGTCGGTCAGTCGGCGGGCACGCTCTTCCAAGCTGAAGAACTGCTCGATGCCCGACTGCCACTCATAGACCTTGCCTGCTACGGCGTTGGCCGACGATATCCACACGCTGCCCTGAAAGCTGTTGTAACGGAACAGCAACATCACGCTGAGCAGTTCCAGGAAGAGGAACAGCAACCAGTGGAATTTCTTGGTGAAGAAGGCTATCAGGTCCTGCATCCCACTCTACAACGTATTGTGCGGAGCCTCCGGCTTATCTCATGAGGAACGTGAAGCGGTCGACGTTCTTCAAGGCGATGCCGGCACCTTTGGCCACACAGTGCAGCGGGTCTTCGGCCACGTTGAAGGGAATATTGATTTTGTCGGTGAGGCGCTTGTCCAGACCGCGCAGCAGTGCTCCGCCTCCGGTGAGGTAGATGCCGTTCTGCACGATGTCGGCATAGAGCTCGGGCGGCGTGTGCTCGAGAGCGGTGAGCACGGCGCTCTCAATGCGTGTCACCGTCTTGTCCAGACAGTGCGCTATCTCCTGATAGCACACGGGCACCTCCATGGGCAGCGCGGTGATGCGGTTGGGGCCATGCACGACGTAGTCCTCGGGGCCTTCGTCGCCCAGGTCGGTGAGGGCGGCGCCCACGTTGATCTTGATGCGCTCGGCCATGCGCTCCGACACCTTGACGTTGTGCTGTCGCGACATGTATTCCTGAATGTCGGCGGTGAGGTCGTCGCCGGCCACCTTGATGCTGCTGTTGCTGACGATGCCGCCGAGGGAGATGACGGCAATCTCGGTGGTGCCGCCGCCGATGTCGACAATCATGTTGCCCTCGGGCGCCTCCACGTCGATGCCGATGCCGATGGCGGCTGCCATAGGCTCGAAGATGAGGAACACGTCGCGTCCGTCGGCATGCTCGGCAGAGTCGCGCACGGCGCGCAGCTCCACCTCGGTAGAGCCCGAGGGAACGCCGATGACCATGCGCAGCGAGGGCGAGAAAAAGTGATGGCCCGTGTGAACCATCTTGATGAGGCCGCGCATCATCTGCTCGCAGGCAGAGAAGTCGGCAATGACACCGTCGCGCAGCGGGCGCACGGTGCGGATGTTGTCGTGTGTCTTTTCATACATCATCTTGGCACGCTCGCCTACGGCAATCATCTTGTCGGTGCGGCGGTCCATAGCCACTACAGAGGGCTCGTCGACGACAATCTTGTCGCCGCTGATGATGATGGTATTCGCTGTGCCAAGGTCCATGGCCAGCTCTTGTCTGAAACTAAAGAATCCCATAATCGATTGTAGAATGATGAATTTTGAATTAGGAAGTATCGGCTCCTCCTTTGCTCCTTACTCCTTTACTCCTTACTCCTTATTACTTTACTCCTTATTACTTTACTCCTTACTCCTTTACTCCTTTACTCCTTACTCCTTTACTCCTTACTCCTTACTCCTTACTCCTTACTCCTTTACTCCTTACTCCTTACTTCTCAAACCAGTTGTGGATGGCCGTGTCATAGTGGGAGCTGACGCCGAAGGCACGTGTGGCAAACATGCGGCGCTGTTCCAGCGTGGTCTGTGCGCCCTGCTGATTGAGAATGTCGAGCAGCACGCTGTACTCAGCCTTCGAGGGAACGATGACCACATCGTTAAAGTTCTTCGCTCCGGCGCGGATCAGCGAGATGCCGCCGATGTCGATCTTTTCGATGATGTCGGCCTCCGTGGCACCGCTGGCCACTGTCTGCTCAAACGGGTACAGGTCGACGATGACCAAGTCTATCTCAGGAATGTCATACTGCTTCATCTGCTCTTGGTCGCCGGCGTTCTCACGGCGTCCCAGAATGCCTCCGAACACCTTCGGATGCAACGTCTTCACGCGGCCACCGAGAATGCTGGGGTAGGTCGTCACGTCCTCCACCTTCTGGCACTCGTAGCCCTGTTCTTCAATAAATTTCTGCGTGCCGCCCGTTGAGAGGAAGCGCACGCCCTCGGCGTTGAGTTTCTTCAGAAGCTCGTCGAGCCCGTCCTTGTGGAACACCGAAATCAGCGCCGTTTTCATCTGCTTCATGTCTGCCATCTTTCCTTTTCTTTGTCTTTGTTGTGATACAATAATATAAAAATGTATGAGTTTGCAAAGATACAGAAAAGAATTGAACTACCGTGCGACAGCTACCCATTATTTTTCCCTGTGCCACGTTTTCCTGCTTTAGGTCATTTTTTCTCTTGAAAAATAGGCCGAATGAAAGAAAATGCCTACCTTTGCAGCACTGAAACGAAACAACAAGCGAAAGACATGAAAAAACTACTAACAACAGCCGCCTTGCTCCTGATGGCAGGGTGGGCATGGGGCCAGCGGCAGGAGATAGCCTTGACCGACAACTGGCAGTTCTCAAAAGACAAGCGGACATGGCAGACCGTCAGCGTGCCGCATGACTGGGCCATCAGCGGACCCTTCGACAAGAAATGGGACTTGCAGACCGTGGCCATCGAGCAGAACGGCGAGAAGGAAGCCACCGAGAAGAGCGGCCGCTCTGGTGCCCTGCCATGGATTGGCGAAGGCCATTACAGCAGAAAATTCACCATTCCAACGGGCTTTGACGGCCATGCCGAGCTGGTCTTCGACGGAGCGATGAGCGAGCCCATTGTCAGCATCAACGGCAAGGAGGCGGGGCGCTGGGCCTACGGCTACAACACCTTCCGCATAGACGTGACACCCTTCATCCATGAAGGCGAGAACCTGTTGGAGGTGCATCTTCAGAACCTTGAGGAGAGCTCGCGCTGGTATCCCGGAGCCGGTATCTACCGCCCCGTGACGCTGCAGCTGACACCCACAAAGAGCTACATCGACGACTGGGGCATCACCACGCAGACGGAGCTGAACGCGGGAAAGGACAAACAAGGAAAAAGATTGACAAAACTCACCGTCGAGGTGCCGGTCATCAATGCCGGCCAGGGTCTGCCTGTCAGGATGGAGCTGATTGCTCCCGACGGCAAGGCAAAACTCGATGTCAGCCCGGCGGCCATGCGCAAAGGCTCGTCGAAGGCCAAGGCCACCTTTACGATTCCCGAGGCCAAGCTGTGGACGCCCGAGACACCTTATTTATATACGCTGCGCATCACGCTCTGTGACGGCAAGAGTGCCCCGAATGTCTTCGACGACTTCGGTAAGGCCATCGACCAGAAGACCCTGAAGGTGGGCCTGCGCACCGTCCGTGTAGACCGTGAGCGTGGCTTCCAGCTGAACGGCCAATCGCGCAAGATCAAAGGCGTCTGCCTGCACCACGACCTCGGCCCGCTGGGCGCCGCCGTGAACAAAACCGCCCTCATCCGCCAGATCAAGATACTGAAGGCGATGGGCTGCGACGCCATCCGCACCGCCCACAACATGCCGAGCCAGATGCAGATGGACCTCTGCGACTCGTTAGGCATGATGGTGATGGCCGAGAGCTTCGACATGTGGCGCTATCCTAAGTGCAAGAATGGCTACAGCCGCTTCTTCGACGAGTGGGCCGACCGCGACATCACCAACCTCGTGAAGGCCAACCGCAACCATCCCAGCATCGTGATGTGGTCGATAGGCAACGAGATTCCCGAGCAAGGCAGCGCCGACGGACGCCTGCTGAGCATCCACCTGCAGGGCCTGTGCCATGTTCTCGACCCCACGCGCCCCGTCACGCAGGGTCTGGACCGCGTCGACAATGCCTTGGCCAGCGGCGTAGCTCGGGCTATGGACGTGCCGGGCTTCAACTATCGCCTGCACCGCTATGCCGACGGCATCAAGCAGTTGCCGCAAGGTTTCCTCTTAGGATCGGAGACGGCATCGACGGTCTCCTCGCGCGGCGTGTATAAATTCCCCGTTGAAACCACGGATAATTCAAAGTATTCCTCCTGGGCAGCGGGCTACGACCCCACCGCCATCAAGAGCGCCGACGGCCAGTGCTCGGGCTACGACGTGGAGAGCTGTGCGTGGAGCAACCTGCCCGACGACGACTGGCGCTGGCAGGATGACTATCCGTGGGTCATCGGCGAGTTTGTGTGGACGGGCTTCGACTACTTAGGCGAGCCGACGCCCTACGACGAGTACTGGCCCTCGCGCAGCAGCTATTTCGGCATCTGCGACCTCGCCGGCCTGCCCAAGGACCGCTATTTCCTCTACCGCTCGAGGTGGAACAAAGACGAGCATACCATCCATCTCTTGCCCCACTGGACGTGGCCGAAGCGCAAGGGACTGGTGACGCCCGTCTATTGCTACACCGACTATCCCGAGGCGGAGCTTTTCATCAACGGCAAGAGCCAGGGACGCATCAAAAAGCAAACCCCCCAAGCCCCCCTTTCGTCCCCCGAGGGGGACACAAATGTGGGCAAGCCCAGTAATGAAGTCGTAGGTGGGGCTTCCCGCCTCGACCGCTACCGCCTGCGCTGGAACGAGGTGAAGTATGAGCCGGGCGAGGTGAAGGTGGTCGTCTACGATGAAACGGGCAAGCCATGCGGCGAGGAGACGATGCGCACCGCCGGCAAGCCTCACCACCTGCAGCTCGATGTGTGGACGCAGGCCGATGACGGGCAGTGGTTGCTGCCGTCGCGGCAGGCCCAGCCCTCCGCGTCTTCCCTCCGTGCTGACGGTCAGGACCTGGCCTTTGTCACCGTGAGCCTTGTCGACAAGAACGGCACGCTCGTCCCCGACGCTCAGGATCAGCTGACCTTCGACGTCAGCGGTGCCGGCACCTTCCGTGCTGTGTGCAACGGCGACGCCACCTCGCTGGAGCCCTTCACCCAGCCCACCATGCAGCTCTTCAACGGTCAGCTCGTCGTCATCGTGCAGGCCGCCCATGAGGCCGGTAACTTGACGCTCACTGTCAGCGACAAGAAACGCGGCATGAAGCAGCGTGTCAACATCGCAGTGAAGCTTTAGTTGAGAGTGTAGAATGTAGAGTGTAGAGTTTGCTACCGCCGTACCTGCAACGGACTAGTTTAGAGTGTAGAGTTTAGAGTGTAAAGTTTGCTGCCGCCGTTCCATTCGTTGATGGTACGGCGGCAGCAATCTTTATACTCAAAACCATCCGTTGCAGGGACGGCGGTAGCAAACTTTACACTTTACACTCTACACTCTACACTATTTTTCCGGCAGCATCACCACCTCTATGTGGTTGCCACTGCCCAGCAACTTCTCGCGGATGAAGCGGCTGAGGCTTTCGGGTGTCAGAGCCTCGACAGCCTTCTTGTAGTCGTGATGACGGTCGAGCTTATAGGTGCGCCAGTTGTCGATGACGTTCATCCAGTAGCTGTTGGTCTTGGCGTCGAGGTCTATCTGCTTCAGCATATAGTCCTTCACCTTCTGCAGCTGGTCAGCGTTCACGCTCTTGGCAGCACCCTCGATGCCCTCGCGGATGAGGCGCAGGGCTATGTCGCTCTTGTCGGGATTCATCGGGCAGTAGGCCTGCAGCATCATGGTGGGCTTGGTGCTGCGCAGGTTGAAGTTGCCGCTGGCACCGCAGCTGTAGGCCGCACTCTCGTCCTCGCGAATGGTCTTCAGGTAGATCATCTGCAGGAGTTGTCCGGCGGCGTCAATCTTCACGATGTTGTCAACGTTGTAGGGTGCCTCTGCCGTCCAGAACTCCACGTCGATGGCCTTCGGGCTCTCTGCCTTCATGGTGAAGTGGTTCTTCACCTGTCCCTTGACCAGCGTCTGCACGTCGACGGGCTTGTCGGCAGGCTCGCCGGTGGCGGGCAGCGAAGCGATATACTGCTCGATGAGCGGACGGATGGCCTCCTCCTCAAACTTACCCACGAAGGCGAAGGTGAAGGCGCCGGCGTTGCGGTAGCGCTCCTTGGCTATCTGCAGGATGCGGTCGTAGTTCACCTGGGGCAGGTCCTTGATGTCGATGTTGTTGTAGCGGGGGTTATGGCCGTAGAGCGTGGCGGCGAGCGAGTCGGTATAGACCAGGTCGGGCGACAGCGACTTGTTCTTCAGCGCCATGTCGAGCTGTGTCATCAGGTTCTGGAACTGCTTCTCGTCCTTACTGACGTTGGTGAAGTAGAGGTAGACCATCTGGAACATCGTCTCCAAGTCCTTCGGCGTGGAGTGTGCGGTGCAGTACTGTCGCATCTCGGTCAGTGCGAGGTCGGCGTTGGCTTCCTTGCCGGCGAGTGCTTTCTGCAGCTCCGTGCTGGAGAAGTTGCCGAGGCCGCTCATGCCGATGACCTCGTCGAACACCTTCAGGCTGGAGAAGTCGCTGCTGCCGTAGAGGCCCTTGCCGCCGTCGGCCCAAGCCTTCATCTGCACCTCGTCGTCCTTGTAGTCGGTAGGCATGAGGATGACGGTGGCGCCGTTGCTGAGCTTCAGCTCCTTATAGCCGAACACTTTGTCGGTGGTCTCGCTGACGATGGTGCCTTTCTCGGGCATCTCGCTGATGAGCGGCTCGTCCTTCACGTTGTCCACGTAGGCGGCTATCTCCTCGGCGCGTGCCTGTGCCACAGCCTTGCGCATGTCGTCCTCGGTGGGGTAGGTGAGACCGTCGGCCTCGCGTGCCCACTCCATGACGACGAGGTTCTTGTCAGAGTTGCTGATCATCTCGGGCAGCGCCATGTTGATGACGTCGACGGGGATGCTCGGAGCGATGGCCTGCATCAGCTGGTACAAGTCCTCGATGGCGGGAATAGGCTCGTTGGTGAGGAAGTTGTCGCGGTACTGGTCGCCCAGGTCGTCGTTGGTGATCTTTGCGCGGTTGGTGTACGCCTTCTCCAGACTGCTGAGGTAGTCGGCCTTGGCGCGCTCATACTCCGTGGCGGTGAAGCCGAACTCAGCGGCGCGGCGTGCCTCGCGCACCATGGCGGTGAGCGTCTCCATGTCGCGGCCCTCCTTGGGAATGCCCAGCATCTGGAAGGCGGCCTTCGTCGAGGCCAGCAGGTAGTCGTCGTCGTCGCCCATAGCCTGCAGGAACGGGCAGTCGGGGTCGTTGGTCAGCTCCTGCAGACGGGCATTGAACATGTTCGACAGCACGGCCTTGACATAGATCTCGATGAGGTAGTCCATGTTCTTCTTCTCCTCCGGCTTGGTCGTCTCATGCTTCATAAACAGCAGGATCTGGTTCATCTGCTGCTCCTTGTCCTTCTCGAAGATGTAGATAGCCTCCTCGTTGTCGGGCACCTCCTCGGGAATGACCTTCGGTGCCTTCGGGTTGACCTTGATGCCGCTGAACAGCTCCTTCACCTTTGCCTCGAAGTGGTCGACGTCGATGTCGCCCACCACGATGATGGCCTGGTTGTCGGGGCGGTACCACTTCTGGTAGTAGGCCTTCAGCTCCTTCGGCTTGAAGTTGTCGACGACGCTCATCAGGCCGATGGGCATGCGCACGCCGTACTTCGAGCCGGGGTACATCTTAGGCAGTGCGCGTGTGATCATGCGCTGCGAGGGGCCGTCACCTAAGCGGTATTCGTTGTGCACCACGTCGCGCTCCTTCACTATCTCGTCCTTCTCTAAGAGCAGACCGTTGCTCCAGTCCTTGAGGATGAACATACACGAGTCGAGGGCCGACTGTCGTGTGGTGGGCACGTTGCAGACGCGGTAGACGGTCTGGTCTATCGAGGTGTAGGCGTTCAGGTCGCTGCCGAACTCCACGCCGAGTGAGCGTGTGAACTCGATGAGGTCGTTGCCCTTGAAGTGCTCAGAGCCGTTGAAGGCCATGTGCTCGAGGAAGTGTGCCAGTCCGCGCTGGTTCTCCTCCTCCTGGATGGAGCCCACGCGCTGGGCGATGTAGAAGTTGGCCACGTGCTCCGGCCACTCGTTGTGGCGGATGTAATAGGTCAGGCCGTTGTCAAGCTTGCCGATGCGCACCTCCTTGTCCACGGGGATGGGCGGCAAGGCCTCTTGTGCCGTCACCGTCGGGTTGGCGGCCGTCAGCAGGAACAATGCTGCTACGAAAAACTTTTTCATGTACATTATTATTTAAATATTAGTGGGTGTTAGGAGTTATAGGAGTTATAGGAGTTGGTAGTTAAAGGAGTTAAAGGAGTTAAAGGAGTTAAAGACATTTGTTTTAAAGGAGTTGAAGGAGTTGAAGGAGTTGGTAGTTAAAGGAGTTAAAGGAGTTAAAGACATTTGTCTTAAGGGAGTTAAGGGAGTTAAGGGAGTTAAAGGAGTTAAAGACATTTGTCATGCCGTTTTTTAAAGAAAGGTGACGGGATAAACTATTGTCTTTAACTCCTTTAACTCCCTTAACTCCTTTAACTCCTTTAATTAATCTACCGTGACGAGGTAATAGTTCTTCTTGCCGCGCTGCACCAGCAGGTACTTGCCGTCGATGAGGTCGTCGGCAGTGATGGGGCGGTCGTCACCCAGCTTCTCCTTGTTCAGGCTGAGGGCGCCGCTCTTGAGGAACTCGCGAATCTCGCGCTTGCTGCTGAACACGTTGGCGGTGGTGGTGAAGAGCTCAGAGGCCACCTGCCCCAACTGGTCCTTCTGGATGGTGTACTGCGGCACACCGTCGAAAACATCGAGGAACGTCTGCTCGTCCAGCTTCTGCAGGGCCTCCTTCGTAGCCTTGCCGAAGAGGATGTTCGAGGCCTCGATGGCCATGTCGAGCGCCTCCTGCGAGTGCACCATGACGGTGGTCTCCTCGGCCAGCCGCTTCTGCAGGATGCGGCGGCCCGGGTCCTGCTTGTGCTCGGCGATGAGAGCGTCGATGGTCTCCTTGTCCAAAGAGGTGAAAATCTTGATGTAGCGCTCGGCATCGTCGTCGCTGACGTTCAGCCAGAACTGGTAGAACTTATACGGTGTGGTGCGCTTCGGGTCAAGCCAGATGTTGCCGCTCTCGGTCTTGCCGAACTTCTTGCCGTCGCTCTTCGTGATGAGCGGGCAGGTGAGGGCGAAGGTCTCCACCTCGTTGCCCAGTGTGCGGCGTATGAGCTCCGTGCCCGTGGTCATGTTGCCCCACTGGTCGTTGCCGCCCAGCTGCAGCTTCACACCGTAGTGCTGGTAGAGGTAGAGGAAGTCGTAGCCCTGCAGCAGCTGGTAGGTGAACTCGGTGAACGAGAGACCGTCGCGGGCGGTGCCGTTGAGGCGCTGCTGCACGCTCTCCTTCGCCATCATATAGTTCACGGTGATGTGCTTGCCCACCTCGCGGGCGAAGTCGAGGAAGGTGAAGTCCTTCATCCAGTCGTAGTTGTTCACCATGATGGCTTTATTACTGGGCTCGCCAGCATTTGTGTCCCCCTCGGTGGACGACAGGGGGGCTTCCCCGAAGTCCAGGAACTTGGCCACCTGTGCCTTGATGCACTCCTGGTTGTGGCGCAGCGTCTCGTCGTTCAGCAGGTTGCGCTCCTGCGACTTGCCGCTGGGGTCGCCTATCATGCCCGTGGCGCCTCCCACGAGGATGACGGGGCGGTGGCCGCAGCGCTGCAGGTGACGCAGCATCATAATGCCGCAGAGATGGCCGATGTGTAAGGAGTCGGCCGTCGGGTCGGTGCCCAAGTAAGCCGTTACCATCTCTTTCTGCAACAGTTCTTCTGTGCCAGGCATGATTTGTGCCAACATTCCGCGCCAGCGGAGCTCTTCTACAAAGTTCTTTCTCATCAGTGTTTTCTATTTTATTGATTCTAAATGCTGTCTGTGTATTCCTCTTTGGGCAGGCATCGGCCCAAAAGGCCGAAAATCGGTGCAAAGGTACGAATAAGCGAGCGAAAAGCAAAAGAAAAAGCCATTTTTCTTTTGCTTTTCCGAGCGGAAGTACCTTTGATGGGTGTCGGAAGTACCTTCGATTGGTGTCAAAGGTACGAATAAGCGAGTTTTTTTCAGCAGCACAGGCGCTTTGCGTTTGGCAATGATATAGAAGTTGACCTATTCATGCGCAGCCATCCCCTCCCTTCAAGGGGAGGGGTTAGGGGTGGGGTCTGTAATATCAGTAATATCCT
>Ga0310694_10004694_pt1 | contig 13148 bp, 11 predicted proteins | sample 174DNAGHGhighgp2_FD_203884 | JGI IMG/M metagenome (GOLD analysis project Ga0310694, IMG submission 203884) | Sheep rumen microbial communities from Palmerston North, Manawatu-Wanganui, New Zealand - 1742 DNA GHGhigh gp2 (v2) (version 2) | ecosystem: Host-associated > Mammals > Digestive system...
GGCAAGTGAGGATGATGAAATCACCAAACAACTTCCGAAAGACAAGGATACAGATTCAAAATCCATGCTTGAAGGCGATGATGTAGAAGAAGAGTCCTATATCGACACCGATGATGAAAACTTGGCAAAGCCAGTCCATGAGGATGAAGGAAAGGCAGAAGAGGAAAAGGGCAAGCTTAAATACATACCCGTTGTGGTGTCCTTGGCCATCGCGGCTCTTATTGCTGCCGTTTCCTTATATTTCTACAATGCGAGCAAGCTTGACGATGAAACCCGCGCATACGACATTGCCATTGGAAGCAACGACATCAAAGAAATGCAGAATTTCCTTCTAAAGTTTCCTGACGCCACTTCCAAACACAAGGAAGCCATACAAGGCAAGATAGAATACATCAACAAGCATAAAGACGACTTGTCGTTTATCATGATGACAAGAAACAAGGATAATATTCTGCAATTTCTTAACAATTTCCCTGATACGCCCAAGAAACAGACCCTCCTCGCCATGGTTGACTCCATCGACTGGGAAGATGCGATGAAGTTGAACACTAAGGAGGCGTATGAGCACTATCTTGAAGCGCATGCCACCGGACTTTTTGCAAAAGAGGCAAAAGACAAGCTTGCCGTCAAAATCTTGGCTGCTAATGCAGAAGATGAGGCCAGGGCAAAGTCGCTCTTCCGTGAATTCTTCCTTAGCGTGAATGGGAATGAATCCTCTCGCCTCGAGGCTACCTTGAGTCCCCAGATAAGCTCCTTCATGGGCACAAGCAATCCCAGCAGTGGAGATGTCGTGGTATGGATGAATCGACAGCATAAAGAAGACATATCCAATGTGATATGGAAGCTCAATCACGATTATAAAATCACCAAACGCGAACAAAACGACATCGAGGTGTCCACTGTGGATTTCACTGCCAAGCAGACCATCAATTACAAGGATGGAAGGACCAGTAATGAACATTACAAAGTGACTGCTACAGTGACCAACAACAAGATTTCCTCGATGTCGATGACGAAATATGTTCCCAAACCTACGGAACAGACCTCTTCTGGAAATTCGACGACGGGAAGCAGCAAGCCAAGTACTAACAATTCTTCCAGCAACTCCCAGAACAACAAGCCTTCTGGGAACGGGACTTCCACGTCGAAACCGTCAGGTTCAAGCACTCCGAGCAAGCCAGCCAACACTCAAAGCAAACCCTCCGGCACTCCGAGCAAGCCAACTCAGAGCAAACCAACCAACACTCAGAGCAAGCCAACTCAGAGCAAACCAACCAATACTCAGAACAAACCAGCTAAGAGCAAGCCAACCAATACTCAGAGCAAGCCAACTCAGAGCAAACCAACCAATACTCAGAGCAAACCAACTCGGAGCAAGCCAACCAATACTCAGAGCAAGCCAACTCAGAGCAAGCCCTCCGGCACACAAAGCAAACCTGGCAACGGGGCTAAAAAATAATGTCTTGAATAATCAATTATAACATCAACTATTTATGATCATAGACTATAAACAAATCGAAGAACAAACCCTTGAAGGTTTCAAGGGAGGCAATGGCATGCTCCATACGCGCAACCATGTGGACGAAAAAAACAAGATTATGATGAGCCGTCTGGCGCCAAGGGCCAACATAGGCTACCATTCCCATGATGTCAATTCAGAAATCATCTTCTGCATCAGTGGTCATGGCCATTTCAAGTATGATGAAACCGAGGAACCGTTTGCCACGGGCGATGTACACTACTGTCCCATGGGGCACTCCCATGCAATGTATAATGACGGCAACGACGATTTGGTGTATTTTGCCATCGTAGCAGAACATCATTAGCCCTTTTTACATATTTTCATAAAGGCTATGTGATGGCCATGGCCGTCCTATGCAGGATGGGAATGAGTGGCGTCAGTTGTCCATTATAGGCAGTTCATTGCTTTTCATAAGTTGGTCAACAGATGTATGTGGGTGTTTTGCCATATAGGCACCCACCTTTTCTATATATATGGATTTGAACATTTGTTTTCCTATCACCTTGTTGACCAACCATTGTGCTTTGCCCATATGGATGTCCATTTCCTTTTGACTGTCATCATGTGGAAATGGAGGTGGGTACAAGCTCAAAAGATAGAAGCAGATGAAATCGGGCACGATATATTCCCTTTTCATCATCTTTCTTTGTTCATCGTCGTAATATTTGGCATACAATGGATATTTCTCCCCGAGGTATTTGTCCAAGCAGATGCCCACTGATTCATCTCCTACCACGATGCTTTGGTCAAGAGCACAAATCTGGGTGTATATCAGAGGCACCTTGAAATTGGGAATCCATGATTTCAAAATGTGGAATGCGTCAGACAGTTGGCTGTTGAGATCATCAACATTTGCATATTGCAATTCAGCCTCCGTAATGATGGCCTGCAATGTGGAGTCTTGGTAGAAAGCAAGTAATTTGTTGTTGATTTCAGGGTCGTCCACTTTGCCTAAACATAGTATTTTCTCGACCAGAGTTCGTGTTTCATTAGGGAAGTCTGTACTCATTTGTTGAAGAGCTGAAAAATCTCCTGTAGTAAGGAAAAGACTCTCCAACCTGTCGTATCTCTGTATTTTCACTATCAGCGTGTCGCTTTCCACTTCGTCAAAGGGCTTGAGTTTATAGTTGCACCCGGTAATCATACCCATGATGATGAGTATGAAAAAAGCCGCTACAAAATGATGCAGGCATTTTGACACTTTGATGATGCTTGCTGAATTCAAAATAGTGAAATGTTTTTTACAGGCACAAAAGTACTAAAAAATATTTCAAAAGCAAAGTGTTTTGCTAAAAAAATTAAAATTCAACTTCAAGACCTCTTCAAAATGGTTATTTTTGTTAACAGGCGACATGCTTCTCGCAAAGAATGACATCCTTTTTCAGATTTGTTCAAACCTTTATCTTTTCGAAGGTTTGGTGAAATGAGAATAAACGATTAACTTTGCATGTGATAAACAAAACGTCAAATCAATGTTTAGAAAATCTCTCTTCTTGTTGGCTTTCTGCCTGACGGCTTTGGTTTCTTGGGGACAAGCACCCAAGTACGAAGTCCGTGCTGTATGGCTTACCACCCTGAAAAGCCTGGATTGGCCATCGGTGAAAGCTACCTCACCTGAATCCATAGAACGGCAGAAACAGCAGTTGCGCAACATACTCGACCAACTTGGTCGTACACATGTGAATACCATTCTCCTGCAGACAAGGATTCGTGCCACCACTTTATACCCTTCTCAATATGAGCCATGGGATGCCTGCCTGACGGGCAAGGGTGGCCGTTCTCCCGGTTATGACCCTCTGCAGTTTGCCATCGATGAATGCCACAAGCGTGGCATGGAGTTACATGCCTGGGTGGTGACGATACCTGTAGGGAAATGGAATGATATCGGCTGCAAGCAACTCAGAGAGCGTCATCCGAATATGTTGATGAAATTGGGCGACGAGGGTTACATGAATCCCGAAAATGGCCAAACAGGTCAATACATAGCCAACATATGTCGCGAGATTGTAGAGAACTACGATGTCGACGGCATTCATCTCGATTACATACGTTATCCGGAGAACTTGAAGTTGCGCATTAGTCGTGACCAGGGGCGTGAGAACATCACCAGCATAGTACGCAGCATCCATAAGAGCATCAAGAGTGTGAAACCTTGGGTGAAGTTGAGCTGCTCTCCCATTGGCAAGTTCTGCGACCTCACGCGTCACTCCAGTCGTGGTTGGAATGCCTATGACAAGGTATGTCAGGATGCCCAGGGATGGCTTCGTGATGGATTGATGGACCAGTTATACCCTATGATGTATTTCAAGGATGACCAATTCTATCCGTTCGCTGTCGACTGGGCTGCCAACACCCATGGTCGCACGGTGGCTCCCGGATTGGGCATATGGATGTTGTCTCGAAGCGAAGGCAGCAACTGGGCTCTTTCTGACATCACACGTGAATTGAATGTATTGCGAGAATTGGGAATGGGGCACACCTATTTCCGCAGTCGGTTCTTCACTGATAACACGAAGGGCATTTATTCCTACGTGGAGCGTTACCTTGACACCTACCCTTCTCTTACTCCTCCGATGATATGGGAGTCGGATGCGAAGCCACCCCGTCCCGAAGGCCTTCAACTTTCCTTGGAAGGCAATCGCCTGCGTCTTCGTTGGAAAGACGTGTCCACTCCTGCAGGAAGGCCCGATGTCCTTTATAACGTATATGCCAGTACGGAGACTCCTGTTGATGTCAACGATGTCCGCAACCTTGTAGCCAAGCGACTTTCCTGCCCTTGCCTCACTATTGATGGCGAGGATGGCCGACATTTTTTTGCTGTCACTTCGCTTGACCGATATGGCAACGAAAGTGACGCGTTTCAGAGCCAACAACCATTCCGTCCAACGATAGAATGGCTTCCCAATGATGGCAAGCAATTACAACTGCCCACCATAGACCCGAGCATCGATTATAGTTATTTCAGTGTGGTGAGCCTTGCGGGCACAACGATGATCATACGTCCTGCAACAGATAAATCATTAAATATCAGACGTTTGCCTGAAGGTGTTTATTCTCTTCATGCTGTAGACAAGAAGAAGAATTCACGTCGCGTAGGCCAATTTATCGTGAAAAGGTTCTGAATGGTCGGTCACAACCATACGAAAGCCGCCCCTTATGAGGTAAGTCATAGGAGGCGGCTTATTGTATGGCTTTACCTAAGTCTTAGAAAGGCAAGTCGTCGGTTGATTCTTCGTTATTGGCGAAAGTGTCTGCTGGTTGTTGGGGCGCAGCAGGTTGCTGAGGAGCAACTCCCGCAGCAGCGTTGAAAGGATTGTCGAAAGGTGGTGGAGTGGTTTCTGGAGTAGCAGGTTGAGTGGCGGGTCTCACATCGAACGCCCTAATGCTATTGAACCACCTTCCATTGTATTCACGAGCATCAATGTCGAAAGACACTTTCACGTCTTGCCCTACTTGGATGTTGAATCTTTGAAGTCTATCTTCGCCAAAGACAGAGAAAACCATCTTCCGGGAGAACTGTCCATCGAGAGTCTCGAGAACAAACTCTTGAACTTTCCAATCTCCTCTTGAGGAAGTACCAGTCTTTGGTTCAAGTGCAAAAATAATTTTACCTTCTAATTCCATAATGTCTTGTTCTTTTTATAAATTAATATATGTTTTTCTTTTATGGATTGAATCTGCGGGACTGTAGGTATGCATTCAGACCATTTGTCCAAACAACGACTCGCCCCTTGTTGTCAATTTCGTTTGCGAAAGTACAAAAATTACAGCATAAATCGAAACTTTTGCCTTATTTTTTTGTTTTATATGAGGTTTTTTGTAATTTTGTGGTCAATAAAGAGGACGTCATATGCAATACCGTCCTTGAACCGTAAACGACAAGACATAGCATATTCATAATTTAAAAACATATCCATAATGAAGTTTACCTTATCCAGTACCACACTGAGCACCAAACTGGGTATTCTCTCGAAAGTGATTATGAGCAAGAATGCCATGCCCATATTAGAGGGTTTCCTTTTTGAAGTATCAGAAGGGCAGTTGGTTATTACAGCCTCCGACAATGAGAACGTGATGAAGTCCACATGCCAATTGTCTGAAAGTGACGGCAACGGCCGTTTTGTAGTTAGCAGTCGCACCATTCTCGATGCAGTAAGGGAATTGCCCGACCAGCCGTTGACCTTTGAGGTAGACACTTTGGAATATACCGTAAAAGTGTATTACCAGAACGGCACCTACAATTTCACGGTTCAGAACGCTGACGAATATCCGCAGACACAGGCGCTTCCCGTTGATGTCACCACCATCAGTTTTGAGGCGGGTGCTCTGCAGGCGAACATCACTCGTACTATTTTCGCCACCACGACACAGGAAGAGTTGCGGCCAGTGATGAATGGCATCTATTTCGACATCACACCAGACTTTACCGCCATCGTGGCAAGTGATGGAAGCAAGTTGGTACGCAATCGTTGTTTCTCCGTGAAGAATGAAAACCCTGCCTCTTTCATCCTTCCCAAGAAGCCTGCCTCTTTATTGAAGAGTGTCCTCACCAAGGACGGCGGCGATGTCGTCATCAAGTTCAATGATAGGAATGCTGTCATCAGTTTCGCCGATGGCGTACTCATCTGCCGTCTTATAGAAGGTCGTTATCCCAATTACAACTCTGTCATCCCCAAAGACAACCCCAACCATCTTCGCATTGACCGACGTGTTCTTATCAGCGCCTTGCGTCGAGTGCTTCCTTTTGCCAGCGAGAGCAGTTTGTTGGTGAAATTCAAGGTCATTCAGGGGCAGATTGTTGTTTCGTCTGAAGACATCGACTTCTCCACCAGTGCGAAAGAGGCGTTGGTTTGTGAGTATGATGGTGTTCCCATGTCCATCGGTTTCAAGGGACCGGCTTTGCTGGATATTCTCAACAACCTTGACAGCGACGAGGTGGTCATTGAGTTGGCCGACCCGAGTCGTGCCGGTGTCATCGTGCCTGCACAACAACCCAACCAAGAAGAGGTTCTGATGCTCATCATGCCGATGCTGCTGAACGACTAAACCCAAAAACAGTTATGATACCCAACTTGAAAAAGCCCCTGATTGTCTTCGATTTGGAGACAACGGGGCTTGACCTTGTTAAGTCGCGCATCATCCAAATCGCATACGTCAAGGTCTTGCCTGACGGTTCTGAAAAGACTTGCGACTATTTGGTCAATCCAGAGATGTCCATCCCTTATGAAGCGACAGCAATCACCGGCATCACAAATGAGATGGTTGCCGATGCCCCAACATTCAAGTCGCTGGCTCCCAAGTTGGAAAAAGAATTCTCGGGATGTGATTTTGCTGGTTTCAACTCCAATCATTTCGACATTCCTCTCCTTGCGGAGGAATTTCTTCGTGCCGGAATAGATTTTGACTTCTCCAAGTGTCGGTTGATAGACATGCAAACGATATTCCACAAGATGGAGCCGCGTAATTTGGCCGCAGCCTTTAAATTTTATTGTGGAAAGGAGATGACAGCAGAGAATGTGGAGTGTGACGGGCAACCTCATCAAGCCAAATTCGACACGGTGGCCACCTACCGTGTGCTTCAAGGGCAACTTGACATGTATTCTCCCGAACGGCAGGCCAACGAGGAAAGGCAGCTGCCCAACGATATGGATGCGCTTGCCGCATTCTCACGCACGAATGAGAATGTGGATTTTGCAGGACGTATCGTATGGAAACCTGTTGTCGATGCAAAAGGCAAGCCGGTTACAGATGAAAATGGTGCAACCAAAAAGCAGGAAGTGTTCAATTTCGGCAAATATAAAGGTCGCCCCGTGGCTGAAGTATTGCAACATGATACAGGATACTATGGTTGGATGATGAACGGGGATTTCACATACAATACAAAACAAGTGCTCACACGTATACGCCTGAGAAATTTGGAACAACGATAATTTTCACAACAAAGAACAAATGAAAGCTTCGGAACAGACCATCCAAAAGATTGAGCGTACCATTCGCAAGATTGGTCAGAAATTTCCCTCAACAGACGAGCCCACCATCCTCACCGACATCCATCTGCGCGTATCGCAGGAGAGTGGCGAGATGTTGGCTTGCGACGACGACGACAACGAAATCACACGTTGCGTGATTGACGAGTGGATAGACAACAAGGAAGATGGATTCTATGAAAATGTCACAACCATCCTACGCCAAACGCTAAAAAGATTGGGTAAGGTGATTGACAACTACGGCCTGCTCCAACCCTTCAGCTTGGTCTTGGAGGACGATGACCATGACAACATCGCCGAGCTTTATATTTCTGATGGCGACACCATCATCATCAATGGTGAACTGATGAAGGATTTGGACAAGGATTTGGACAAATTCTTTGAGGGATTGATGAAGGATCTTTGACTTTCTTCACCATCCCGCCTTGGAATCCATCACATCATGGATTCCAAATTTTTATTGGATTTTCAATACACAAAATAGAAGAAACTAGCAAGATATGAGGTTTTTCACAGTTTTGATTGGAGGTATGTTGATAAGTGCAATTCACATGTATGGCCAATCCGTCAATCAAGATTCAGGGAATGTTTACACCTTCGAAAGCCTTTCTCAAATCGAGGGCAGCGGGGTGGTTAAAGAGGGCGATACTTATGTGCTGAACGGCATCGTCACAATTATGGAAAACGACACTTTCAAGATAGATGCCGGTGCCGTCGTTGAGTTTGCCGATGATGCGGAATTGGTCATCAATGGTTTTGCCGACCTCTGTGCCAAAGGTGATCCGACAATACTTCGACGCCATGGAGATTCCAACAGCTGCGTCGGCATCCAAGTGGCAAGCAACAAGATGACCGAAGTGTCCAACCTTCATTTTGAGCATGTAGGCTTGCGTGGTGCCACGCCCGTTGGAATGAAAGTGAGCAACTGCGTTTTCAACAAACATAATGGAGTGGTTTCCAGCGCCCTCTTTCTTGGAGGCGACGGTGCGTCTTTCACTGTCGAGAAATGTGCTTTCTACAACTGCCTCAAGGCAGCTGTCGGTGGTGCGGCAAACTACTCTTGTCCCGTTGTCATCGACAGTTGCACCTTCATAAAAAATTCACAAGCCAACGGCAATGTTCCCCAACTGAATCTCACTTCTGCAAACAATGTGACAATACGCAACTGCATTATTACCGGAGATTCCACCCTCAACATGGTGGGAGGCATCGCCATTGCCAACTGGTTTGGCACACCTGGACATCAAGCGACCATCTCCAATTGTGACATCCGTGACAACAGATATGGCATCACCACAATGGGAGTGATGGATGTCGCTATCACTGACAACCAGATTGTCAACAACCATTTTGAAAGCAACCCCAACAATGGTGGCAGCGGCATCAGCCTTTATGACCCCTATCTCAAGCAGACGGCAATGCTCAGTGGCAACCATATCGAGAAGAGTCTTTGGGGAATCACCGTGATAGGATGTGGGAAAGTGAACCTCGGGAATGTCGATGTGCCCATCGACTCCCCTGACTACAACCTTGGTGGAAATGTCTTTTTAGACAATGGCAACAACGGTGTTCCTTATGACCTATATAACAATTCTTCCAACACGGTCTATGCTCAAGGAAATTATTGGAGTGTAGCTACTCAGGATGAGGCCAGTATCGAGGAAGTGATATACCATCAAGTAGACAACAGCGCACTTGGCTTGGTGATTTTCATGCCGGCAGGTGCAGCCGACCGTATGGAAACCATCAAGACAGAGCATGCTCCTTATAGCGATGGGATATACCGTCTGGATGGCATACGGATGAAAAACAACGACATCAATGCCTTGCCCAAAGGTGTTTATATCGTAAATGGGAAGAAAATGGTATTTTGACGCAAATGAAGGAAAAGGAGCGGATATTGATAGTCCTTGTGGCATGTTTCTTATGCATGTCCACGTCAGCCCAGAAAGCCATAAACTCCCCTTCCCGTTTGCATGACGGCGACCTGCTCTTTCAAGTGAGTGCAGAATCCAATGCCATCACCACCGTTTCAAATGGGGTTTCTTCACAAGCTATCGACCATGTGGGCATCTTCCATTGGCATGAAGGAAGACCTATGGTGATTGAAGCCAATTACGCCGGCGTGGTGGACTCACCTTTGGAAGAGTTCTGCCACCAATGCCCTAAAGTGTTGGTGGGAAGGGTTCGTGGCAAGTTTGATATAAACAAGAGTCTTGCTAATGCCCATTCTCTTCTGGGGAGACCCTATGACTTCGTGTACATGCCAGACAATGCTGAAATCTATTGCAGCGAACTTGTACAGCAGTCCTATGTATATAAGGATGGGACAAAGGTGTTCTCCCCCGTGCCGATGTCGTTCCATGGTCAAGACGGACTAATCATGCCCTATTGGGCGGATTTCTATTCCCGTCGTCTGATGGAGGCGCCGGAAGGGGTGCCAGGCAGTCATCCCGCTGGATTGTCTCGAAGCAGCCAGGTGCGCATCAAGTATGAATGGAAGGGATTTGTAAAGTAGAGTTGGCATAATGTGCCGTTCGTAATGAAAAACTACAAAAAAAGTGTCTCCAATCATATGTAATTGACAAGAAATGATTAACTTTGCAGAGAAAAAGCGACAGTATCCATTTTATTAATATCAACAACTATTATGAAGATTGACCAATTCAATTTTGCCGGCAAGAAGGCAATCGTACGTGTGGACTTCAACGTACCCCTTGATGAAAATGGTAAGATAACCGACGACACCCGCATCCGCGGCGCTCTTCCTACTCTGAAGAAAATCCTCGAGGATGGCGGCTCACTCATCATCATGTCGCATATGGGCAAGCCGAAAGGCAAGGTGAATGCCAAGTTCTCTCTGGGTCAGATTGTTGACGCTGTGTCAGCCGCCCTTGGGGTTGAAGTGAAATTTGCTCCCGACTGTGCAAAAGCTCAGGATGCCGCTGCCGCATTGAAACCAGGAGAGGCACTGCTGCTTGAGAACCTGCGTTTCTATCCCGAAGAGGAAGGCAAGCCTGTAGGCATCGACAAGGAAGACCCAGCCTATGATGACGCCAAGAAGGCAATGAAAGCAAGCCAGAAGGAGTTTGCCAAGACTCTTGCAAGCTATGCTGACTGCTATGTGATGGATGCTTTTGGCACCGCCCATCGCAAGCATGCCTCCACCGCTGTCATAGACGAGTATTTCGACAAGGACCACAAGATGCTCGGCTACCTTATGGAAAAAGAGGTGACAGCCGTTGACAATGTGCTTGGAAACATCAAGCGTCCTTTCACCGCCATCATGGGTGGTTCCAAGGTGTCCACCAAGATAGGCATCATCGAGAACCTGTTGGGCAAGGTCGACAACCTCATCCTCTGCGGCGGCATGACCTATACGTTTGCCAAGGCTCTTGGAGGCCAGATTGGCAATTCCATCTGCGAGGATGACAAACTCGACGTCGCCCTTTCTGTCATCGAGAAGGCCAAGGAGAATGGTGTGAACCTTGTCCTTGGTAGCGACTGCATCGCTGCCGATGCCTTCGACAACAACGCCAACACACAGGTTTGTCCGTCCAACGCCATTCCTGAAGGATGGGAAGGCCTTGATGCAGGTCCCGAGACCCGCAAGGCATTCGCTGAAGCCATCAAGCCTGCCAAGACCATTCTCTGGAACGGTCCTGCCGGCGTGTTTGAATTTGACAACTTCATCGGCGGTTCGAAAGCCATAGCCGATGCCATCGCTGAAGCTACCGCCAACGGTGCCTTCTCTCTTATCGGTGGTGGTGACTCCGTGGCCTGCATCAACAAGTTTGGCATGGCCGACCAAGTCAGTTACATCTCCACTGGTGGTGGCGCCCTTTTGGAAGCCATTGAAGGCAAGGTGCTCCCCGGCGTGGCTGCCATCGAAGCATAAATCTTACGTTGACCCTATCACCTCCCCCTCGTCTGCAGGGGGAGGTTTTTAAATGATAAACACAACCCCATGTCACTATTTCCACACAAGGAGAGACGGCTATGGCATCCATTCGCCATTCTTTCCATCACATTGCTATTCATCCCGCCTTTCTTTGCCAGCACCTTGCATGCCCAAACCGACCATACTTCTTCCATCGTGAATCAGAATTTCGACGGTCAATGTCTCGCAGGTTGGCAACAGATGGGCATGTGGCTACAAACCAACTCCGACTTCACGGGTAAGAGCAATTCTGCGTATGTAGAGCGCTGGGTGGGCAACCCGGCCAATCTTCCCGACACCTATATCAAGCAAACGCTCTCCGGCCTACCCAAAGGACGTTATACTCTTACTGTGGCAGCTCAACATGTCAAGCAGGGCAGTAGTGCCAATGCCACGGGAGCCGTGATTTTCGCCGACTGGCAAGAGACCGCAGTCAACACCGCTCGCGACTACCAATTGACCTTCGACCTTCTCACAGACGATGTCACCATAGGTTTCAAATGCAAGAACTCAACTGCCAACTGGATGGCGTGTGACAATTTTCGTCTGACATTCGTCAGCAGCGATGTGTCCTATCAGCGTACCGGACTTGGCAACTTGGTTGAACAAGCATCTGAATTGGCTAGCCAAGCCATGGATTCCGAGGTGAAAAACACATTGGACAATGCCATCAGCACGGCAAGGAGCCTCACCACTAACGGCAATGCAACCAACATTCAAGCTGCCGCCACAACTTTGAAAAATGCCATGTTGGTTGCTGAGCGAAGCATATTCGCCACAAAGACCTCCACGACAGGCATGGTACCTACCGTGACCACCCAACACAGATACGCCCGCGGCTCCACAATGATTTTCGGACGCATCAACGTGTCCTCGTCGTCAGCCATCCTTGAGCAAGGCCTTTGTTACAGCACCACCAACACAATGCCTACCGTTGCTGATGAAAGGACGACACGTTTCGTGAGCAATGGAGGCAACATTTACTGCATCGACAACACCACGCCGGGCACCCTCTATTATGTTCGAGCCTATGCCGTGACCACCGGCTACAAGGTGGGGTATGGCGATGTCATCCGTGTCTATACGCTACCCAAAGGCAACATCACATGGAACTATGGCTATGAAGGCGATGAAGGACAAAATCAGCGCATCTCACAAGCCGTGGAAGGCGGAATGACATATTGGAACAATCTCACAAGCATAAATGGCTTCCACCTTTCCGCCCATTATGCTTGGGGCGTTGGAGCTGGTGGAGGAACAGCAGAATGCTCATATGGCGGATGGATGAGTATCAGTCAGAGCGAAGCATATCAATCCACAGGTACGGTCTTGCACGAGGGTGGCCATGGCATCGGCGTCGGCACTACAGACACCTATTATGGCGACATCCGTTCGAATGGCAACACCGGCATTTGGTATGGCAAGCGCGCCACCCGCTTCCTGCAATTTTGGGACAACAGCGATGATGTGCGCTTGACAGGCGATGCCACCCATTTGTGGTCGACGAATGCTGCCCAAAGTCTCTCATACACCATCAATGGCGCACACGAGGATGCCCATAGCGACGTCCAATATTACGGCAACGCCTTGCTCATGCAAGCCATTGTGGAAGACGGGCTGTACCCTGTCAGAGACCAACTTCAAGGACTCGCCTACACCTTCGAACATGCAGACGATGCCATCTATTACCTCCGTAACA
>Ga0310694_10004695_pt1 | contig 13146 bp, 12 predicted proteins | sample 174DNAGHGhighgp2_FD_203884 | JGI IMG/M metagenome (GOLD analysis project Ga0310694, IMG submission 203884) | Sheep rumen microbial communities from Palmerston North, Manawatu-Wanganui, New Zealand - 1742 DNA GHGhigh gp2 (v2) (version 2) | ecosystem: Host-associated > Mammals > Digestive system...
CGGATAATCATAAAGGTGCTTACCATCTTCAGCTTCTCATAGATGATGTCTGCGCTGAACCTGTCCTTTCCAATGTATGCCATCAGGTCGCCCGGCTCCATACTGATCTCATAGTCAGCGAAAATGGGATTCAGTTGGGTATTGATATAGTTCTCTATGTGTTCTTTCACCACTACAGATATTTCGAATGTCACTTCTCGGGCAACATCGGATTTTGACAGGCGGATATCGAAGTGACCATCTTTAGAACGCTCGCATCTTCTCATAAAGGTGGAGGTACACTCTATCTCGCAGACATAGTCGGCAAGGTCGTATTTGATATAGTCCTCGATACTCTTGTTGTTCAGCTGGACATCCACTTTTAGGATATATTCCGCATTATTTTGCTCCACTGCATATTGCCACTGGGCAGTTGATTCTATACTGTTCCCTAACCCCAGAACTGGGTATGGGAAGGCTACGTTCTCAATCTTCATATACTTCCAATGTTAGGGTATGTTTTACGTTATCACGGAATCTGATACTCACCTTGTTGATGCCAGCTTTCAAGCTAAAGCCGGAAAGCGTATTCTCAGAGGGTGTTCCCACGCTGCTTTCTGCAATATCCAGTTTTTCGTCACTTCCTTCTCCGCAAACCACCACAGTCATCTGTACGTCAGGGTAGTTATCATCGGCATTGATGAAGATGTCGTGCCAGAGTTTGCCGTTGGCACTTTTTGCCAATACGGAAAAATCCACATCTACTACTTGAGTGTAGGAGCCTGGCAAATTCGGATCGAAATTTTGGATAGTTCGCTTTTTGCCGGCACTCTGCCCGCTGCCTCGTTTCTTCTTCTTTCCAGATTCGCGCTGATGAATGCCTCCTGTCTTTTGTGTCCCACCAGAAGGTGATGCCCCACCTTTTATAACAGCAGTCACCTCACCTTTATCTTCACTACCGCCTGACTCGCCTCCACCTTCCTTGGGAGTCTCAGTTTCCGTAGTGGCATAAGTTCCGCTGTCATCTTTTCCACCTGGGTCGCCAACTTGTGGATTAAAGCCTTTTGACTTTGTCTCCTCATCATCGTCAGGCAACAGTTCGGATGGTATAGGCAGATAGTCCTCCAGTTCGGTGATATCCTGGCTTTCGCCTTCCTCGGCATTAATCAGCGACCTGAAACTCCTGTTAATAAACTCCTGGATTTCGTCTAAGGCAATCTGCCCGTCTGGAATGATATGGTTTCTCTCATCACGCCAATGCTTTGCCTTCCACTCATTATGGGCAGGAGGTTCCAGATGACCTAACAACCTGTTACCGTTTCTATCTTCGCAAAGGAAAACAGCAGCAATGGAATTTGACAGGTTGTATTTCTGAGTATAAACGTGCATCTTCAGCGAACGCATAAATACCACCTTGGTTCGTTCCATTCCTTCTTCTTCTGGGATGATGGCTGTATATAGTTTTACATTTCCTACAGACTCCAGTTTGTCAGTAAAGAGTCTGTGGGCATCGTCTTTGTCTGTATTGGCTACTGCGTCATAATACGGTCGAGGATTTGTATAGGTGCTGGAGTTGCGTTTTGTATTATCGGCCATACGAGGGAAGTAACGCTTCATCAAGTCGTAAAGGTTATCTTTGTTGAGATATACATCTTCCACTTTCACCTCCAGTATGCCATCATGGATGGCCATCCAGAAATTGCGGATTACCTCAGTCAAGATGTTATCTACAGAATCACTATCCTTCTCAATGCCTATGATATCAATGTTAGAGCCTGACTCGTCTCTTCTGAATGGAACAGGAATATTATCACTGTTTGTGACAGGCTTTCCGTTATTGTTGTCATAATAACCAACGGAAGTAAGGACCTCCCCATTCAGTTTATGCGTACTTAATACCGATGCCCCTTCAAAACAACGAAGTAGATTGGTGTCCATCGTGGAAATGAAAACAGTAGAAAATGGCGACATCTTATAATAGGCTGCCTTTCCATAGCCGAAACTACCGCCTCTGGCTCCTGTGTCGTCCTTTACCGTTACACCAATGGCCCTGACGAACGCATAGAAGGTGGATTTGGTATCTCCTTCTGCATAGGTCATGCCTTTTGTGTTGTAGTCGGCTACTCTGAGATAGGGTATCGTTTGCTTCAGCCCATCATTTTCAGGGAAACTATCCAACATAGGTTCATACACCCTCTTGGCTTCTTTACCATAATAATCGATACAGCCATTAATGTGATTCCTCAATCCAAAGAAATTGGGAAAGTCACGGCTGTTGATTTGCTTATATAGGAATTCCACTCTCACTGGCTCAGTCCCTATGGCTGCATCCAATGAGTTCTGGATAGACTCTCTTACCAATGAAGTATAGATGTCGTCCTTGAAATGTTCGCTCATCGGGTCGCTCAACTGTTCTCTGCCAGTTTCTCGCCCGAAATGCCATTTACAGTCTTTCTCTCTACTCATAGTGTTATTGAGTTATAGGCTTTGATTCCTGAGATATAAGGTATTGCTTATACTCTCTCACTAACAACTCCTTAATGTCAACCTCCAATAGATCTGCAATCTTTATCAAGCATGCCACATCAGGCTGCGAGGTATTGGTACACCACTTGCTCACCGTAGAAGGCGTAACTCCCAATTGTTCTGAGAGCCAGCGAGAAGTGCGTTTCTTCTCGAACAATACCATTTTTATGCGGTTAATATCTTCCATATTTGTAGTTTTATTCCACAAAAATAGTGATTTATTATCAATTTCTTCTCGGTTTCATGAAATAATCAAATTATTTGGCTATATTTTAGGTTTTTTATGTATTTCCCCTTGTAATTTATATCATCTAACACCAAGAGTAAAATAGTATACAAAAGTATCTATCATGTCGCCAATCTCTTTGAGATGTTTGATATAGGCTTTGTCATCAGGATCTTCTCCTAATTCGTCGCACTCAAACTCCTCAAGATCATCAAGAAACTCCTGTTTTAGAGTTTCATAATCAGCATCTCCCTCTTCATCAAATAACTTTTCACAGATGTCAGTAATGATATAATGGGAAAGCATCCAACTTTCGTATGCCGTAAGAACAACCAATACAGCAGTTAGCTGGTAAAGGTTGTACATCTGGAAACACTCAGGCAATTCTTCTTCGAAATAACTCGCTATCGCTTGTCGTACTGGGCTGGGTTGGCGGAACATCAAATAATTGTCGCCCAACAACGCATCATAATTAGCACTGTTTGAGAAATCATTGACAATAAACTCTTGGCCATAATTTTCCTTTAAGTTACAGTAGGTGTAGTGATAGGTCAGAATTGACTTCGGTGAAGTATAGCCCTTGCGCTTCTTTAGGGCTTCTTCCATCTTCTTCGCAAGTTCTTCATTGTCTGTCGTTATAACGATACCATGTGGGTTCGTTAAAGGCTTTCCATCCTTATACAAGGTGTATTTGCCATCTTCCAATTTGTAATTGAATTCTGCCATAATTAGTATTTTGTTTTCTGTTTCCCAATCTGAATCTAACTGTTTACTTATTCTTAAGATACTCTTCATAAATATCTCTCAATGTGATGTAATCCTCGTACTTTGGAAGCATCACCAAAGACAGTCTTGGTCTTCTTTTTGTTCATCAGTTTGCCGTCTTCGAAGGCAAAGAGGGGACAGTTGGGACTCACCTGTAACTCTTTGATGTGTGGATTCTTCTTGGCTGCGTTGATATGTCGGCGCATCACGTTGCCTGGAAGAAGGACGGTCTTGGCATTGATCTGCTCGAGAAGCCGCTTGAGGACTTCTACTTTGCGCCATCCGCTGTTGCCATAGACGGGGCCGGAGTGGCTCCAGCCCAGACAGACTTCCCATCGTTCTTCGTCGATACCCATCTCGGCTTCAGAGATATCAAGGAAGTCGTATTCATCCTTCAATAGTGATTCTAAAACCTTGAGGTCAAGAGGACCAATTACTTTATGATTTGTTATTTTAGGCATAGTTTATTTATATTTGTTGTTTTAGACTTTGTTATTTGCCTACAAAGATACATAAAATTTGGAATTCAACAAAATTTTACAAGGGATTTTTGCGGATTAAGCCTTAGTCGGTAGTGCTGTTTTCTCGCAGTTCTGCGATTTGCTTGTCGAGCTGCTCGATGCATGCTTTGTTCTGGTCGATGAGGGCCTGTTCATCGGCAATGATGGAGGGATCGGCATTTCTCTCTTTCAGCTTGGAGATTAATGCCTCTGACTCTTCGATGGCATCCAGATAGCGCTGGCGTTCTGCCTCAAGGTCTGAGAGTTGGTTATTCAAGGCTTCCACTTTCCTGGCTTCCTTGAGCTCTTCGATGTGGGCTTCGTCAAAAACGAAATCGTCTTCCAAATAGTCTTCTCCCAGAAAATGATTGATACGCTCAATGATGTTGTTGTAAGTATCGAGTGCTCGCTGGGAAATCACCTCTTCCCGCTGCTCTATAACGTAGTCTCTGAAACTATATAGCCTGTCTGCAATGTCGTTAATGGTATAACTCCATCTCTCTTCAACGTCCATTACGGCGTTCTCCTCTTTTTCGTCGTAGAACGCTCCAAGTATGGAGTCAACGCCAATCATGCTGATTGTCCTTGCTTTTTCTTTCATGCCGTAAGTTTTTAGTTACTCGCCTGCAAAGATACGAAAAAAACAAATTCTAGCAAAATAATACAGTGATTATTTGAAGGGAACAACCTAAATCGGTAGGGATAACTGTGGAGTTGTGCGAATGCAAATGCGAAACTGGAATAACATCATCAAGTGGTTGTACATTTTTATCTGATATTCTTTCTTGTTTCGAAAATGTTTCTTATCTTTGCCATCAAATTGGCGATGATTCTATGAACAACGAAAATATAACGGATATGGAAGGAAGAGAACTGAAAGCGGAAGATATACCTTGGGGGTATCCCGTGTGCTTCAACAGTGAGTGTGGGGATAAGGACAGGTGCATGCATTATCAAGCCAGGCTGCTGATGCCTAAAGACCGCTATTCTGGCGCGGCCGTCTATCCTACGGCTTGGGAGGACGGCAAGTGCCGATGTTTCCGTGAAAAGAGACTGGTGAAGAAGGCATGGGGCTTCACGAAACTCTATGATAACGTTCCTCCACGACTGAAGGCTGAAGCTCGCCAGTGTGTTCACGCATTATTCGGTAGTGGAAACGGACCGTATTATCGGGCGCATCATGGTGAGATTATGCTTTCGCCACAAAAACAGGAAGAGATTTTGAAGGTTCTTGCCAAGTTTGGTAGGATTGAGGGCATCAAATTTGATCATTATGTGACTGACTGGGACTTTGATTGATTATTAATACATGATTTGCCTCTACAAATACTTCGTAAATTGCTGTTTATTATGAGTTTGAGAAAAATCTTATATCTACTTATCCTCTATTTAACCTCTACTTATCCTCTACTTATTCTCTACTAATTTTCCACAGCAATTCTACTAAATAGAAAGTAGGTGAGGCATCGTTTCCATTAAGGCGGCTGAGATTTTTCATTAAGGGCAACAATTATTCCCAGTGTGGGAATATAATGTTCCCACACTGGGAACAAAGCATTCCCACGCTGGGAATAAATACTAAGCCTAAGACTCAATGAATAAGAGGCCATTGTTGCAGGATAAGTGCCACTTATTGATGAACAAATGCCGCTTATTGCACAGAAACAACAATCTTATTCGTTTTGTAGATATATGATAGAGGTTTAGTAGTGGTAATGTAGAGGTAAAGTAGAAATAAAATAGAAGTAAATTTCTAAGGAAATATTTGCAAAAACCACGTAAAATCAGTATCTTTGCAGGCAAATCGTCATCATTTAGTAGAGGGAGAGTGATTATTCATAATTCATAATTCACAATTCATAATTCACAATTAAGGTTATGAAAGTAAGTTTATTGAAAATATCGCGAAAGAAGGAGGTCATTAAGCGTCTTGAGTTGAAGGAGATTGCAGAGATGATCCGTGAGAATCCTGATAAGGACAAGGTGTTCAACCTTCGTCTGAAGTATCAGTTCTATAAGCCACAGAGGACACCTGACGGGCAGATCACGCTCGATGACCAGAAGCATACGGTGAACCTGCCGCGTGTGCTCTTTGCCGTAGAATGCATCAACTATAAAGAGATGCAGAAGGGGCTGAAGTACAACGGACTGGCGGTGATAGAGGTGAACGGACTGAAGACGTACGAAGACGCTGTGACCATTAGGAACCAGGTTGCGCGGATGGACGAGACGGTGATGGCGTTCCTGGGGGCATCAGGCATGAGCGTGAAGATTGTGTGCCGAGGGGAGTTGTTTGGAACCTCCCCCACCCCCTCCGAAGGAGGTGAGAAATTGCCGACGAAGGAAGACGAGATGAGGCAGTTTCACAAGAACCTGTACGAGACGGCGCGAAGGGCCTATCAGAATCAGTTCGGACTGGACATAGAGTATCTGGAGCCGACATTGGAGCGGACGGTCTATCTGAGTGCCGACCCTGAGATGTACTTTAATCCAGACGCGCGTTCCTTTAAGGCCGACGGCGAGCAACACGACCAGATGGAGCAGGCCCAGATCTCATGGGAGAGTGATAGGCTGATGCCGGGCCGCACCATCACGCGTACCTATCATTTCAACTGGGTGTTTATCCTGCGCGAGGTGCTGGGCGAGTATTTTGACTTGCCTGACGAGGACCGCCAGATGCAGCTGTTGCAGCAGATAGCCCGCAAGTCGCTGGAACAGGGCATTCCTCTGTCGCACGCCCAGGGTATGACGCTGGAGCATCCGCTGTTTCATAACGACCCTGACTTGGTGAAGAGCGTCTTCAGTACAACTTACGAGGTGACGCTGATGGAGGACTATCGCAAGAAGTATAAAATCAAGCCTCTGAAGAGTGTGCCGCAGGAGACGCTACAGACCATGCGGACGGAGATCTTCTTGACAGCCAACTACGACATGCGCAAGAATCTGATGACGGGAGTGGCTGAATATCGAATGAAATACTCTGAAGACCAGACTTTTAAACCGCTGACCATAGAGGTGAGGAACGACATGACCATCGAGGCCCGCGAACAGGGACTGAAATCGTGGGATCAGGACGTGAACCGCTTTATCGACTCCACCCGCATCGAACAGTATGACCCTGTGAACGCCTGGCTGGACAAGCTGCCAACGTGGGATGGGCATGACTATATCGCCGAACTCGCCAAACGAGTTCCCACCAACCAGCCCCATTGGGAGATGTATCTCAGATATTGGCTGGTAGGTATGGTGGCCCAATGGCGCGAGAGTGACAAGCAGTTGACAGGCAATGCGTTAACACCGCTGCTGATAGGTCGTCAGGGGTGCGGAAAGACGCGTTTCTGCAAGATTCTGCTGCCTGAGGAACTGCGCGACTATTACAACGACAAGCTGAACTTCAAGAACGAGTTTGACCTGAACATCGCGCTGACCTCGTTTGCGCTCATCAATATCGATGAATTCGACAAGACCACCTCGTCGCAGCAGATTGTGCTGAAGTATCTGCTTTCGTCAGCCGATGTGAAGTTCCGTCCGCCATACGGCAAGACCATCAAGCAGTATCGTCGCTATACCTCGTTCATTGGTACCACCAACCAGCTTCAGCCGCTGGTGGACCCGACGGGTTCGCGCCGTTTCGTCTGCGTAGGCATTCCCGCTGGCAAGAACATCGATTTCACAGACAGTCTCAATCATCGCCAGCTCTATGCCCAAGCCCTGTACCTATTTAATAAAGGTGAGCGTTTCTGGCTGGAGGATGACGAGATACAGACGCTGATAGAGGAGAACGTGCCTTACCAGCGTACCGTCGATCTGGTGGAGATGATCAACGAGACTTTCCGCAAACCCAAGGATGACGAAGGTCGCTGGTGGGGAACCTCAGAAATACTGTCCACCTTCGCCAGCCGCTATGCCTATTTCGATGCCAAGCGGGCCACGCCTGCCGTGCTGGGCAAGTCGATGAACAACTTCCGCTTCAGTTTCCGTCACCGCATGGTGAATGGCTGTTCGGAATACTGGCTCTGTGAGAAATAAATAGCGATATCTGCCTTATAGAAAATAGGTAAGATATGCAGGAAGATATTTCATCGCACCTTCTTTGAAGTAGTCTTTCGTGTAGACGAGGTAGCTTCCATTTACTTCCATTCATCGGGAATAGGGCATGAGTACTCTTCACCTGTCAGTTCGATATCACCAGATTCATCGCCATCGCTTTCGGCAATAGACTCCATATAATCTCTCTCATAGAGTTCGTAGGCAGCATCACGAAGTTGGGAATCAATGGTCTCATATAGTTCAGGGAACTCTTCTTCTACGACATCGCGCAAATCAATGTAATCACCAGAATTGATGATGGCCTTGATTCGTTCTAACTCATCGTCGTATAGTGACAGATTGATGGTTATTGTCTCCTCACCATACTTGTCGATGACAATTCCTTGGATTTCATAATCCTTCTTGTTACGCTTATGCTTTTTCTTTGTTTCATATATCTCGTCTGGTATGCTGACAATGTAAACATCATCGAAATTATATCCACATCCATAGGTTTCCATCAGGTAGTCGAAGTCATCTACGTCCCAGCTTTTGTTTTCATCACCGGGTTCTGGTTCGAACATTTCATCTCTGCTGAACATTTCTAAGAATACCTCAGGGAATATGGCCCGATAGAATTTTTGGTATAGCTCTGATGAACCAGTTTCCAGTATAGGCATTAACCCAAGAGACAAATCACCATCGTACTCTTTAACGAGATTTTTAATCGTGTCATATTCTTCCTCGGACAAGTCGATTTCTCTTTCGTATTCCTCGTTCTCATAATAGTAATTGCCGTCAATCCAGACTTTAAACTTGTATTTCATGCACTTGTATAAATCGCGTCTGCATCTGAACTCACCAAACACAGGGTGTACATCCTTCACTTTTTCATATCTTGCCCATTTATTTGCTTTTTCTTGGAAAATGACGAATGAAGGGTAATCGTCACTTCTTTGGATATCCCGTCCAAAGACATCTCCTTTATACCGTTCATTAAGAAGGAATAGCCAAGGAGCTTTTGAATATTCTTTAATGAATAGTCGGCTGTATGCTTCTAAGCCTTCTGCAAAGAGAAAGGTAACAATAAAGTGTTCAGCCCCCCAAGTGTTGTCTTGTTCTTCATCGCGTTCCCAGATAGTTGAGAAGCAAAACGGTGTTTCGTCAGTATGGCGTAAAGGCATGAGGATATGATTCTGACCGCTGGGAAGCAAATCGGATTCTCTCCACTCTATCCGGCCGATGGGATGATATCCACGAAAACTGTCTGGCTTGGCTATCTGCTCTTCCAGCTCTTTCCTGCCTATTTTGTAATCAACATACAGGAAGGAATGAACAGATTGAGACTTGTTGCCTACTTTTATCAATGTGCCATCACAGTTACCTCTCTGAAAATAGCCAGGATAAAATGCTACTCTCGAAGACATGATGTCTTGGAAAGTAATCTGTCCGCCATGAAGATAATTCTCAAGCCACGTAGGCGTTTCTTCACGAAATTTACTGAGATACGAAATGATGTCTTCCATTGATTTCTTTTTTAGTTTGTTACATTTTGAGCATACCTTCATTCTCTAAAATCTCAGACCATTGGCATTTTGGGGATTGGACCCAAAGGGAAAGGAGTTCTTGAATGTCTTTCTCACCCTTAAGTGTGTACTTTTTTATGAGAGGGCGTTTGCCGTCATTAATTGCCTCAAACAGACGTTTACCTGCTGCGCGATCTTTCATTGGTCCCTCTTTGCCATTGAGTATTGCGAACATATCCTGGCGAAGATATGGGAAGATCCTTTTCGTTACCGATGCTAACAGTGGTGCTTCATATTTTAACGGAGACAAACCTGCATACTCCAGCATCCTGAGCGGATGGAGATATGGGCCAGCTCCTGGTCCAGAATAGATGAGAGGCCAGCCGGTGGCGTGATGGAAATCGTCACCTGAGTCCTTTGCATACTTCAAGATACTCTGTTCTGCCAAGGTCATATAAAGGAAGAGCGTGGCAAACATGAAATTGTCCTTGGCATTTTCGCCAGGATTACCGTCCTCCCAGCGGTGGTTGTTGTGAAATGGCACGTAGAGAATCTTCAGATAGTTTCCCTGCATTGTGGCATCACTAAAATACTTTTTAAGTTGTTGGGGGAAGCGCTGGGTGTAATAATCCTCAAACTCCCGGTGAGTTAATTCTAAACCCATAAGACCGCTGTAGCTGTAGAATTTCTGCCTATAGAACATGATGAGACCATCTGTGATTCTTTCGTGAAGATCTTCACCAAAGTTCTCGAAACGACGAATTTGTGCACAGAAAGAACCACCATTCCACATTTTCAGTAATGGAATCAGTTGGTCGAGCATGAACGGTTCTACTAGTGTCATTGCATCACGGATGGCTTGAACTTCCTCTTTTATCCAGATATTCTCCTTGATATGATATAGCGAGAGGAAATCGCTGAGATCCATCCGGTCGACAGCTCGTAGCCACGGGAAACCGAAGGCACTCATGGCAGTGGCCATCTCCTTGATGCTGATATCGCGTGCCATCCGGCTGATGGCTTGTTCGGATGCAAACATGAAAGAAATCAGCGCAATAAAGAGAATCTCTTCTTCAGAACTCCGTTTCTTTCTATGCGGAGTAACAATGTCATTGGGAGAATGACTGAAAAATGCCGCATCAGTCATACTGAACGGGTGGAACACTTCGTGCATCCAAGTCTTAAATCCCTGCACATACTCTGCACCTTGGAAACGGTTAATCTCAAAGAAGGCTCTCATGTCCTTTGAGAACCAGTTCTCATAATAGTCTGCTAATAGCTCTTTGGTAAATTTGAACTTTATCATATCCTTGCGGCGTTTTTTTGTTTCGAATGCAAAGGTAGGGAATAAGACTCATAATGAGTGAATTGTTATAGGTATAACAAGTTTGAGCGGGTCGATGATGTTTTGCTTAGACTGGTTTATTTGAGTTAACATAGCTTTCCCATTCTGCAATGATCTGCATGACCTGCTCTTTATTAAGAGTCTCTTTTTTTATGAGATTCTTGTAGATGGCTTTTGTAAGAGGTTCTAGAGTCTTAAATATAGGTGTAAGATATATGTCTACTATTGGGCGTAGGTATTCAACCTTCCCAGGGAGACCTAATCCATCCTCTTCATTACAAATCACATCTATAAGGTAGTGATCTTTAGAACACATAGCTTCATTGGGTACTTCATAGTAACGGCAAATTGCACCACCTCCGAAAAGTCTACATACATTTGGCAAATATAGTCTTGCTAATTCCATTTTACTATTACGGATATAATTGATTTTGTCTTTTCCGGAATATATGTTGTTGGCCATTTTGTGTAGATTGTTCTCAAACAATTGTAATTTGTCAAGATAATCATTGGTCATCACAGTTAGCCCGTCAACATAGTCTGTTCCTCCATTCACTTCGTTCTGACGAGCACCACCTTTTATCGTCACATATGAAAAAAAGTCCATCATGTCCATAGCGTACATTACAATGACATGACCAGTCTCATGCAAAGCTGTAATGTTAATCGAACTCTTGTCTCTTAATTCGTCGAGACATTCTGCTAACGGGATTAAAGTTTCATCTTTCATAATCTGTAATTGTTTGTTATTCAATATTTATAAGGAAGGATAATAATCTAGGCTCTTGGTATGAATTGGGGGCTTTACCAAAGAGCTGAATGAAAGGAATAGTATACATCTCTGATGCGTCCGGGCAACACCAACTTAGTTTGCCGTATTCCTTCAAATAATCACAATTTCCTTTTTCTTGTCTACAGAAGCTCTCAATATCTTCCTTGTCCAGTTCCTCATTACCGTCGACTTCTGCCTCGTCAGTCCCAGACCAAACGACCTTTTCGCGATTGTAGAAACGGATATCAGACACGTCTGTCACACGTGTCTGAATAACAGTACCTATGTGGTTCTTGTCCATTTGATCTATGATACGCTTCAAACGCTTTACTAACTTTTGCTGTTTTGGATTCAAATCAAGTAATGTGCTCATGGCTGTAATTAATCTTTTAACAATACAATTAAATGCCTGATGTTGTCATTATAGAAATCAGGAAGATCATATAAGTCTGGATCCACGTCCATTTGATCTTCTTCATAATTAGGAAGAGGCAATTCCTCTAGTTCTTCAGGATACAGGGAATAAATAATGGCGTCAGGATTGTCTTGATATTCATACTCGAGATCGTCATCATAACCAATCTCTGTAACAATGGATTTATTATACATTTTGATGCCCTGAAACCCATAACCATCTTCATCATAGTCGGCGATAAAGCCTATGTTCTCTTTATCCATTTCGTCAAGAATGCCTTGAAACTCTTCAACGAGTTTTATCTGTTTTGGAGTTAGTTCTAATCGTTTGTCTATCATAATGATTGTATTAAATTTCGCTCTGAGGTTTTCAATTATTTATTTATCCTCATCGCTTTAACTTTCTTTATCTCACTATTTACTGAATCTATCTGCCTTTGCAAGTCTTCAACTTGTTTCTTGTTACTCTCCATGGGAATCACGGGGACAGGTTCTTGGTTTCTGATTATACTTGATTCTCTTTGGAAGCATCACCAAAGACAGTCTTGGTCTTCTTTTTGTTCATCAGTTTGCCGTCTTCATAGGCAAAGAGGGGACAGTTGGGACTCACCTGCAGCTCTTTGATGTCGGGATTCTTCTTGGCGGCATTGATATGTCGGCGCATCACGTTGTCTGGAAGAAGGACGGTCTTGGCATTGATTTGTTCGAGAAGCCGCTTGAGGACTTCTACTTTGCGCCATCCGCTGTTGCCATAGACTGGACCTGAATGGCTCCAACCAAGGCAAACTTCCCACCGCTCTTCGTCGATACCCATCTCGGCTTCTGAGATGTCAAGGAACTCATATTCATTCTCCAATAAGGATTCCAAACCTTTGAGATCAAGAGGGCCAGTTACTTTGTGATTTGCTATTTTAGGCATAACTCATTTGTTGTTTTAGATTACAAATTTATATAAAATTTTTGAGATTATAAGCCAGTTTAGATAAAAATGTGAACAAATTGCCCCGAAAAGTTAGAAATCAAGGCTCACATACGCTCAATCCTATTCTTTTCCGTGCTCTAAG
>Ga0310694_10004696_pt1 | contig 13146 bp, 10 predicted proteins | sample 174DNAGHGhighgp2_FD_203884 | JGI IMG/M metagenome (GOLD analysis project Ga0310694, IMG submission 203884) | Sheep rumen microbial communities from Palmerston North, Manawatu-Wanganui, New Zealand - 1742 DNA GHGhigh gp2 (v2) (version 2) | ecosystem: Host-associated > Mammals > Digestive system...
GGAGGAGACCACCTCGGTGACCTCGAAGCCCGCCTGCTTCAGCTTCTCTTCCGTTTCCGCCGCCCGATCGTCGATGATGCCGGAGACGATGAACCAGCCCCCGGGCGATACCACGGTCTTGGCGTAGGGCGCAAGGCCGATGATCACGTCCGCCACGATGTTGGCCGCCACCACGGGATAGGGGCTGCCGATCCTTTGGCGCAGCCCTTCGTCAATTAGCAGGTTCCCGATATAGATCTCGTACCCATCCTGAGAAAGGCCGTTCATGTCGGCATTGTCTCGGGCCACGGTCTCGGCGATGGGGTCGATGTCCACGGCCACGGCCCGCTTGGCCCCCAAAAGCCGGGCGGCAATGGAGAGGATGCCGCTGCCGCAGCCCATATCCAGCATGTCGAGGCCGGGCTCCATGACCCGCTCCAAGAATTCGAGGCACATGCGGGTGGTGTGGTGGGCGCCGGTGCCGAAGGCCATGCCGGGGTCCAGCTTCAGGACCACCCGGTCCGTCTCGGGCTTCTGCTCCCAGCAGGGGAGCACCAGCAACCGCTTCCCGATCAGGAGGGGCTTATAGTACTGCTTCCAGTTGTTGGCCCAGTCCTCCTCGTCCACGGTGCGGACGGTGACGGCGAGGGAGCCCAAATCCACGCCCAGGCCCAGCGTATTCAGCCGCTCAACAGCCGCCTTGGCCGCCTCCACCTTCTCGTAGTTCTCCGGGCAGTCGGCCACGTACCCCTTCACGCAGGGCCGGTCCGTGCCGATCTTGTCCATGTCGGCAAAGTCCCAGTAGAGCACGCTTTCCCTGAGGAAGGCCGCCGCGGCGGTCCGGCTCTCCTCGATGCTCTGGCCCGTGATGCCGGCCCCGTCCAGGGCGGCGCACACGTAGTCCAGCCCCTCGTCGGTGGTATAGACGCTGATCTCCAGCCATTTCATGGACAAATTCTCCCGCTTCCTCATTTTTGTAACAAAATATTATACTATGATTTCCCGCCGGTCACAAGCCCTTATTCCACGGCCAGCTGCAGGTTTTCGCCGGTGATGCCGATAAAAGCGCCCTTCTGGGCCTGGGGGGAATCCCTGTGGCACAGGAGCCACTTGTTCCGCATCCACAGGAGCCCCGCCTCCCCGGGGGCCGAGGGGTCCACATGAGGCAAGGGACCGTTGGTACCCTCCGTCAGGACCACCAGGCAGGTAAAGCCCTCGGGCCGAACCCGGCAGGGGGCGAAGTGGAGGACCAGAGGATAGATCTCCACCATGACCTCCGGGGGCAGATAGAAGCCCACCACGGCGGAGGCGTCGAGATGCCGGTCATGGATATCCCCGGGCAGGGCCAGCAGCAGCACCAGGCCCGTGGTGGAGTAGTTTACCTCCGAGCACTTGTGGTACTCCTCCGCGTTCAGGGTGAAGCCGTGGCCGTTGCAGCAGCCGGCCTGGACGGCCATGCCGCCGTAGACCGTCTTCGCCAGGTGCCGGACGTCCGGCGTGGCCTCCAGGACGGGGTCCGAGGCGGTGTAGCAATTCCCCGCCTCCGGTATCCTCGTCTGGGCCAGGGCCGCTCGCAACGAGGCGGGGTCCAGGACCGGCAGCACCCGCCCGTAGGGGGCGAAGGCCGGATCGAGGACCGAGAAAAGGGGCAGGTGGGGATTCTTCTTGCGCAGTTTTTCCAGCATATCCATATGTTACGCCTCCGCTTTCTTTTGGTTCAGCTTCCCCCGAAGCAGGATGACGGCGGCCCCCAGGAGCACCACCCCGATGCCCAGGACCTTTTTCGCCGTCAGCACCTCCTGGAGGAACAGCACGCCGATCAGGCAGCTGACCACGGGCATGAGCAGGAGCCACAGCTTCACCACCCACACCTCGTGGCGCTTCAGATTCCGATAGTAGAAGAAATAGATGCAGGTCTGGGCCAGGCCCCCCAGGGCCACCAGTCCCCAGAAGTGGGGGATCGCGGCGGGAGCCAGGGACTGTAGGTCCCCCCGCATGAGGGCGAAAGCGGCGAAGAGGACCAGGACCGTAAAGTTGTTGTAGTAGGAGATGCTGTCGGTATTCCGACCGTACCTCTCCTGGGCCGCCTTGATGAGGAAGGCGTTCACCGTGACGCACAGGGCGCTCAAGAGAAAAAACAGGTCCGCGGGCCGGAAGGCGAAGGACCGGAAATCCAGCCCCAGCACCAGCAGCACGCCCAGGAGCATCACGAAGCTCCCCAGCCAGTCGGACAGGTACAGCTTCTTATGGTACACCGCCACGGTGATGAGATTCACCATGAGCACGTCGGTCTTGAGGAGGGCCGTGCCGGTGCTGAGGGTGCCGCCCGCATAACCGAGATTGGCGAACAGGTCCAGCAAAAACCCGAACACGCCGATGACCACCAATAGGAGCGCCGCCCTGCCTTGGTGAAACAGCCCTTTGAACTGGCCGTCAGCCACCAGCTGGACGGTCAGAAACGCCAGAGCCCCCAGGCGCAGCAGGAACCCCGCCGCGAAGGGGGAGCCCGTGGCGTCCACCATGTGTTTGCTGACGGCGTAGAAGACGGACCAGGCCACCACCATGCCGGCGATCATGGCCCCGTCCCGAAGCTTGCCGTTCATCGGAGCCCTTCGAACATCCGCCGAAGGGCGGCTTCGTCCATCTTGACCGGGTTGTTGCCCATGAGGGGATGGATGGCGCAGTCATGGCAGAGCTTGTCCATATCCACCTCGCCCAAGTCGGAAAGCCGGGTCCGAAGGCCCCCCAGCTGTTTAAGGGCCCGGATGCGATCAGCGAGCTCTCCTGTGCCGGAAAGGCCCGCCCGGCGGCAGAGCTCCTCCAGGCGCTGGTCGGCGTTGATCAAAACGAAGCTGTCCAGCGTGAAGGCGCAGGCCTCCCCGTGGGGCAGGTGGTAGTCCTCGGAAAGGGGGTAGCTGCAGGCGTGGCTCCCCGCGGTCTTGGGCAGGGCGAAGCTCAGGCCCCCCAGCAGGGCAGCGAGAGCCATGTTCTCCCGGGCGGTCCGGTCGTGACCGTCCTTATAGGCCGCCTCCAGGTTGTTGAGGACCAGGCGCACGGCCTCCACGGCCATCAGATCGGAGACGGGCTGATGGTTTTTGCTCCAGTACCCCTCCAGGGCGTGGGCCATGGCGTCCAGGCCCGTGTTCATGGTGGTCCGGGGCGGCACGGTCTCGGTGAGGGCCGGATCGATCAGGGCGGCTTTGGGCATGAAGACCGGGTTGTTGATGGTCTTCTTCTCCTTGCCGCAGCTGATGACGGACACCTGGGTCACTTCGCTCCCCGTGCCGGCGGTGGTGGGCACAGCGATCATGGGCAGCCGTTCCGCCGGGAAGGGCCTTTCGCCCCGGAAATACCCGATGGCTTCGCCGTCCCCCAGGGCGATGGCCGCGACGAACTTGGCCGTGTCCATGGTGCTGCCGCCGCCCATGCCCACCACGGCGTCCACCTTATTATCACGGATGAGCTCCACCGCGCCCACGACGCCGGAGAGCTGAGGATTCTCCTCCACGTCCGAGAAGATGGCGGCGATCTCGGGGATCTCCTGCCGCAGCTCCTCCACCCGGCTGCGAAGGAACCTGTCGCAGACCACCAGACAGCGGTCCGCCCCCTGCTCCTTCAATAGGGCGGCCAGCTCCGCGATCTTGCCCCAGCCGAAGCGGATGACTACCGGCTGGCGATAGAGAAACTCATTTCCCATAGATCCCGTCCTCGATGGCGCTGACCCTGGCGGCGAACTTGTGCATATTCACGGCCCGCCAATCCTCCAGATCCTGGCACCAGGCGGTAGTGAGGAAGGTCTTCACCATCTCCACAGCCATCTCGGGCCCCACGATCCAGCCGCCCATGCAGAGGACGTTGGCGTTGTTGATGGCCCGGGCCATCTTGGCGGAATAAACGCCCTCGCAGGCTACGGCGTAGACGCCCTTATACTTATTCGATACCACGCTCATGCCCGCGCCGGTGCCGCAGATCAAAATGGCCTTCTCATAGGTGCCGTTTTGGACCAGGGGGGCCACTTCGCTGGCCACCTGGTAGTAGGGGTGCACCGCGTCCAGATCGGTAGTGCCCAGATCGTCGAAGGCGATCCCCGCCTCCGTAAGGTACGCTTTCACAGCCTCCTTGGCTGCAAAGCCGGACTTGTCGCTGCCGATGGCGATCTTCATAGTGATTCTCCTCCTTATATCGTGTATACTCGTGTATGGTTTACCAGTCGCTGCCCCAGTCGGTGTCGCCGGAATCCCAGCTGTCGTAGCTGCCGGAGTCCCAGCTGCTGCCGGAATCCCAACTGCTTCCGGAGTCCCAGCTGCTGCCCGAATCCCAGCTGCTGCCGGAGCTGTAGCTGCTGCCGGAGCCGGAATAGGACGGGTGCAGATCGTCCCAGACGCTGGAATCGGTGAAGCTCTCCGAGCCCCAGCCGCTGTCCCAGTCCTCCCCCTGATAGGAGGTGTCGTAGGAGCCATCCGGGGCGTCCGCCTCCGACCAGTCCGTCCCGTCGAAGCTGTACCAGTTGTCCGCCGGGTCGTAGTATTTCCCGTAATAGTAGAACAGGTCTTCGCCGAAGCGGTAATAGCCGTCCCGGCTGTGCCGGTCGCTTTGGGTGGCGATGACGAAGGAATTCGCCGCGTCGGGCACGCCCCAGGCGGGGTCGTTTTCCGGGCCCAGATAGGCCTGGTTGCGGTCGCCCCTGGGCGCGTCCGCGTGCTGCCAGCCGTTCTCCCCGTAGGTGTACCAGTTCTCGTCCCGGTCGTAGGATTCGCCGAAATAGTAATAGAGCACATCGCCGAAGCGATAGTAGCCGTCCCGACTGTGGTAGTCCTTCAACGTGGCGATATAGAAATCCTCGTCCACGTCAGATACGTCCCAGCCCGGATCGTGGTCCCAGCCGAGATAGCTATCCGCCCGGCTGAAGCCTGAAGGGCATTGGGGCAGCTCGTACTCCCTCTGCCAGGACGACGACGCCTCGTCGTACCGGAACCAGTCGTTGCTGTAGTGGTAATACCAGCCGTCCGCCAGGCGATAGTAGCCCGAGCTAGGGTAGCCGGCCCGGTCCGCCCGGAAGGGCTTGAACCCGAAGCTTTCCGCGTACTCCTCCCCCAGATACGCTTCCTCCCTGTCCCAGCCGGGCAGGGACAACACGGGGATCCACCAATCCTCCGCCTGATCGTTATAGTAATAGCTGCGTCCGTCCTTATAATAGACCGTCTGATCCTCGTAGCGATAGTATCCGTCGTCCTTGTGGACGTTCCGCTGCTCGACGAAGGCCGCCGGGACGCCGATGAGGAGCGTCCAGTGCACGATGGTCAGGGAAAAGGAAAAGAGCGCACCTATGATAATGAGGAACGAAGCCAGGCATCCCCATTTCTTTCCGCGGCTGTTGGAAACGATCCTGGACATGAGCGCCATGGGCCAGAACAAGAAGGTGATGAACCCCTTCAGAATCTTTTGCCAGAGGGACAGGCTGCCCCGAGCGGACCGGCCCACCGAGGATCGGCCCAGGGTCGATCTGCCCACCATGGGCCGATTGGACGTGAACGCCGGCCGCCCGTCGGGGTAGATGCCCCGGTTGTGGCACTCCACCAGGAGCTTTTGGAAGATCTCGTTGACGGCGAAGGCTTCGTCCGGCCCGTCGTAGCGGACAGCCCGGTTACCGTTGTCCTTGTTCTTGTAGACCACGAACCGGTCCCCGGCCTGATAGATGCCGAAGGCCCGGGGCTCCTCCCGGTTTTCCCCGATGAAGAAGCGCATCCGAAGCAGGGGCATGCCCCGCTCGGCGCAGTACTCCTTCAGCTCCCCGATGGTCCTGGGATGCTGGATGCGCCGGGGGGTGTCCTCTACGAAGTGGGGGTTCTCCGCCCCGCAGTTGGTGCAGAACTTCTGATCGGAGCGCAGCGTACCGCCGCAATAGGGGCAGGTACCCGTGGACGCGGGCTGCTCCTTCTCCTCCGCTTCAGGATTCGCGCCCGCCGTGCGGACCGGCACCACGTAGAGGGGGTTGTCGGCCCCGCACTGGGGACACTTCCGGCTGGAGGAGGAGATCGGCGCGCCGCAGTAGGCACAGATGCCGGTGGACGCCATGGCTTCTCTCCTTTACCTATGCTGCACCGCTTCCCGCACGGCGGCGGCCAAGTGGGCGGCGTTGAGGCCCAGAGCTTCCTTGAGATAGGGGAGCTTCCCCACCTCGCCGAACCGGTCCTCCGCCCCTACGGCCCACACGGGGATGCGCTCGTGAGCGAGGGCTTCCAGCACGGCGGAATGGAGGCCGCCGATTACGTTATGGTTCTCCGCCGTGACGACGACGCCGGTCTTCTGCGCGGAGGAGAGGATGGTCTCCCTATCGATGGGCTTGACGGTGTGGACGTTGATGACCTCGCAGGAAATGCCCTCCGCGGCCAAGGTTTCCGCCGCCTGCAGGGATTCGCTGACCATGAGGCCCGCAGCGAGGATGGTCACGTCCGTCCCCGCCCGCAGCAGGTCGGCCTTGAACAGATCGAAGGCGTATCCCTCCGGGAACACCGTGGGGAACTCCTTCCGATTCATGCGCATGTAGACGGGGCCTTCATAGGCGTGCAGGACCGGCATGGCGGCCTGAAGCTGCACCGTGTCCGTGGGCTCGAAGATGACCAAGCCCGGGATGGACCGGACCACGCCCATGTCCTCCAAACTCATATGGGTGCCCCCGTTCAGCTCCGCGGCGATGCCCGGGTCCGTGCCCACGATCTTCACGTTCTGCTTGGCGTAGCACACGGAGATGGCGATCTGGTCGCAGACCCGCCGGGTGGCGAAGGGGGCGAAGCTCTCCGCCCAGGGCTTATAGCCGTAGCTGGCAAGGCCCGCGGCGATGGAGATCATGTTCTGCTCCGCCACGCCGCAGTCGTAGATCCGATCCGGGAAGCGCTTGCGCAGGGGGAAAGTGCCGCAGGCCTTACTGAGGTCCGCGTCCAGCAGGACCAGCTTTTCGTCCCGCTCCATCAGCTCGCCCAGGCACTGGGCGTACATAGCTCTCATTTCCATGGCTTACACCTCCCCGCGAAGGGCCTTGACGGCCGCCTTCGCCTGTTCCTCGGTGATGTTGGCGTTGTGGTTCCCCGCGCCCAGATCCACGATCCAGGGAACGCCGCAGCCCTTCACCGTATTCAAAATGACCATGGTGGGCTTTCCGCTGCCCACGCCCAGCTTGGCGTGCGCCACGGCGGCGGAGACCTGTTCCACGTCGTTGCCGTCCTCCACCTCGATCACGTGCCAGCCGAAGGCCGCCCATTTCTCGGCCAGGGGGGCGATGTCGTTGATCTCGGCGATGGTGCCGCCGATCTGAAGCTTGTTGTAGTCCGTAAAGGCGATCAAATTATCGAGATGCTTGGCCGCGGCGAACATGGCCGCCTCCCAGATCTGACCCTCCTGGCTCTCGCCGTCGCCGATGAGGGTGTAGACGATGGCCCCGTCCTTGGCGAGCTTGGCGCCCAGGGCCGCGCCCACGGCGCAGGAGAAGCCCTGTCCAAGACTCCCCGTGGTCATGTCGATGCCCGTGGTCCGCAGCATGTCGCAGTGGCTGGGCAGGTTGGTGCCGCCCTGGTTCAATGTCAGCAGCTCCGCCTTGTCGAAGTAGCCCCGGTTGGCGAGGGTGGCGTACACCGCCGGGCCCGCGTGGCCCTTGGAGCAGATGAACCGATCCCGGCCCGCCTTCTTGGGGTCCTTGGGGTCGATGCGCATGGCCTCGAAATAGAGGACGCCCAGCAGCTCCACCACGGAAAGGCAGCCGCCGATGTGGCCCACGCCCAGGTGTCCGATGCTCATGATGGTGTCGCACCGGATATCCATGCAGATCTTTTTCAAATCCTTTTCCAACTTATCTCTCTCCTTTTGCCAATTCACTTGATTCTATGCGACTTTCGAATACATGTCAAGGGAAAAGCCATTGACGAACGGGCCCGGGAAAGGTATATTGTTCAGCAGAGAATCTGCAGGAGGAAAGCCATGAAACCCTTCGTCCCCGTGTACGTGCCGGTGGGGGTCCCCACCTTCCATATGGAGAGCGCCCAGGACGCCTTCGAGCGCTCCGCGGCCGCCCTGAAGGCCATGGACGGCGATTTCGTCTGCCCCGAGGAAAAGCTCCTGTCCCTGGACGCCCTGCGGGCGTATCTCGATCCCCTTGCCCCGGATCTCGTGGTGTTCCAGAATTTGACCTTCGCCAACGCCGCCTACATGGCCGAGGTGCTCCGGCGGACCAGCTGCCCCGTGGTGCTCTGGACGCTCAGGGAGCCGGTCATCGACGGGGGGCGGCTGCGGCTCAACTCCCTGACCGGGGCCTACTCCGCCGCCAACACCCTCCGCGCCTTCTCGGATCAGCCCTTCGTGTACGTCTTCGGCGCGCCGGAGGAGGCGCGGGTGCAGGAATCGCTCAAGGCCGCCGTGGCCGCCGCCAGGGTGAAGCACGATATGTGCTCGCTGAAGCTGGCCGCCGTGGGGCACACGCCCCAGGGGTTCGGCTTCGGTAGGGCTCTCGACGGGGAGCTGATGGACGCCTTCGGCGTGGAGCTGGAGGCGATCGAGGCCCGGGAGCTCATCGACAAGGCCAAGGGGTACACGGACGAGGAATGCCGCCCCTATCTCGAGCGGACCGCCGCGCTGACCTGCGGCCTCGAGAACACGCCCGAGCGGAATCGGCTGGACCATGCCCGGCTCTACAAGGCCTACAGCGACTATGTACAGACCAGCGGCGTGGGCGCCCTGGCCTCCCGGTGCTGGCCTGATTTCTTCACCGCCTACGGCACCCCCGTGTGCGCGGTGCTGTCCCTCCTGAACGACGACGGCGTGGCCGCCGCCTGCGAGGCAGACGTGTACGGGGCCCTGTCCATGTGGACGGGCATGCAGCTTTCCGGCAGCCCCGTGTTTTTCGGGGACCCGGTGTCTCTCAATGAAGAGGAGAACACCGTCACCTTCTGGCACTGTGGGGCCGCTGCCTGCGCCCTGGCCCGGAAGGACACCGGCGCTCAGATCGGCGTGCACCCCAACCGGAAGATCGGCCCGGCCATGGACTTCGGCTGCGAAGCCATGGACGCGGTCACCGTGTTCCGCATCGGCCGGGAGCCGGACGGCAGTTTCCGGTTCTTCATCGCCGAGGGCCAGGCCCTCGATAAGCCCAAGCAGTTCATCGGCACCAGCGTCGTGGTCCGGACCGACGCCCCCAGCCGCGACCTGGTGGAGGACAGCGTTCGGGCCGGCTTCGAGCCCCACTTCGCCGTGATTCCCGGCCGCCACGGGACGGCGCTGGAAGCGCTGGCGACCTTTATGGGGTTTGAGATTTATAGGTATTGATTGAGATTTGTGCCTTTTCTTTGTAAAGAAAAGGCACCCAAAAGAAACGCAAATGGGAAGTATGGCTTCGTGCTGTACTTCCCATTATTCTTCCTGTGCTTTTCTTTTTCCGCCGTTTTTTCTTTTCACTGAAAAGAAAAAGCGGCAAAAGAAAATGTTTTATTACGCTTCCGCTTGGGCTTTGAACATCTCTTCCTTCTGCGCCTGCAGCTCCTCCACCCGCTTCTTGCTCAGGGGATAGACGAACCGGAGGATCAGGAAGACCAGGAGGAAGAGGACGGCCGGGATCATGACGGAGAAGTTGTACATGGTGTGGAGGCGTTCGGGCGTCAGGCCCTCGGTCTTGAGCTCGCTGCCGTTGTAGCCGATGACCAGCAGGGGCACGTTGATGAGGATGGTGGCCACGGTCTGACCGAGCTTGCGCATGAAGGAGTAGAAGGCGTAGCTGGTGGCCTCGTCGTTGAGGCCGTAGGTGACCTTGTTGTAGTCGATGGCGTCGGTAGCCAGCACCCATACGAGAAGGAAGATGAAGGCTGTGCCGATGCCGGACATGAGGCACGCCAGCAGGTACAGCCACACGTTGGTGACGCCGAAGATGGCGAGGACGAAGAGGACCAGGTAGAAGATGGCGGCCAGCAGCACCCCGTAGGAGCAGACCTCCCGGCGGCCGAATTTGTTGCCCAGCTTCGTGGCGAAGAACATGACTACGGCCACGGGCAGGTACTGAAACACGGTGGGCAGCATGGTGAGCCCCGGCTGCTTGAAGAAGTGGTGGAACAGGTACGCGTTATACCCCTGGCCGAACATCTGGGCCGCCAGGAACAGCATGCTGGCGAGACTCACCGTCATGAACGCCCGGCTCTTCAGCAGTGTCTTCACCACCTTCATGGTCTGGCCCTTCGCCTTGGGGGCGGGCTTCGATTCCACTCGCTCCTTGCTCCATCCGTAGCAGAGGAAGTAGAAGAGCACGCTGAGGGCCGCGATGGCCACGACGCCGATGAGCACCCGCTTGGCGTCCATCTGCTTCACCCCGTCCACGGTCACATAGCACACGGAGGCCAGCACCATGGCGGGCATGGCCCCGAAGGTGGAGCCGATAGACCGAAACACGGACAGGCTGGACCGCTCCTTGTCGTCGGAGGTGATGACCTGGGCCAGGGACCCGTAGGGGATGTTGATGCAGGTATAGAGCATGCCGAAGAGGATGTAGGTCACGTAGATCCAGGCGATGCGGCCGCCCATGTTAAAGCCCCGCACATCCAGGAACATGAGCACCGCCGCGAGAGCCACCGGCAGGGCGAAGATCCTGATCCAATGCCGATACCGGCCGTCGCCGCGAAGCTTGGCCCCGTCGATGAGCCGGCCCCAGATGGGATCGTTCACCGCGTCCCAGATCCGGGCGATGATGGTCATGATCATAACGTTCAGCACGCTGATCTCCAGCACGTCCGTATAGTACTTGTTGAGGACGCTCTGGGTCAGGCCGAAGACCAGGCAGGAAGCAAGATCGCCGAAGGCATAGCCGATTTTGTCCCGGGCTTTGATGCCGCTGGTACGGGAGATGTAGGATTCCATTATATTTCCTCCGCTTCTTTATTTGCTATCCGCAACGGTGCGGAACAGGTCCGAATAGGCGCTGTCCTGTTTGTAGAACACGGGCGGCTGGCCGAGAGGCGCGTCCACCGTATAGCTCTGCCCCCCGGCGTAGGGCTTACCGGTCCAGAAGTGGACCCATTCCCCCGCCGGCAGATGCACCTGCCGCGTTTTCGCGTGGCGCTCGATGACGGGGCAAATATAGAGGTCCGGCCCCAGGAAGTAGCTGTACATATCCCGACTGGCGCCGTAGTCCATGGCCTCGTAGAAATCGGGCCGCAGGGCGGGGACGCCCCGCTGGGCATCGGCGATGCAGGCGTCTATATATGGCCGCAGCCCCACGTGGATATTGGTGAGCCGCACCGTGTGGGGCGTCACCGCCGGCGCGTCGAACTGGCTGTTGGCCCAGGGGCGGATGGACTCGTGGCTCCGCATCAGAAGCGAGAACGTACACATCTCCATCCAGCGTACGAACAGCTCGTCGTCCCGCTTCAGCTTCCCGAAGGAGAAGAAGCCGCCGATGTCGCAGTGGACCATAGGCGCCCCGGAGAACCCCAGGGAGAAGCTGGCGGGCATGACGCAGGGCATGCCGTAGTCGTGGGTGGTGTCCGTGTGCTGGTCCCCGTTCCAGAGGATAGGGGCGTAGGTCTGGATGCCCAGATACCCGCTGCGCATGAAGAACAGGATATCCTTGGCCCCGTACTCCTCCACGGCCTCCCGGTTCACCTTCGCCCAGAGGACGGGCCACAGGTTGTGGAGCTTCTTGGGGTCCCCGTCGTGGAGCACCGCGTCCACGGGCAAATACTCGCCGAAGTCCGCCATCCAGCCGGACATGCCCAAGTCCAGCATGTTCTTCTTTATAAGCACGTCCTTGACGAACCGCACCGCCGCCGGGTCCGTGAGATCCAGCATGCCCGCGTCGAAGGTGGTGGACTTGATATGGTAGATCGAGCCGTCGGCTTTGGTGATGAGGAGCTTTTTCTCCCGGCACTCGTTGTAGAGGCGGCTGTCCTTCACCAGATAGGGGTTGATGTACCCCAGGAATCGGACGCCCCGGGCGTTGAGCTTTTCTATGGCGCCCTTGAGATCCGGGTACAGCTTTTCGTCCGCCTCCCAGTTCCACCAGACCTGCTTGCCCATAATTGTCCGATTCTCTCCGGACCAGTCCTGGCTCCACACGCCGGAGATCTTGGCTCCCGCGTCCAGCATGGCGAAGGTCTTGGTGAGGATGGCCTCGGTGCCCCCCTGGATGGAGAGGATCATGCCCTCCCGGCACCAGTCGGGGATGTACTGTCGGTTGGGGATGCGCTCCGCCAGCAGCAGGGCCAGGGCTTCGTAGCTCTCCCCCGCGAGCAGCGTCAGCTTCCGGGGGCAGCTGTCGAAGGTGAAGGTGTATCCGTCATCCAAAAAGCGGGAGACCCCGTCGGCCTCCGTGTCGAAGAGGAACAGCCGCCCCTTGTCCGTGACGAAGACGGGCATGGGCGCGTAGCTGCCGATGGCGCTGTGAGGCTTCTCCTTATACAGGCACCGGGGCAGCAGGGCTTTCTCCAAAATGGTGGTGGCCTTGATGTGCTCGGAGACGAAGTTCACCACGTGCTCGCCCCTGAGGTTGGTCTGCCGGTACTGCTCCCCGCCGCCGAAGACGGCCTCCCCTTCGAGCGCCGCCAGGGCGAAGCTGTAGGCCCAGCCATCCTCGCCGGAGAACAGGAGCTCCGCGCCGCCGTCACAGGGGACCGCCTTCACCTGGAGGCTGTGGCCGCCGCCGGAGAGCACCACGCCTTCCGCGGTCTCCGCCACCTCCATGAGAGGCACCCGCTCCGCCTCCACCACGTGTTCCTTCACGGTGCCCCGATCGCTCTCGTAGGTCTTCTCCCGGCGCAGGGCGACGGCGAAGGGAGCTTGAGGCGTATGGGCGATATAAGTCATCCCGTCCAAGGACAGGGTCCATGTGTTTTCCAAAACCTGGGATAGGAGCATGAGGCGTCTCCTTTCTCGATATGTCCTATGGGATATCATACCGGGAAAACCGCCGTTCGTCAACCGAGACGGAGCTTTTTTCAACGAAGCGTCCGAAGCCGATGTTGCAATTATTTCACAAGTGAAGTTGCAAAATGTGCTTCGAAACCTCATTTTGCCCCCTGTTTTTTGTTGCACACCGGGGTATGGTTGTGCTATAATCCCTTCTGTATAGATGGGGACTCCCGTGTTGTTTCGTGTGCGCGGAATCCCGGCGAGAAGCGTGGAGGAAGCATGAAACCCGCA
>Ga0310694_10004697_pt1 | contig 13144 bp, 11 predicted proteins | sample 174DNAGHGhighgp2_FD_203884 | JGI IMG/M metagenome (GOLD analysis project Ga0310694, IMG submission 203884) | Sheep rumen microbial communities from Palmerston North, Manawatu-Wanganui, New Zealand - 1742 DNA GHGhigh gp2 (v2) (version 2) | ecosystem: Host-associated > Mammals > Digestive system...
CGACAGGGCCCACCTCTGGCACCCCTACACCTCGGCCCTCAACCCCCTGCCCGTGCGCCAGGCCGTTTCCGCCAGGGCAAACCGCATCGTCCTTGCCGACGGCACCGAGCTGGTGGACGGCATGTCCTCGTGGTGGTGCGCCGTGCACGGCTATGGCAGCCCTGCCCTCAAGGCCGCCATGTCCCGGCAGATCCACGCCATGAGCCACGTCATGTTCGGCGGGCTCACCCACAGGCCGGCCGCGGCCCTGGCCAGGCGCCTGCTGGATCTGGCGCCTGCCGGCCTCGAGCACGTCTTCTTCGCCGATTCGGGCTCCGTTGCCGTGGAAGTGGCCCTCAAGATGGCGGTGCAGTACCAGATTGCTACGGGACGCGCTTCCCGCCGGCGCTTCCTCACGCCCCTCGGCGGCTACCACGGCGACACCCAGGGGGCCATGAGCGTCTGCGATCCGGTCAACGGCATGCATACCCTCTTTGCCGGCCTGCTGCCAAAGCACTATTTCATGGAGCGCCCGAGCGCGCGCTTCGACCAGCCCTTTGATCCCGCAAGCCTCAGCGAGGCGGCCCGCATCCTGGAGGCCAGGCAGGACGAGATTGCCTGCGTCGTGCTCGAGCCCATCGTCCAGGGCGCCGGCGGCATGTGGTTCTACCATCCCCGCTACCTCGAAGGCCTGGCCGGGCTGTGCCGGCAGTACGGCATCCTGCTTGTCCTCGACGAGATTGCCACGGGCTTCGGCCGCACGGGCCGGCTCTTCGCCTCGGAATGGGCGGGCGTCGCGCCCGACATCATGTGCGTCGGCAAGGCGCTCACGGGCGGCATGATGACCGGCGGCGCCGTCCTTGCCTCGGGCGCCGTCGCCCAGGGCATTGAGCAGGCGGGGCCGGCCGAGGGCGGGGGCGTGCTCATGCACGGGCCGACCTTCATGGGCAATCCCCTCTTCTGCGCGGCGGCCTGCCAGAGCATCGATCTGCTCCTGGCATCTCCCTGGCAGGAGCGCGTCAGGAACATCGAAGGCTGGCTCAGGGAGGGGCTCGAGCCCTGCCGGCGCCATCCCGCGGCTGCCGACGTGCGCGTGCTCGGCGCCATCGGCGTCGTTGAAGCCAAACGTCCCGTGGACATGGCCAGGCTCCAGGACTACTTCGTCTCCAGAGGCGTCTGGATCCGGCCCTTCAACCGCAACGTCTACCTGATGCCGCCCTTCGTCTCCCCGGAAGAGGACGTCGCCCTGCTCTGCGACGCCATACGCGGGGCCTTCGATGCAGGGCTGTGCTGAGGGAAGGCGCCTTCCGGCAGGGGCGCGGGGCTCTGCCTTCCGCAGGCAGGACCCTGCCGGCGCGGCCTCGCAGAGAGGAAGTGCAGCCGTTCAAGATGGAAGCTCTGCCCTTCTGGAAGAAGCTCTGCCGGTCAGAAAGGAAGTCTTGCCCTTCAGGAAGAAGCCCTGCCGGACAGGGAGAACGTCATTCCGTTCAAGGAGGAAGCCATGCCGTTCAAGAAGGAATCCAGGCAGTTCAAGGAAGGCGGCGGCTGGAAGGCCTGCCGCGACGCCAGGACGGGACGCTGCACGGCGTCGAGCTTTAGCTGCGACCGGGAGGGCTCCGAGGAGGAGCTCTACGAGATCCCCGAGTCCGTGTTCAGCCAGCTCAGGTCCGGCACCTTCGAGCAGAGCCTCGAGTCCGGTCGCCTCATCCGGGAGCAGGGGCGCCTCCTCTACCGCTATGTGAACAACTGCCACGGCGGGCCCTACAGCGTCGTCTACGACGAGCGCTGGCGCGAACTCTGCGCCTGGCATGACAGCGCGAAGCACGACGATGAGCACGCCATGGACGCCGGCGCGATTGCCCGGGCCCTTTCCCGCAGCCAGCACTCCGGCAAGTAGCTGCCAGACGGCGCTGTGCCGAGGGAACCCGGCACGGCCTTTTCCAGACGTCCAGGCGCGCAGGCGCCCAAGGCGCTGCGCCGGGGAGAATCCTGCGGTGCCGGGGAGAGGCCTGCTGTCCCTGAGAGAGCCCTGTGCCAGCATGGCGGCAGGGCAGGCCAAGCGGGCTGCTTGACGTCCGGCCCAAGGGCCAGCGGTCCGGTGCTCCGGGTGCCGGCGTCCTGCCCGTCGCGCCAGTGAAGCGGTATTCTTCAAGCGATGCTTGAGGTTTATTTCCGCCTCAGCTGGCAGAATGCGGCAATGCTTGCAGAAAAACTCTACTTTTCCCTGCCCCAAGCCTGCATGTCTTCTATAACAGCATGAACTCGGCATGGCCGATCTGCAGGCGCTGTTCTGCAGAGCGGCCGACTCCCGCCCCGGGCGGGCAAGGCGCCTGCACTCACAGCGCAGGTCCTTCGGATGCCGGGCAGGCAAGGGATGCGCCTTTGCGCCGTGCAGGCGGAAGGCGCACAGGGGGAAGGCGCCAAGGGGACCGGCCGTCCTGTCCAAGGGGAAATACGGCAGGGCCGGACAAGGCCAGCGCTCTTCCAGTGCACAAACAGAAGGGAACAAGCATGAAACGGCTCACTACGCTCCTGCTCTCCGCAGGCTTGATTCTGGCTGCCTCCACCGAGGCCATGTCCATCGACTTCAAGGCCAAGGGCGAATGGCTTGTCGGCTTCACCGCCGGCGACGGCGCGCTCGTCAAGCGCGTGCGCGACAACACCGGCTGGCACAAGCACCAGGACAAGGACAGGGACATCTTCGGCGCCAACCAGCGCGTCCGCTTCCAGCTGGACGCCGTTGCCTCGGAATCGCTCTCCGGCACGGTCTTCTTCGAGATCAACAGCCTCTGGGGCAGGGCTGCTGAAGGCGGCGCCCTCGGCGCCGACGGCAGGACCATTGCCGTCAAGAACGCCTACATCGACTGGGCCGTGCCCGATACGGACCTCAAGTTCCGCATGGGCCTGCAGACCATCTGGCTGCCCAACGCGGCCGGCGGCACCGCCATCATGAAGGCCGACTCCGCGGCCGTGGTCTCCAGCTGGCAGATCAACGAGAACGCCGGCGTCGGCTTTACCTGGTTCCGTCCCGCCAACGACAACTTCGAGGGCTTCAACAGGCGGGGTGGCGGCGTGTCCAGCCAGAACTACCTGGACAACCTGGACCTCTTTCTGCTGACGGTGCCGCTCACCTTCGACGGCATCGAGGCCACCCCCTGGCTCATGTACGGCATCATCGGCAAGAACACCCTTGACGGCTACTACAGCGTCGATCTTCCCAACAACATCTACCACCGCAGTCGCCGCTCCGTCCGCGGCGCCGGCTGGACCGGCACCAGCGGCGGCCTTGACCAGACCCTGACGGGGCGCTTTGCCGGCTTCAACCTGGCAAGCGACATCGGCTCGACCTCCAAGGGCTACGGCTCCCTCTTCTTCGCCGGCCTGCCGCTCAAGCTCACCCTGTGGGATCCCCTGAACATCGAGTTCGACTTCAACTACGGCTACGCCGAAGCCATGGGCAACTTCAGGGCGACCGTGCGCAACAATGCCTTCGACACCCGCAGGGGCTCCAGCAGGCGCGAGGGCTGGCTGGCCAAGCTGCTCGTCGAGTACAAGCTCGACTGGGGCGTTCCCGGCATCTTCGGCTGGTACGCCTCGGGCGACGACGGCAGCATAGGCAACGGCTCCGAGCGCATGCCCTCCATCTCCCCGGCAGGCTGCTTCACCACCTTCATGGGCGACATGGAGTACTGGGACTGGGCTCCCGACGGCCTGCTGGCCGACCGCGCCCTCTCCTACGCCGGCACCTGGGGCATAGGCCTCCAGCTGCGCGACATGAGCTTCATCGAGAACATCAAGCACACCTTCCGCGTGGCCTACTGGGGCGGCACCAACTCGCCCTCCATGGTGAAGTACATGGCCCATCCATGGTCCTGGAACGAGGGCACGCTCTACGACGGCCCCTACCTCACCACCAACGACGGCATACTCGAGTTCAACCTCGTCAACTCCTGGCAGATCTACGAGAACCTGGAGGCCAACCTTGAACTTGGCTACCTCGTGAACTTCGTCGACAAGGGCACCTGGAAGCGTTCCTGGATGAACGAATCCTTCCAGAAGCAGGACGCCTGGAAGGCCCAGCTCATCTTTGCCTACCGCTTCTAGCGCCGTTCTGGCAGGCCCTCCCCTGCCGGCCCCGCGTTCCTCGGCGCGTCGAGGGCGCGGGGTCTTTTTCCTGGGGCTGTCCGCTTCCGCGGAGACCCTTCTGGCCCGGCTGCGCGCGAGTCCGCCAAGCCGTTCGCTTTCACGGACGAAGCAGCGGAGGAAAGCCCTGGGTGAAGTCAGGTTCGTGGATCTGGCAGAGGCATGGAACAGCGGCTGAGAGCGGGCAAGAAGCTGAGAGCGGGCAGCCGCGCGCCTCGGCAAGGCTGGGCACCGGCTGCCGCGGGGACTTCCTGCCGCTGCCTTGTCTCGGCTCCGCCGAATGCCGGGGTCTGGGCGCAGGCCCGCCTGCAGGGCGAAGGCGCCCTCGAGGCCCGCTGGGGAGGAGCCGGGGCTGGCTGGCGAATTCTAGACCCAAGCTTCCCCGCTTTTACGCTCCCTGCAAAAAAATATCAATAATATTAGTATGTTAAAAGAAATTCAGCCTTGACAAGCGAGGACATGGCAACCCCTCGCTGCCCCCCCCCCTGGGTGCTTGCAGAAAAGCAGAATGATTCCAAGCTGCTGTCGATATTGTTCGTGAAGGGGCGTAAAGTTGAGGGAAGTTGGGGTCTAGAAGTTCACAAAGCCGATCTGGCGGAGAATGGCGAGCATGCCTTCCGCTGCGACGTCATCGGTGATCCTGCCGTCGGCATCGAAGCGGTAGAAGTTCATCACCGTGGCCGAGAAGCGCCTGCCGGTGGGCTGGCGCCCCAGGAAAACGCCGTTGTGCGTGCCCGTGCACGTCCAGCGGACGGCGACGACGTCGCCCTCGGCCGCCATTTCCTCCAGCTTCCACTGCACGTCCGGGAAGCCCTGCCGCATGAAGCGCACGATGCCCAGATAGCCTTGGGGGCCGTGCACGGGTTCGCTGGACGCGGGGGTGATGAAGGACGCGTCCGGATTCACCAGCTCCTCGGCCAGCGCATCGTCGCAGGCGTTGATCATGGTTTCGAAGCGCTTCATGGCTTCCTTGTTTCGCTGAATGGACATCGGCGTCTCCTTGTCTTGTCTCCGTTGGCCCCGGCACGAGCGCTGGGTCTGCAGACGATGCCCGGCTGCAAGGCGCTGTCAATGCGCACTCCGCAGTCTTCGCTTCATCCAGATCCATGGCGGTCTTCAGCGAGAGGGCCTTCGCGAGCGCAGCCACGCTGGCGCGACGGCCCGGAACAAAGTGTTTTCAGACAGCCGCCCGGAACCCTGCAGTTCATCCGCCGCATGCGGGCACGGCGTTCTGCAAACGAGGACGACAGGCCTGGCGCACGGACTAAGCCGGCATGGACTTCATGCCTGGCTGATCACAGTGCATGCTTAAAAGCCCTCGGGAGTCGATGCCCGGCAGATTCAACCGTGCAGTTCTCCTTTCGGAGCCAGCCTCATCTCTGGTCGGGGGAAGGCAGAGTCTCCCACGTTGCCCTGCCTTCTGCGGGGGAGCCAGACAAGCTCTGGCAAGATGAAATCCCCGTGCTTGCCATGCCACGGGCTTTGATGGATCTAGAGCTCGTCTAGGCGCCCTGGCCCCCTCCCGCAGTCTTGAGAAGCTCCTTCTCCATGCGGAGCACAAAGGCGGGCAGATCCTCTGCCCTTGCCCTATAGGCCTGATCCCGAAGCGACCGCAGCAGGTCTGCGCTGGCCGATTTCGCAACGAGCATGCGAAGATTCTCTGAGACGCTACCAAGCATAGTCTCGAGAAAACTGACCAAACTTTCTCCAATGCCTCCGGCCTCGCCTTCCGCCCTGCCTTCCGCCCTGCCTCTGGCCTCGCCAACGGCCTCGTGATCAGCAATCCATTTGCGCATGTTCCTTTCGAGCACGCCTAATACCTCCAGCCAGCCTTCAATGCGACTCGGTCCGACGTCACGGCGCAAGCATGCCAGCGAAATGTCCCAGCGAAACGGAAGGAGCCGGCATGCACACGGCTCGTCTAGGAACCCTTGCTCCCTCCCCCAGTCTTGAGAAGCTCCTTTTCCATGCGGAGCACAAAGGCGGGCAGATCCTCTGCCCTATAGGCCTGATCCCGAAGCGCCCGCAGCAGGTCTGCGCTGGCCGATTTCGCAACGAGCATGCGAAACTTCTCAGGAACGCTGCCAAGCCTACTCTCGAGAAAACTGACCAAACTCTCTCCAATTCCCCCGGCCTCGCCTTCCGCCCTGCCTTCCTCTCTGCCTTCCGCCCTGCCTCTGGCCATACCCCTTGCCTCGCCAACGGCCTCGTGCCCGGCAATCCATTTTTGTATATTGCTTTCCATGAAACTATTCACTCCCTGCAAGCTATCAATGGCTTTCAGCTGATTTTCGGTGGCAAACCCATCACGCTGCAGCACCGTGTACGAGACCCACGCCGCAATGGCATGGTTGAGGCCTGCGTACTCGGGACCGGCGAGCCTGACCGCGCACTCTGCCACGATGCGCTGTACTTCCTCAGGAAATGCGGCCTGCTCCAGACGAATGAAGAGGGATGCCAGGCCTGGCCTTGCTGCAATGTCCTCCTTGGCGATTCGACGCTCGTCAATTACATAGTACTTGTACTTGGGCTGAAACTCAAGCACGGACTCAGGCCATGGACTCAGCAGGGACGAGAGATCGAATGGTTCGTTCCAAGGCTCCTCTCCACTGTAGATCACCAGCGGAAAGACAGGCGGAAGGCCTGTCTCTCTGGATGCCGTTCCCGAGTCTCTCAGCTGAAGCCAGAGCGCGGTCGTGTAGTTGAGCAGCCTCACCGCCATCAGGGAATCCCTCTTCCGCTGGGCCTCAATCATGACATAGAGGTAGGCATCGGCGCCTCTCCACTTGACCTTCCAAATCACGTCGTTCTCGCGGCTGTGGAGATCGTCGGAGACGAAGGATCCGGAGACGAGTTCAAGCGTTGCCATGTCCATGTCGGCAACGAAGCCGGCACGAACATAATCCAGCAGATAGCTCGACACCATCTGCCGGCAGCTCAAGATCCGCTTGTAGAAACCATCGTGGTGCTTCATAGGGAACTCCTTCGTCTGCAGGCTACAGGCAGGCGTCCCTTGACGCAAGCAAGCCGCGAAAAGCTGCGGCCGCAGGCGGCAGGCCTCCACCCGTCCTCCTGAGAGCCCCGACTTTGCCGCCATCTGGAAAATGCAGCATCCCTGGGCCTTCCAGCATCGGAGCAAAGCGCCTCTGCCGGCGATGCAGACTTCAAGCCGGAGGACCTGCGCCTGGCTTGGGACAGGCTTTGACCTGGCATGCCGGAAGCGGTGCGAGCAGCCAGGCTGGTGCGGCGGAGAAGCAGAAAGGCAGAAGCGGCGCAAGGGCAGAGGCGAGCGGCAAGGCCGCAGCGCAGCCACCCCGCACGGCCTTTGCATGAACCGGCTTTTTCCTGCCCGGCGCCCGACGCCCCGACCGCCCCGAACGAGCCAGAGAAGGCCTCCGCCACGAGTCCCCGGTCCCCTTGGCGACGGCCCTCAAGCTGACGGGCTCCATGCAGCCGTCCGCGCCATCCAGGGTCCTGTCCAGCCCTCCCGGCATCCGCCGTCTGCGTTCCGCCAGGTCACGGACGCGGTCGCAGACCGCTGGCGGCGTTGACGGAGCGGCGCCTTCGTCCGTATCGTAGCCCATCTCGAACGAGGGAGGCCGACATGCCAGAGGGCATCAAGACTGCGTGGGTCCGTCACGGCGCCGGCGGCGCGCTGGACCGCTACTTTCACCTTTCGGCCAAGGGCACGAGCGTGAAGCAGGAGCTCATCGCCGGCCTCACCAGCTTTGTGTCCGTGGCCTATATCGTCGCGGTCGTTCCTGCCATGCTCGCCGATGCCGGCATGCCCCGCGACGCGGCCGTGGCTGCGGTCGCCATCTCGGCAGCCTGCGCCACCGTCCTCATGGGGCTCTTTGCCAACTTCCCCGCCGTCGTGGCGCCGGGCCTCGGACTCTCGGCCTTCTTCGCCTACTTCGTGGTGCCCGTCCAGGGTCTCTCCTGGCAGGCCGGCCTCGGCGCCGTCTTCGTCTCCGGCGTGTGCTTCTTCCTCCTCACGGCGACCAGGCTCCGGCAGATGCTCGTGGACGCCGTCCCCATGGAGCTCAAGCGCGCCATCGTCGTCGGCATAGGCCTCTTCATCACCTTCATCGGCCTGAGGGGCGCCGGCATCGTCGTCGCCAGCCCCTCGACCCTGGTCACCCTGGGCAGGGTCTGCGAGCCCGGCACCCTCATCTCCTTTGCCGGCCTGCTGTTCACCGCCATCCTCATGCACCGTGGCTGGATGTCCGCCATGCTCACCGGCATGCTGGCCACGGCCGCGGCCTGCATGATCGCCGGCGTCTCGCCTGCGCCATCCTCCCTCGGGGAGCTTGTGCGCCCGGCCCTTCCCGACCTCTCTCCCCTCTTCTGCCAGCTCGACTTCAAGGGCGCCATGGCCTTCGGCATTGTCCAGATCGTCTTCACCTTCACCGTCGTCGAGCTCTTCGACAACATGGGCACGCTCATCGGCCTGGCCAAGAAGGCCGCCCTCATGGACGACAAGGGCCGCATCCAGAACATCGACAAGGCCTTTGCCACCGACTCCATCGGCACCATGGCGAGCGCCTTCATCGGCTGCCCCACGGTCACGACCTACATCGAAAGCGCGGCCGGCATAGCCCAGGGCGGCCGCACGGGCCTCTCCTCCGTCTTTGCCGGCTCTCTCTTTCTGCTGGCCCTGCCCCTGGCGCCCCTCTTCAGCCTCGTGCCGTCCTACGCCACGGCGCCCGTGCTCGTCATCGTCGGCACCATCATGATGGCCGAGGTGGTGCACATCGACTTCACGGACCTCACCGAAGGCCTGCCCTGCTTTCTGACCATCGCCACCATGCCCCTCACCTACTCCATCGCCACGGGCTTCGGCTTCGGCTTCGTGAGCTACGCCTGCCTCAAGTTCTGCACCGGCCGCTGGCGCGAGGTCAGTCCCGCCATGTGGGTGGTGAGCCTGCTCTTTGCCGTGAACTTCGCCCTCAGGTAGCAGGCAAGGCCGCCGCCCGGCCCGCTGCCGGGACTTGCCGGAAGGCGCAGGCCTGGCGTATCTATCACGCCTGCGCGCAGGGGCTCCCTGCGCGACGCACGCTGCAAGGAGAATCCAGAAGCCATGCCGAACGTAGCCCACGAACAAGAACTCCACGACGGTCTTGCCGATGCCTGGCAGAAGCTCCAGGCCACAGAGGGCGCCGAAGGCGGCACCTTCATCCTCGAGGCCGCCGGTGCCGGCTCCCCGAGAGCCCAGCTCATGGCGAGCCACATGGCCCTGGAGGGGCTGGGCATGGCTCAGGATCCGGGCGCTGCCAGAGCATGGCTGGAAAAGGCATGCGCGCAGGACTTCGCGCCCGCCCTGGTCCAGCTGGGCCGCTTCCTCACCGTGGAGGGCGCAGGCGAAGCGGACGAGCGCCAGGCCAGAGCCTGCTTTGAGCGCGCCATTGCCCTCGACGATCCCGAAACCTGGCCGGCCCTCGGCGAAACCCTGGCCAAGGGCGTGCTCGGCCAGAAGCTCGTCGAGACGGGCGCGGCCATCCTGCGCAAGGGCGCGGCCAGCCATCCCGTCTGCGCCTTCCTGCTCTGCCAGCTCATCGACGAGGGCAAGGTCGAGGCCAGAGAGGGCGAAAGCCCCTTCCTGCTCCTGCTCGACGCCGCCGAAGGCGGCTATCCCGAGGCCCAGCGCGAGCTTGGCGGGCTGCTCCTGCTCTTCTCCACCAATGAGGAAGGCAAGATGCCCATTCCTGGCCTCACGCCCCAGGCCTGCCGCCAGGAGGCCGAGGCCTGGCTGGCCAGAGCCTGGCAGAACGGCGACGCCAAGGCAGGCCAGATTCTGGCCAAGCTGGAGGAGCAGGCCCAGGCTGCCGGCCAGCCGGACTAGTTCCTGACCCCTGCCGGCGCCGCGTGCGGTCCGCAGGCAGGCGCCAGCTCTGCCCCCAGCTCTGCCTCCGGATCTGCCTCCAGCTCCGCTTCCAGCCGCTCCCAGGGCAGGCTCTCCTCAGTGAAGATCTCCAAGCCCGCCTCTCTGAGCAGGCGGGCAAAGATGCCGTCGCCGGGCGCCAGCGTCTTCGTGAAGCTGCCGTCGTAGATCCCGCCGGCGCCGCAGGAGGGCGAGCGCGCCTTGAGCACGGCTGCCGTGCAGCCTGCGGCCAGGGCCATGGCCAGCGCCTTGGCAGCCCCCCTGCGAAAGGCCCCGGTGCAGTCCGTGCCGTCCCTGGCCAGCACCCTGTCCCCGCAGAGCTCGCAGGGTTTGCGCGGCGGGAGCAGTCCGCCCTGCACCTCGGGGCAGACCACAACGCACATCCCCCGGGCGACCAGCCGCTGAATGCGGGGGTCGGGCCTGGATGCACTGTCCCAGCGGCAGGGCAGGCCTGCCAGACAGCCGCTCACGCAGAAGCGCTTTCCTTGCTTCATGGCCTTCTCCCCAGCCTTCTTCCCGGCCTCTTTCCTGGCCTCCTTCATGGCCTTCCTCCTTGCCTGCAAAAAGCGCATGGCGCCCGCGAGCGAGCGTTGCGCGCCTTGCCTGCAGCTCTTCTGCCCTCCCAGCCGGCGCCGGGTCAAGATCTCCTTCGCTTCCCTCCTTCCTTCCTTCTTCGCTTGCTTCGCCGCGCTCCTTCTCTCTTCCCCGCATTCTTCCTTCTCCGCCTTCCTCCTCCTTCTCTCTTCTCCGCCTGCCTTCGTCCCCGCCCCGCCTGCCGCCGATGCCTGCCGTCGCTTCCGGCGCCGGCGCGAAGCGCTTCAGGGCTGGCGCGGCAAGGCCCGCAGATGCTATGAAAGCCCGTCTGGAGGGGAAAGCCAGGAAGGCCGCGGCCGGAAGGACCAGCCCGGCCAGGCGCCTTTTCCGGGATCCTTTCGGCTTTCCCGGCAGAGCGTTCCAGACGACACAGGAGGTGAACATGCCCAAAGCCAAGACTCTGCGCTTCCACGAAGACGACCACGTGGTCCTCAAGGCCCCCCACGCGGGCACGAACCGCATGTACAAGTCCGCCCACATGCACCGCCTGCCGGCAGGAACCAGGGGCATAGTCAACAGCTCCGCCAGGGGCGTCACCGAAGTCGAGTTCCGCGTGCCGGACAGGGATACGGGCTTCGAGGACGCCGTGCTCATGCGCGTGCCGGACGAGAAGCTCGACTTCGACAGGGATGTCTAGATCGGTGCGGCCGCGTTCACGGCCTTTCGGCTGCTGAACGCAGGGCTCCCTGGCATGGCCGCCTGTCGCGCTGGCCTGCGCATGCGCACAGGCGGATGCCGGAGGAGGCAGACAGGGAGAAGCGGGGCAGCCCTGCTCCTGAACCCCTTGCAGTGCCCCTGCAGAAGCCGAAGCGGCGCTTGGGGAGGAAGGGAGCCTCCGGCCTGCCGCAGCCCCGCGGCTTGCGGGCCTGATGCCCTTGCCCTGCCTGGCCTTCACGCCGGCCTTCCTGCGGCTGGCGCCTCGGCCGCTCTGGACTGCTTCTCGGCATCCGCGCTTCCGGGACGCATGGCGCCGCCCGTGCAGCTGAAGCCCCGTACGCCGCCTGGCCGCCTCGCAGCGCTCCGCCCGTCCTGGTGCGGCGCTGCCGGCAGGAAAGCCTATCCCAACAAACAGAATATTGCCAAGACAGTTTTTGATGCATGGTTCCCCAATCCCCCGAATGCGTTTCCCTGGCTTGGGAACGGCACCTGCCCAGTCTGCCGGAGAATTTTTCTTTCCGGTAATACGCGGAGAAAAAATTTTCTTCTTGACAAAATCTGGACTGCGAGCCTAGTCTGCAGTCAGCGCAGGAAACCATGCGGCAACGCAGACGGACGCGCGTTTTCCCTTTCCGCACATTCCGGAGGCAGATCATGCAGGCCTACGAATACTTTATCGCCATGCTGAACAAGGCCATCGACAAGGCTGGGTCGCCGAGCCGCCTTGCCAGGGCCCTCGACATTGCGCCCAACATGATCACCCGCTGGAGCAAGGGCGAGCGCTGCCCCAACCTGAAGAGCATCCAGCCCGTCTTCGACTACCTCAACGAGGAGTTCCGCACGCGCGAGCTTGCCGTGGACAAGGACGTGCACTTCGTGAACCCCCGCCTCGCCAAGGCAGCCGAACGGCTCGAGGCGCCCGTGGCGGACGACTTTCTGGCCGCCCCCGTCGTGGGCGAGGTGGGCGCCGGCCCCGGCTACTTCGATCAGGAGCAGGTCGAGCGCTGGATGCTCGCCGACATGAACCATCCCGCCATCCGGGGCCGCCGCAACCTCATCGCCGTGGAGATAGGCCGGAACTCCACCTCCATGCTCCCCCTGCTCCATCCGGGCGACATGGTGCTTGTGGACAGGGACGACAGGGACGTGAGCTATCCGGGCCGCATCATGCTGGTGCGCGATCCCGACGGTGCCGGCATGGTCAAGCGCGTGAAGATGGAGCGGCATCCGCGCATAGGCTGGCAGATAGTCTACTTCTCCGACAATGCGTCGGCCAATCCGCCCCTGATCTACAGCCTGGAGGAGGACTTCGACGGCAGCATGGAGAACGCCATCGTCGGCCGCGTCGTCTTCGCCATGCAGGACGTGAAGAACAGCTAGCATTCATTCGCTGCGGCTGAAGATTGCTTCCGCCTCCGCCGGACAGGGCCAGGCAGGACCAGGGAAGGCGGAGCAGTTCTCTGACGAGAACAGCGAAGTGCTAGGGCTGCGGGGCCAGGGATGGCCCGGACTCCCCGGTCGCGCCTCGTTCCCTGTACTTCCGGACGTCTTCGGCTACCCTTTCGACTTCGTCCGGCGGAAGATCCGCCACGGCCATGCGCTCGCGCACAACGCCGGCGTCAAGACTGCACCGCAGGGCAATGTCTGCGGCGCAGAGCCCCCTGGCGCGGAACCCTGCCATCTTTGGCGAAGGCAGGCAGAGTTCGAGGGCGAAGGACCTTGAAGGAGCGTCCTTCTCTATCGGCCTTTCGCGCCAGTGCATGCCGTTCTCCAGCCGGATGTCCGGCTCCTCGGCCAAGAGCTTCGCAAGTTCCTGCGCCATGGCGAAATTGGCATAGTCGCGCGGCACGGCGCAGCTTTCAAAGATGCGCCATCGTTCGTCGAAGAAGG
>Ga0310694_10004698_pt1 | contig 13142 bp, 6 predicted proteins | sample 174DNAGHGhighgp2_FD_203884 | JGI IMG/M metagenome (GOLD analysis project Ga0310694, IMG submission 203884) | Sheep rumen microbial communities from Palmerston North, Manawatu-Wanganui, New Zealand - 1742 DNA GHGhigh gp2 (v2) (version 2) | ecosystem: Host-associated > Mammals > Digestive system >...
TACCAAGGTTGACGCTCCCATCGACGTTGTCGTTCTTGACATCGACAAGGAGAACCGTCGCCTGAGCCTCGGCCACAAGCAGCTCGAGGAGAATCCTTGGGAGACCTACGAGACCATCTTCACCAAGGGTAGCGTGCACGAGGGTACCATCAGCGAGCTCACTGAGCGTGGTGGCCAGATCCGCCTCGATCCCTACGGAGTCGAAGGATTTGCTACTCCCAAGCACCTCGTTAAGGAAGACGGTACAACCGCTAAGCAGGGCGAGACCTTGCAGTTCAAGGTGATCGACTTCAACAAGGACAGCAAGCACATCATCCTGTCGCACAGCCGCATCTTTGAGGATGAGCAGCGCAATGAGGCTCGCAAGGCTCGCCGTCAGGCTGCCGCCAGCAAGCCCGCTGCCGAGGAAGCTCCCGCAGCTCCTCAGGTCGAGAAGACCACTCTGGGTGACGTGACCGACCTGGCAGCCCTCAAGGCTCAGCTCGAGAAGAGCGAGGGCAAGGCTGCTCCTAAGGCCAGGGCCACCAAGGCCGCTAAGGCTGAAGCTCCCGTAGAAGAGGCTCCCGCCGTTGAGGATACCCCCAAGGCTGATGAGGCTCCCAAAGCCGAGGAGTAAACCCTATCGAGAAGAATAATTTCTCGTGATTTGAAATTTCGCTGGCTGCCGATTTCGGTAGTCAGCGTTTTTTTATATGATTTTGAATAAATATTTGCCGAAATATTTCCGTAATTCAAAAAATGGCGGTAATTTTACACCCTCAAAGCCGAGCATATAACCTAAACAACTAATAACTAATTCATTATCAACAACGTGAAAATACTTTCTATTAACGACCTCAACAATTTGAGGAAGCGTGCGCAACAGGCATTGGCGCTGCGCGAGGAAAGTTCTGACACCACGTCAGAGCAGTGTTGTGGACTTGCTACAGGTGCCGACCACCTGCAGCTCTTGTGCTGCGGTGGTACCGGATGTAAAGCATCCTACAGCCACAAAATCGTTGAAAACCTGAATGCAGCTCTCGAAGAGAACGGCATCGCCGACAAGGTTGATGTCATCACGACGGGTTGCTTCGGTTTCTGCGAGAAGGGTCCCATCGTAAAGGTGATTCCCGACAACACTTTCTACACACAGGTGAAGCCCGAAGATGCTGCCGAAATCGTCAAGGAACACATCATTGGCGGTCGCCGCGTGGAGCGTTTGCTCTATGTTGACCCCAAGACCAACAAGACGGTCAGCGACAGCAAGCACATGGACTTCTATCGCAAGCAGATGCGTATTGCTTTGCGCAATTGCGGTCTCATCGATCCCGAGAACATCGAGGAGTACATCGCTCGTGACGGTTATCAGGGCATTGCCAACGCATTGCTCAACCAGACTCCTGAAGAGGTGATTGAAATCATCAAGGCTTCTGGTCTGCGTGGCCGTGGTGGCGCTGGCTTCCCCACCGGCATGAAGTGGGGCTTTGCACGTGGCTATGACGCCGACGAGAAATATGTAGTATGTAACGCCGATGAGGGCGACCCCGGTGCATTCATGGACCGCTCCATCATGGAGGGTGACCCCAACTCGGTCATCGAGGCAATGACCGTCTGCGGTTACTGCATTAACTCTCACAAGGGCTTGATCTACATTCGTGCTGAGTATCCTCTGGCTGTGAACCGCCTGAAGATCGCTATCCAGCAGGCTCGTGAATATGGCCTGCTTGGCAAGAAGATTTTGGGTACCGACTTTGACTTTGACATCGAGATCCGCTACGGTGCTGGTGCATTCGTCTGCGGTGAGGAGACCGCTCTGATTCACTCGATGGAAGGCAAGCGTGGTGAGCCCACCTTGAAACCTCCCTTCCCCGCCGAGGCTGGTTATAACATGAAACCGACCAACGTGAACAACGTCGAGACCCTTGCCAATGTGCCCATCATCCTGACCAAGGGCGCCGACTGGTTTGCTTCGATCGGTACCGAGAAGAGCAAGGGTACAAAGGTGTTCGCTCTGGCTGGTAAGATTAATAATGTGGGCCTTATCGAGGTTCCCATGGGTACCACCCTGCGTGAGATCATCTACGACATCGGTGGCGGCGTGAAGAACGGTAAGGAGTTCAAGGCTGTACAGACTGGTGGCCCCTCGGGCGGTTGCTTGACGCAGAAGCACCTTGACACCCCCATCGACTATGAGCATCTTGCTGCTTCGGGCTCAATGATGGGCTCCGGTGGTATGATTGTCATGGACGAGGACGACTGTATGGTCAGCGTGGCCAAGTTCTATCTCGAGTTCACTTGCGACGAGAGCTGCGGTAAGTGCACACCCTGCCGCATCGGTAACAAGCGTATGCTGGAGATTCTTACCCGCATCACCGAGGGTAAGGGCACTATGGAAGATCTTGACCGCCTCAAAGAGCTGGGCGAGATCATTAAGGACACCGCACTGTGCGGTTTGGGCCAGACCTCTCCCAATCCTGTGTTATCGACGATTAACAACTTCTGGGACGAATATGTGGAGCACGTGAAACAGCACACCTGCCGCGCTAAGCAGTGCAAGGCCCTCGTGACCTACAGCATTGAAGCCTCCAAGTGTAAGGGTTGTGGCGCCTGCGCCCGCAAGTGCCCCGCCAACGCCATCATGGGCGACATTCGCAAACCTCACATTATTAACCCCTTCGAGTGCATCCGCTGCGGTATGTGTAAGTCTAACTGCCGCTTCGACGCCATCTCGGTTTATTAAATTTCGATAGCATCATGGAAGAAAAGAATATGATCACTTTGACGATTGATAAACACGAGGTAAATGTTCCCGCAGGGACCATGCTGCTCGATGCCGCCAAGACTGTTGGCATCAGCATCCCCACCTTGTGCCACATTGATCTGGAGGGCACCTGTGTACAGAATATGCCCGCCTCGTGCCGCATTTGTGTTGTTGAGATCGAAGGACGTCGCAATCTGGCTCCCGCTTGCGCTACCCGCGTGACTCCGGGCATGGTGGTTCACACCAACAGCGCCCGCGTTATCCGCGCCCGCAAGACCGTTGCCGAGCTCATGCTTAGCGACCACCCCAACGATTGCTTGACTTGTCCCAAGTGCAGTGACTGTGAGCTGCAGCGCCTGGTAATGCGTTTCAACATCCGCCAAATGCCCTATAACGGTGGCGAACAGAGCGAGCGCAAGCAGGAGCTCACTCCCGCCATCTCCCGCAACATGGAGAAGTGTGTTTACTGCCGCCGTTGCGAGAGCGTCTGCAACAACGTGCAGTCGGTTGGCGTGCTGAGCGCTATCCGTCGTGGTTTCAACACCACCATCGCTCCCACCTTCGACAAGATGTTCACCGACACCAACTGTACCTATTGCGGCCAGTGCGTCGCCGTATGTCCTACTGGTGCCTTGACCGAGCATGACTATACCAACCAGCTCATGGACGATCTGACCAACCCCGACAAGGTGGTTGTCGCTCAGCCCGCTCCCGCCGTTCGCTTCGCCCTTGGCGAGGAATTCGGCATGAAGCCTGGTACTATTGTAACCGGTAAGATGGCTACCGCATTGCGTGACCTTGGCTTTGACTATGCCTTTGACACCGACTTTGCTGCCGACCTTACCATCATGGAAGAGGGTACCGAGATCCTGCAACGCCTCAACAAGTTCCTTGCTGGCGATAAGGACGTGAAATTGCCGATCATGACTTCATGCTGTCCCGCTTGGGTTAACTTCTATGAGCATGAGTTCCCCGATCTACTTGACTATCCCTCAACTGCCAAGTCTCCTGCCCAGATGTTCGGCGCTATCGCTAAGACCTACTGGGCCGAGAAGATGGGTATTCCCCGCGAGAAACTCGTGGTCGTTTCAATCATGCCTTGCTTGGCCAAGAAGTATGAGGCTGGCCGTGACGAGTTCAAGGTGGATGGCAATCCCGACGTGGATTACAGCATCTCAACCCGTGAGTTGGGCCGCCTGATCAAGCGTGCCAACATCGATTTCGTTAACCTGCCTGACAGTGACTTTGACTCGCCCCTCGGCGAATCGACCGGTGCTGGTGTCATCTTCGGCATCACGGGCGGTGTGATGGAGGCTGCTTTGCGTACCGTCTATGAGGTACACACTGGCAAGACCTTGCCTCACCTCGAGTTCAACGAAGTTCGCGGTTTCGAGGGCATTAAGGAAGCAACCATCGACCTCAACGGCTTCGAGCTGAAGGTCTGCGTGGCTCACACCCTGAGCAACGCCCGCAAGGTGATGGATGCTCTGCGTGCCGGCAAGCTCAACTACCATGTAGTAGAGGTGATGGCATGTCCCGGTGGTTGCATCGGCGGTGCTGGTCAGCCCTATCACCATGGCAACATCGAGATTCTCAAGGCCCGCGCTGCCGCCGTTTATCGTGAGGATGAAGGTAAGGCACTGCGCAAGAGCCACGAGAACCCCGATATCCAGAAACTCTACAAGGAATTCCTGGGTGAGCCTTGTGGCGAGAAGTCGCACCACCTGCTTCACACGCACTATTTTGATAAATCCATTCACTAATTTCGAATCAAAACATCAATAACGATATGAAGAAGAAAGAAGAAATCAAACTGGCGTGTACCGTAGTTCAACAGGTTGAGGAAATCTGCGACAAGCACGGCAACAAGCCCGGTGAATTGATCAATGTGCTGCATGAGTGCCAGGCATTGCATGGCTACCTCCCCGAGGAGATGCAACGCATCATCGCCCGCAAACTGGGCGTGCCCGCTTCCAAGGTTTATGGCGTGGTGACGTTCTACTCGTTCTTCACCATGACCCCCAAGGGAAAGCACCCGATTTCGGTCTGCTTGGGTACCGCTTGCTATGTGCGTGGTTCCGAGCGTCTGCTTGAGGAAATCAAGCGCATTCTGGGCATCGAGGTAGGCGAAACAACCCCCGACGGCAAGTTCTCGCTTGACTGCCTGCGTTGCGTGGGCGCCTGCGGTCTTGCTCCCGTTGTCATGGTTGGTGAGCACGTTTATGGCCGTCTCGACGTCAAAGACGTTCGCCAAATTCTCGAAAATGTCGCTGCACAGGATTGATCGTCCGCAACGATTTGATCATTACTGAATAAAAGGCAGGATATCCGTTCACTGGGTATCCTGCCTTGCTTTGTTGTACAGGTCTTGTAAACTGATAAAAAATGCTCACGGTTTTGTGAAATCGGCAAAAAAATGTAACTTTGTAACCCAAATTGATAGATTATATCACTGCCACTAGTGGCCAATCTGCATTAATCATCTAGCTGTCAATGGATACACTTAACAACGGGTCAACCAGCGAGTCGCTGCAAGCCTATGGGCTGGCAGCAAATAACCGTGTGCAGATTTTGTGCTGCTGTGGGTCGGCGTGCTACGCCTCAGGCAGTCTCAAAATCATTGACAATTTCATCCGTTTAATTGGTGAGCAAGGCCTGGGAAGTCGTGTCGATGTTGTGGCTACAGGATGCTTCGGCTTTTGTGCCAAGGGCCCCATCGTGAGGATTATGCCCGATAACACAACCTATGTGCAGGTTCATCCTGAGGACGTTGAGGACATTGTTATGACACACATCATCGGCGGCCAGCTGCTTGAGCGTCTGCAATATGTGGACTTCACGGCCCATCAGCTTGTGGACGATACCAAGCATTGGAGTTCGCTCCCCAAGCAACTGTCAATGGATGCCATGTTGCATGACTACATCTACGAGATTGGAGGCAAGAGGTTCCTCTCGGTGATGTCCTACAAGATCGATACCGACAAGTGCAAGGGATGTGGAGCATGCAAGCGCAATTGTCCCAGTCATGCTGTTGTGGGCGACCTGCGCCAACCTCATGTGGTCAACCCCTACAAGTGTACCTGCTGCGGCCATTGCACGACCAAGTGTAAGTTTGATGCTGTTCACGGGCCCGTGGGAGCGCTCAGCGAGCGCAATTATGTCGAGGATTTGCTGGTCGATGTGGCCGACCCTGAAAAAATTGTCGTGGCTCAGACGGCTCCGGCGGTCCGATACGCATTGGGTGAGGAATTCGGGATGCCTCCAGGCACCATCGTGACAGGCAAGATGATTACAGCCCTGCGCAAGGTGGGTGTGGACTATGTGTTTGATACCGACTTCGGCGCCGACATCACGATTATGGAGGAGGCAGCCGAGATTGTTGACCGCCTGCGCAAATACATCGCTGGCGACAAGGCGGTGCGCATCCCCATTACCACCTCGTGCTGCCCAGCATGGGTCAATTTCTTTGAAAACGATTATCCTGACTTGAGGGAATATCCCTCGACCTGTAAGTCACCCGCACAAATGCTGGGTGCTGTGCTCAAGAGTTATTGGGCCGAGCGCATGGGCGTCCCCCGTGACAAGCTGGTAGTGGTTTCTGTCATGCCATGTCTGTCCAAGAAATATGAATGTGCACGTGATGAGTTCATTACCGGTGGTAATCCCGATGTGGATTACTCGATCACCACAATCGAGTTGGCTGAACTGATTAAGCGCATGAACATCGACTTTGACAGGCTGCAGGATGGCGTGTTTGACGCCCCGCTGGGCGACTCCAGTGGCGCTGGCGCCATCTTCGGCACGACGGGCGGCGTCATGGAGGCAGCTTTGCGTACGGTATATGAAGAATTCACCGGAAAAGAACTGGCGCATGTCGACTTTGAGCAGGTGCGCGGCCTGGATGGTATCCATGAGGCAGTTATCGACCTCGACGGCTTTGAATTGAAGGTCTGCGTGGTCAACACGTTAGCCAATGCCCGCATTGTTATGGACAAACTGCGTGCCGGAGAACTGGACTATCATGTTATCGAGGTGATGGCATGTCCAGGTGGTTGCATCGGTGGTACAGGCCAACCTTATCACCATGGCGACATCGAGGTCATCAAGGCGCGCCAACGGGCTATCTATAGCGAGGACGTCGGTAAAAAACTGCGCAAGAGCCACGAGAATCCTGTCATTCAGCGTCTTTATCGTGAGTTTCTCGGTGAGCCTTTGCATGGCAAAGCCCACGACCTGCTTCACACCAAGTATCGCGACAAATCTATTCTCTAAGGAAGCGAGACTTTCTTTAAAATTCCCTTAACATGGGCGATGGTGATGCCATAGTTGGTCATCGGCACGCCCTGGGTTCGGCATTGGTCAATGCGCTGGAGCATGAAACGGCGGTTAAACATGCAGCCGCCACAATGGATGACCAGATCATAGCCCGTCAAGTCCTTGGGAAAATCCTTTCCTGCTACGATATCAACGGTGAGCCCTTGTCCTACACGCTTGCGCAGCATGCGGGGAATCTTTTCGCGCCCGATGTCTTCGGCTAGCGGGGCGTGGGTGCATGCCTCGGCGATGAGCACGCGCGATCGTTCTGTCAAGCTGTCGATGGCAGTGGCACTCTCAACTACGTAATGGATGTCACCCTTGTGGGCTGCCATCAATACCGAGAAGGAGGTGAGAAGGCTTTCGGCAGGCTTTTTCTGCGCCACAGTGTCAAACACCTGGGAATCGGTGATGATGAGCCGTGGAGGTATACGCAAGGCTGCCAGCGTTCGGTCTATGTCCTCAGTAGTGCAGCACACGGCGATGCAGCCTTTATCCATCAGGTCGCGCAATGTTTGCACCTGGGGCAGGATGAGTCGCCCCTTGGGTGCCTGTGGATCTTGCGGCATGACCAGCAGCACAGTGTCGCCAGCTTGGGCTAGACTGCCTGTAAGAGACTGGTTGCCGCTCTCGGGTATCAGGCCGGCGAGAGTCTTCCGCAGCAAATCAAGCCCTGTTCCGTTCAAGGCACTCACGGGTATGACATCGCATCCTAGCCGTTTAGCAATGTCAGTGAGTAGGGTAGAGGGAATCTCTTGCATCAGGTCCGCCTTATTCAACGCAGCAATATATGGGACATTGGCCTGCTTGAGCATCCTAGCCCATACTGCTTCATCATCGAGCAAGGCGCCATCGGTCACAAGGATGGCGATGTCGGTTTGCTTGATGACTTCGCGGGTACGCTCAGTGCGCAGGTTGCCCACCTTGCCTGTATCGTCAAAGCCTGCCGTGTCAATCAGCACACAGGGGCCCAGTGGCAGAATCTCCATTGACTTGCTCACCGGGTCGGTCGTAGTCCCTGCCACATTGCTCACGATGGCTATCTGTTGCCCTGTGAGTGCGTTGATGAGCGACGACTTGCCCACATTGCGCCGTCCAAACAGTGCAATATGCAACCGCTCACTCTGTGGCGCCCTGCTAAAACCTTGATCTACCATAAGAACGACAGTATTTTTATAAAAGGAAAACAATAAACACAATAATTACAATTGATTGAAAATACCAATTTGTATTTATTGTACTTATTGTTTCCTATCTTGGATTTTTAGAAGTAGAAGTCGCGCTTGCCACCGGCGATTTCATTGATGTGCCGGGCTGCGATTTCGCGAACGCGCTGGTTGGATATTTTTTTCAATTCCTTCTCAATCAGTGCATTGCCCTTGACAATGGTATCCTCACTGGCGAAGTCCATTAGATACTCCTTGAGTGTCATCAGCGCATTAGGAGTGCAGATGTCACCAATCTTGCCGGCCTTGCACAGTTCCATGAAGCGGTCGCCCGTGCGGCCCGAACGGTAGCAGGCGGTGCAGAAGCTGGGCAGGTAGCCAATGGACAGCAGCCAGTTGATTACCTCGTCGAGGGTGCGCGTGTCGCTCACGTCAAACTGTGCTGTCTCGTCGTGACGCTCGACAGTAGTGTAGCCGCCCACGCTGGTGCGGCTGCCGCCGCTGATTTGGGATACACCCAGGTCAAGCACCTTGGCGCGCACGCTCTGGCTCTCACGGGTCGAGATGATCATGCCGGTGTAGGGAACAGCCAGACGGATAACGGCTATGATGCGGCAGAAGATGTCGTCGGGCAGCACGTCGGGGAATTCATCGAGGGTGATATCCTCGGCAGGGCAGATGCGCGGTACGCTGATGGTGTGCGGCCCTACACCGAATTTTGCCTCCAAATGTTCGGCATGCATCAGCAGGCCCACAAAGTCATAGCGGTAGGTTGTCAAGCCATACAGCACGCCGATGCCCACGTCGTCGCAACCACCCATCTGGGCGCGGTCCATGGCCTCGGTGTGGTAGCAGTAGTTGCTCTTGGGGCCGGTTGGATGCAACGCCTCGTAGTTCTTGCGGTTATATGTCTCTTGGAACAGGATATAGGTGCCGATGCCGGCGGCCTTCAGTTTCTCGTAGGCCTCGACCTCGGTGGCGGCAATGTTCACGTTCAGGCGGCGAATCTCACCGTTGCCCACCTTTGTGTTATAGATGGTGTGAATCGACTCCAGAATGTACTCCAGCGGGTTCATGACTGGGTGCTCACCCGCCTCCAGAGCGATGCGCTTGTGGCCCATCTTGACCAAGGCCTCCACCTCGGCACGAATCTCATCCTGAGACAGTTTCTTGCGCGGAATGGTTTTGTTCTTGGCATGATAGGGGCAATAAACGCAGCCGTTGATGCAGTAGTTGGACAGATATAACGGAGCGAACATCACGATGCGGTTGCCGTAAAAACGTTTTTTCACGTCTTTGGCCAACTGCTCGTAGCGCTCAATCAGGTCGGGCTGGTCGCAGTCTAGCAGCACGGCTGCTTCGCGGTGGGTCAGACCTTTACACAGGGCGGCTTTTTCGATGATTTCTTCAATCAGGGTGCGGTTGCTCTTATTCTTCTCAGCATAGGCTAGAGTTTCTAGTATTTCGCTGTCGTCGATGAACTCATCGGCATGGTTAGATTTGACGTTGTACATTATTTTTGAAATAGTTAATGATAGTAGTTTCTAGTTTTTTTTGTTTCAACCTGCAAATATAAAAAAAAGACTCGAGACTATTGCCCTTTATTTTCAGTTTTTTCATTTTTTATTTGTGCGGCGCAGTGGCATGGCGTGAATGTTGACGATGACGATTGTTTCGATTACACGGGATAGCGAGGTTTGTGCATGCCACTTTATCTTGATTGGCGGCAACAGAAAATCATGAGAAAAACTATAAGAAATAAGTGCGAAGTGATAGCCTAAGGGAATTGAATGATCACTTAAAGTATTGCTTTAATGTTGTATTTAATAATTACTTTAAATATAAACGATTAAACTAGTTAAAATCACATATTTAAGATTGCTTATTTATGTAGTTCTGATAGATACGGTTCTCCTTTTCGGCGGTGGCGTCCCAACTGATTTCTGGTGGTAGATTCTGCTCTATATTTTCGCGCAATAATTCAACGGCCCGGGTGGTGAATCGGTCCACAAAATCGTCGCCTAGATCAATCGCATTTTCGCGGCCCACAGCCTCGGGGCTGCCCATGACATTGGAAGCAACGACGTGGGCCCCGCAAGCAAGGGCTTCGGTAGCCACCAAGGGCAGTCCTTCGAGTTTGCTGGGCAATACCAACAGGTCGACGCAGTTGAGCAATTCAGGAATTTCATCATGCGGAACACTGCCCATAAAATCGCACTTGATGCCGCACAGCTGCATCTTTTGCCTCGTCTCCTGGAGTTGTGAGCCGTCTCCAATGGCCCAGAAATGAAGCCTCTCGCCGTACTTCTGCTGAATTTCGCTGTAGATAGCAGGTAGGAGCGTGACGTTTTTCACGGGTTCAAAGCGCCCGAGGAAGGCAACAACCTTCTCGTTGTCACCGATTTCATGCTGCTTGCGAAGTTGCTTGCGCTTCTCGTCGCTGTAGCGCGTGAAGCTGTTGCCGATGCCGTTGAGCAGCACTTCGGCCGGAAAACCGCTGCAAAGTTTGGCATTGGCTTCGTTGAGCAATCCTAAGCTGACAAAAAAGTTGCAGTCAGCACTGTTCAGCAGCTCGACGGTCATGTCTTTGATTACGGGATCTAGGTGCGGCTCGGTATGGATGCTGCTGCCATGCCATGTGATGAAGCAGGGAATGTGCAGTTTCTTACCGGCAAACACGGCGGCGTGGCCGGTAATGCGGTCGTGGGCTGTGACCAGGTCTTGGCCGCGCATCTCCCAACCCAGGCGGTGCAGACGGCGCAACAGGGCGCGGGGACGCTTGTGGAACACCTTGTGGAGCACAACGTCACTCCAGCGGCGGCGGAACCATGTGATGTGAACCTTCACGCCGTCGGCGGTGATCTCGTCGGGGCGGTAATCAACGTGGCGGCTGTGTCGCAGTAGGCGCATGAGCCAGCCGTCATAGACCTGCAGCATGTGGACGTTGATTTTGTAGTCGGCAATCTGCTCAAGGTGCTTCACGCGGTTAATAACCGCATTGAATACCCCAAGCCTGCTGTTGATGTCGCCTTCAAATAGAACTGCAATCTGTTTCATGATTCGTCTGGTTTTAGTCAAGCAAATTTACTCAACTTTTGCCACCCGTGCAAGACGCCTCTCGCTTTTTGCGTAAAATCACAAAAAAAAGAGGCAAAGCACACGGCTTAACCTCTTGTCTAGTAGCGGGAGCCAGACTCGAACTGACGACCTTTGGGTTATGAGCCCAACGAGCTGCCACTGCTCCATCCCGCAATTTGCGAGTGCAAAATTACTACATTTTCTTCACCCGACAAGACAAATCGGGCAAAAAATGTGTTTTTTAACATATTTTTACCAAAAACAATAGGGTTTTCGCGCTTTGTTTAGCTAAAAATGTCCGTGCGACGCAGGCGGGTCGCACGGACATGGTGTGATTGTGGACTTCTGCGATTACAGGCCGAGGCCCTTGAAGAAGTCGTTGCCCTTGTTGTCAACGAGGATGAAAGCGGGGAAGTCGACGACGCGGATTTTCCACACGGCCTCCATGCCCAACTCGGGATATTCCACGCATTCAATGCTCTTGATGCTCTCCTGCGACAAGATGGCGGCGGGGCCACCGATGCTGCCCAGGTAGAAACCACCGTGTTTCTTGCAGGCGTCGGTCACCTCTTGGCTGCGGTTGCCTTTGGCAATCATGACCATGCTGCCGCCCAGGCTCTGGAACAGGTCAACATAGGGGTCCATGCGGTTGGCGGTTGTCGGGCCCATCGAGCCGCAAGGCATGCCTTTTGGCGTCTTGGCGGGACCGGCGTACAGTACGGGATGGTCCTTGATGTACTGGGGGATGCCCTCACCGCGGTCATAGCGCTCTTTCCATTTAGCGTGGGCGATGTCACGGCCTACGATGATGGTGCCGCTCAGTGAAACGCGTGTCGATACTGGATACTTGTCAAGGATGGCAAGCGTCTCGCTCATGGGACGGTCAAGGTCGATCTTGATGCCGTCGCCTTCGCCGGCTTGGCGCAGTTCCTCGGGAATGAGCTCGGTGGGTTTGTCGTCTAGCTTCTCGATCCACACACCGTCCTTGTTGATTTTTGCCTTGATGTTGCGGTCGGCACTGCAGCTGACGCCCAAACCGATGGGGCAGGATGCGCCGTGGCGGGGCAGGCGCACGATGCGTACGTCGTGAGCCATATATTTGCCGCCGAACTGGGCGCCCAATCCAATCTTGTAAGCCTCTTCCAGCACTTGCTTCTCGAGCTCCACGTCACGGAAGGCGCGGCCTGTCTCGTCACCAGTGGTGGGCAGGTTGTCGTAGTAGTGGGTTGAAGCCAGCTTGACAGTCAGCAGGTTTTTCTCGGCGCTGGTGCCGCCGATGACGAAGGCGATGTGATAGGGCGGGCAGGCTGCCGTGCCCAGAGTGCGCATCTTCTCAACCAGGAAGGGCACTAGTGTGCCGGGGTTCAGAACGGCCTTAGTCATCTGATACAAGTAGGTTTTGTTGGCGCTGCCGCCACCCTTGGTGACGCACAGGAAATGGTACTCCATGCCCTCGGTGCACTCCAAGTCGATCTGGGCGGGCAGGTTGCAGCGGGTGTTGACCTCCTCATACATGCTCAACGGGGCATTCTGCGAGTAGCGCAGGTTCTCCTGGGTGTAGGTGTTGTAAACGCCGCGGGCAAGGGCCTCCTCGTCGCAGAATCCGGTCCACACCTGCTGGCCCTTCTCGCCATGGATGATGGCGGTGCCGGTGTCTTGGCACAGGGGCAGTTGGCCCTTGGCGGCCACCTCGGCATTGCGCAGGAAAGTCAGCGCCACATACTTGTCGTTGTCGCTTGCTTCAGGGTCACGCAAAATCTTGGCTACCTGCTCGTTGTGGGAGCGGCGCAACAGGAAGTTCACATCACGAAAGGCTTGCTGGGCAAGCATCGTCAGGGCCTCGG
>Ga0310694_10004700_pt1 | contig 13140 bp, 1 predicted proteins | sample 174DNAGHGhighgp2_FD_203884 | JGI IMG/M metagenome (GOLD analysis project Ga0310694, IMG submission 203884) | Sheep rumen microbial communities from Palmerston North, Manawatu-Wanganui, New Zealand - 1742 DNA GHGhigh gp2 (v2) (version 2) | ecosystem: Host-associated > Mammals > Digestive system >...
TTAATTAAAAAAACAAAATACAAAATATCTAAATAAATAAATTTTATTTAAATTTAAAAAGATAAAAATTTAAAATATTTATAATAAGAAAATCATTTTTATTTTATATAAAAATTAAAAATGTCTTTTGATAAAGACAACAAAGAGAAAAAAGAAGAAGAAAATCTAGCTGAAGACAAAAATATAGAATATACTTATGAAGAAAATCTTGATTCCCCTGTCAAAACTACTATTTCAAAGAAAATAATTAGTGAAGATTTTGACAACTTAAAAAATATAAATGAAGGACAAAATATTGTGACCAAAACCATTGAAAGAAAACTTGAAATTCCATATGGAAAAAAGACTGTAGAATATAAATATGTTTCAAATCCTGTTAAAAGATATAAAACTCATGAGGAAATAATTGAATATGGAAATGAGGGGATACCATTTGCTAAAGATGATTTAAATGATTTATCTGATGGAAAAGATCAAAAAAATGAAGTTATTATTGAAAGATATGAAATAACAAATGATAATAATGATGATAATAACAATGTAAATAGAATATATAAAAAAAATATGATAAAAAGTAGCGGTATAAATAAGAGGAGTAAATTTAAATATGAATCTATGCCTGCTAATACAACTACTAAAACAATAAAAACAACTACTATAATTAAGAAAACAGAAGAAGGCGATAATGAGAATGGTAGCAATGTTAAAATAGAAAAAAAAGTATTTATTGATAATAATAATAATAATAATAGTAATGAAATTAATAGCAATTTTAGTAATTCTTTGGATTTTTCAAATAGATTGGATGCTTCAGATATGAATGAATCAATGATTAGAAAAATAAAATCATTTGTTTCACAACATTCTTTTAGCTCAGATAAAAATGACGAAATATTATCAAGTGTAGATTTTGAAATAAAAAGAAATAAAACATTAAGAGAATATAAAGATGTATCCCCATTTCCAGAAGCAAAAGAAGAAGATGAAAAAGATGACAATGAAGAAGAAGGAACAAAGAGCAAAACAAATGTTGAATATTTATTAAATAATATTCCAATATTAAACGAAGATGAATTCAAAGATTTAAAATTAGAGATAAAACCAATATTAAATAAGTATGAGAAATATTATAATGATATATTTAATAAACAAGATTCAAAAGAAGAAATAACTCATTATAAAAATGAAGTTATTTCTACAACAAAAAGAGATAAAGCATTTGATATAAGTCAAAGTGGAAGCATTGAAATTAAAAAAAAGATGAAAGATATATTGGAATCAGAGAACGAAGACAATGAAGATAATGAAGACAATCGTAGAAGAAAGAAAAGAAAGAAGAGAATAATAGAATCCGAGGATGAAGTCGAAGAAGAAAATGAAACTGAAGAAATAGTAGAAAATGAAAATTTAAGTTTGGATTTTACTAATATAGATTTTATTGAAAATGAGCCATTAGTAAATATAATAGATGAAGATAAAATATATAGTGATATTGAATTATACTCTATACAAAGCAAAATGAAAAATAAAAGAGTTATAACTGAAGTAGAAACAAAAACAATGACTGAAGTGCAAAAAAGGAAAAGAAAAAGTGATAAAGAACATATAAAAGAAGCAGCAAATCAAAAAATTTTAAATTTATTTTTGAAACATGACAAAAGTGAAAATGAAAATGAGGATGAAGAACAGGTGGAAGTGGAAGAAGAAGAAAATAATAATATAGAAGAAAAAATAATAAAAAAAGAAGATGTAGAAGAGGAAGAAGAAGAAGAAAAAGAAAATAAAGGAAGATTTAGAGGTGATAAAAATGAAATAAATAATATAGATAAAAATATAATTAATAAAGGTCAAAAAGATATTGTTGAAATAGAGGATGAAAATGCTTTAGAATTAGATAAAAATAATAAATATAAAGAAATATCTGTAATAAAAATAATAGAAAATAAAGAAGAAGATTTAAATAAACAATTTAATAAAGAAATAAAAAATGAAATACAATATGAACTAATACAAAATGGTAAAAAGTGTATTATAATAATTGAAATTTATGAAGAATATATTATATTAAAATATAAGGAAAAGGATACTAATAATCCTTTTATATTTACAGGAAAATTTTATCTTACTCAATTAAAACAATTAAGTCCTAAATTTGACTCAATTTCAAATATATCACAAGCATTTGATTTATTAAGACAAATAATTGAAAGTAAAAAAATTAGAATAGAAATTAAAGGAGGATTAATAATTATTATTTTATATATAACAAGTGAAACTGAACCAGAAGAAGAAAATTCAATAAGATTTGAATTAATTGAAAAGGAAGAAATAGAAAATGAAGAAGAAAGTATAAAAAAAATTGCTTCAAATAATAATAAAGAAATTATTGAATCGCAAGAAGAAAATATAAATAAAAAAGAAGATAAAAATGAGAAAATAATTATAAAAGAAGAAAAAATAATAGAAGAAGTGGATATAAAAGATGATGATGATAATAATAAGAAAGAAAAAAATAAAATTTTAAAAGAAGGAAATAACAAAATAAATAATGAAGAAGTAGAAGAGAAAGAAATAAATAATGAAGATAAAATAATAAAAGAAGGAGACAAAATAAAAACTGAAGATAAAATAATAAAAGAAGAGAATAAAATAAGTAGTGAAGAAATATTTGATGAAAATAAAAAAGGAGAAAATAATGTAATTGAGCAATTAAGTGATGGAAATAATTTAGAGAAAAAGAAAGATAAAAATATAATTGATAAAAAAGAAATTAATATATCAGAAAATGACTTGAATAAAAATAAAGATGACAAAGATATAGTTGAAATAGAGGATGAAAAAACTGAAGATATAAATAAAAAGGAAATAATAAAAGCAGATAAGAAAACAAATGATGAAGATAATAAAAATATAAATGAAGAAGAAAAAATAAATATAATAAGTGAAATTAGGGAAGAAGGAAATAATGATAAATATGATGAAAATAAGAAAAATATAAATAAAAATATAATAATTAAAAAATCAGAAGACATAGATGATGAAAATGCTTTAGAATTAGATAAAAATAATAATTTTAAAGAAATATCTATAATTAACATAATAGAAAACAAAGAAGAAGAATTAAATAAAAAAGTTAAAAATGAAATACAATATGAATTAATACAAAATGGTAAAAAGTGTATTATAATAATAGAAATTTATGAAGAATATATTATATTAAAATATAAGGAAAAGGATACTAATAAACCTTTTATATTTAAAGGAAAATTTTCTCTTACTCAATTAAAGCAATTAAGTCCAAAATTTGACTCAATTTCAAATATATCACAAGCATTTGAATTATTAAAGCAAACAATTGAAAGTAAAAAAATTAGAATAGAAATTAAAGGAAAATTAATTGTTATTATTTTATATATAACAAGAGAAACTGAATTAGAAGATGAAAATTCTATAAGATTTGAATTAATTGAAAATAAAGAAATAGAAAATGAAGAAGAAAATATAATTACAATTACTTCAAATAATAAAAATGAAATTATTGGATCTCAAGAAGAAAATATAAATAAAAAAGAAGATAAAAATGATAAAAATAAAAATGAAAAAGTAATTATAAAAGAAGAAAAAATAATAGAGGAAGTAGATATAAAAGATGATGATAATAATAAAAAAGAAAAATATAAAATATTAGAAAAAAAAAACAATAAAAATAATAATGATAATCAAATAAAAGTAGAAGAGAATGAAATAAATGATGAAGATATAAAAGAAAGAAAAGAAGATAAAATTATAAAGGTAGAAGAGAATGAAATAAATAAAGAAGATAAAATAATAAAAGAAGAAAATAAAATAATCAAAGAAGAAATATATGATGAAAATAAAAAAGGAGAAAATAATGAAATTCAACAGTTAAGAAATAGAAATAATTTAGAGAAAAATATAATTGAAAAAAAAGAAATTAATATATCAGAAAATGTTTTGAATAAAAATAAAGATGAACAAGGTATAGTTGAAATAGAGGATGAAGAAACTGAAGATATAAATAAAAAGGAAATAATAAAAATAAATAAGAAAAATAATGATGAAGATAATAAAAATATAAATGAAGAAGAAAAAATAAATGTTATAAGTGAGGTTAAGGAAGAAGGAAATGATGACAAATTTGATGAAAATAAGAAAGATATAAATAAAAATATAATTGAAAAAGAAATTACAAATGAAAAAATTTTAGAAAAAGAAAAAATAATTAAAAAGCCAGAAGATATAGAGGATGAAAATGCTTTAGAATTAGATAAAAATGATAAATATAAAGAAATATCTATAATAAAAATAATAGAAAATAAAGAAGATTTAAATAAAAAATTTAATAAAGAAGTAAAAAATGAAATAAAATATGAACTAATACAAAATGGTAAAAAATATATTATAATAATTGAAATATATGAAGAATTTATTATATTAAAATATATGGAAAAGGATTCAATTAATCCTTCTATATTTACAGGAAAATTTTCTCTTACTCAATTAAAACAATTAAGTCCAGAATTTAACTCAATTTCTAATATACCACAAGCATTTGATTTATTAAAGAAAATAATTGAAAACAAAAAAATTAGAATAGAAATTAAAGGAGGATTAATAATTATCATTTTATATATAGCAAATGAAACTGAACCAGAAAATGAACATTCTATAAGATTTGAATTAATTGAAAATAAAGAAATAGAAGATGAAGAAGAAAAAATAGTAAAAATAACTTCAAATGATAAGAAGGAAATTATTGAACCTCAAGAAGAAGATATAAATAAAAAAGAGGAAATAGTCATAAAAGAAGAAAAAATAATAGAAGAAGTGGATATAAAAGATGATGATGATAATAAGAAAGGAGAAAATAAAATATTAAAAGAAGAAAATAATAAAATAAAAAATGAAGTTCAAACAATAGTAGAAGAGAATGAAATAAAAAAAGAAGAAATAAAAAACATAAAATTACCTTTAATAGATAATAAAAAGCTTGATATAATAGCATTAGATGAAAATATAAATAATTTAAAAGAAATTGATAGATATTTTAATTTGAGTGGATTAAATGAAGTAAAAAATAATGATATAATTAAAGAAACAATATCAGATAATAAAACTAATAAAAACGATAATATAAATGAAATTGAAGGAGATAATATAAATGAAATAAAAAATGAAAATCTAATTATTGAAAAAATAAAAGAAAATGATCAAATTAAAAAAATATTATTGCCTAGCATAGATAAAATAAAATTGCATATCAGTCAAATTTCTAATCCATTTATTATAGATAAAGATTTTCAAAACAAAAATAATAATGAAATTAAAAAACAAGATGAGATAAATAATAATATATTAAATGAAGAAACAATATATAAAATAAGTAATCCAATAATAGATAATCAAAAAATATTTTTATCCAAAACAGAAAACCCTTTTTTGAAACAAACGAATATTAAAAAAAGAATAAGTATTCCACATGTTGATAATAAAAAAATAATTATATATAATGATATAAATAATTGTATTTCATTGATAGATAAAGAAAATAAATTACTTGAGAAAGAGAATGTGAAAACAAAAGAAAAAGAAATAGAAATAGAAATAGAAAATAAAAATGAAAAAGAAAAAGAAAATGAGAAGGAGAAGGAGAAAGAGAAAGATAAAGATAAAGACAAAGAGATAGTGGAAGAAAAAGAAGATGAAAAGAAAATGGATAGCAAGCTATCAATTCCTTTGTCAGATAAAAATAAATCATTAATAAAAGAAATTAATACAAAGTTAATAGAAGAAAATAAAAATAAATTTTCATTAGAATATAATAAAAAAATTAGTAATTCATTAATTGATAATAAAAAAATATATATTAATGATTTAATTGAAACAAGAAATACTTTGAAAAACTGTCAAGAATTATATGAAAATGCCTCTATTAAAAAAATGGAAAATTCTCAAATTGATAAAAATAAAATAGATGTAAAAAATGTAAGTGAAAATAATTCAATAAATGAAATAAATAATAATTTTGTAATAACACAAAATATAAATAACGATAATAATAAAGAATTGTTTGTTAAAAAAATTAAAGATATAAAAACAGATAACAAGAAAATTGATTTATTCTATATAAATTCATTGAATCAAATAGATAAATATTATAAAGAAATAAATTCTGTTAATAAGAAAGAAATGAATGAACCAACAATTGATAATAAAAAAATAGATGCATTAAATAATTTAGATAAAGTGAAAGATGAAATAAAAAAAATTGATAATATACAAAAGCCTGTAACTGCTGAAATAAATAAAGAAAAAAATAATGATAAGGAAAGATCAAATGAATATAATATAAATAAAGAAATAGAAAGTGAAGATATATCAAAATTAAAAAATTCTAAAAATATTGAAATTAATAAATCAAATCCTTTTATTCAAGAACCAAGTAATAATTCACAATTTACACCATTAATGTTAAATAATAAAGAATTAAATAATAATATAAAAATTGAAAAAGATAAAGAAAATGAAAAATTAAAAATTGATTTTAGTGATATGAATAAACCTTTATCAAGTAATCCATTTAATAATTTATCCAATTTAAGTAAAACAGATTATAATCCATTTGACAATAAAAAGGAAATTAAAAAAATTGATTATATACCAATTGACAATAAAAAAATAGATATTTATGATTTAAATATCATTTCTTTTTCTTTGAAAAATTGTGAAAATATTTTTGAAAATAAAATTAATAAAAATTATATGATTGAAGGAAATAAACTAAAATTTGAAAATAAAAATAAAAAAATAGAAGTAAATGAAAATAAATTAGATAAGGAAAAAGTTAATTCAATTAATGATAAAGCATTAAAAGAGAAAGACAATTATTCCAATGAAAATAAAAAAGTTATTAATATTCCAAATATTGATAATAAGAAAATTAATTTATTCGATGATTTAATTAATATGAATGTATTTTTAATAAAAAGAGACGATGATAAACTTAAAGAAAAAGGAGTTAGTGATATAAAAGATGAAATTAGTGTTAATAAAAAAAATAGTAAAAATAATACCCTTATTAAAAAAGAAATAATAGTAAATAAAGAAATAAAAGAAGAAACAGAAAAAAAAGATATTGATAATAATAATAATAATAATGATATGATAATTGAAGATTCTGATGACTTTAACAAAAAAGATAAAAAAATATCTTCTCCCTCTATTAATAATAATTCATCGATTTCTATAAAAAATGAAAAAAGTATTAAAGGTATTGATAATAAAAATATAGATGGATCAATTCCAGAAAATTCATTTATCAATAAAATTACTTTGAATCAAAAAATTAATGGTGATAGTTCTGAATTAAATGTATTTAAAAATATAAAAAATATTTCTATAGATAACAAAAAAATTAATATAAATGATTTAAATGAAATACAAAATTCATTAAAAATGATTGATAATCTTAATCAAAATAAATACACGAAAAAAATAGAAAAGCCGAAAATGGATATCAATAATAAACTTTCATTTGAAAACAAAAATATGAATAATATAAATAATTTTAATAAAGTCATTAAAAAAGAAGGCTCAGATTTTAAAGAATCTGACAAAAGTATTTTTATTAAGAAAATAAATAATGTATTTAATGATAATGCAAAATCAACTATTCCAGAAATTAAAAGTATTAATACTATTAACAGTATTAATAGTTTGAAAAATAAAAAAGATTATAAAACTATTATAAGTTCAAAAGTTGACAGTAAAAAAATTAGTATTTTTAATTTAAATGAATTTAGTCGAAAATTCATGGATGTTGAATTGAAATTATCTTCCTGGATGGAAAATAATAAAAAACCAAAAAATAAAGAAAAAGAGAAAAATAAATTAATTGAATTAAATAAAGATAATAAAGAAGTTATAAAAAAAGAAAAAGAAACTGGAATGGAAATAAAAGATAATTTATTTAAAAATATATTTGAAAAAGATAAAGATAATAATAATATAAAAAAGGAAGAAAATAATAATAATCCATTTGCTAGTCCATTTAATAATCTATTTACTAATCCAAATGTAACAAGTAATAGTAATTCAATATTTTCAATGTTTCAAAACAATAAGAATTCAAATGAGACCAGTCAAATAAATAACCAAAAAATAAATTCGAATAATAATGAAGTATTAAATGATAATAACAAAAATACAAATATATTTAATCAAAGCATTAATGAAGAAAAAAATATATTTAATATAGATAAAATGAATATAAATAATTATCATAAAGATAATAATGAAGAATATAATAAAAATAAATTAAATAAGATTGAAAAAGATAAAGATAAAGATAAAGAAAATGAAAAATTAAAAATTGATTTTAGTGATATGAATAAGCCTTTGTCAAGTAATCCATTTAAAAATTTATCCAATTTAAGTAAAACAGATTATAATCCATTCGGCAATATAAATGAAGCATTAGCAGAAACAAATAATAACAATAAATTAAAGTCAATTAATGATAATAAATTAGATAATAATAATCCAGAAAGCAAAGATATAAATAATATACTATCAATATTTACTACTAATTCTTATAAAACTAATGATAAAAAAAATATAAATATTAATTATAATAAAACAGAAGATACAGAAAAATTAAAAAAAGAGAAAATAATAGACAATGAAGGAGAAAAGATAAAAAATATAAAAGAAACTATAAATGATGGAAAAGAAAATAAATCATCAGTTTATAATCCATTCTTGAACAAAAATTTAACAAATGAAAATAAAAAGGAAAATGTAATAATTAAAAATATAAAGGAAACTGTGAATGATGGAAAAGAAAATAAATCATCAGTTTATAATCCATTCTTGAACAATAATTTAACAAATGAAAATAAAAAGGAAAATGAAAATGAAATAAATAAAAATATAGAAAAAACTATAAGTGATGGAAAAGAAAATAAATCATCAATTTATAATCCATTCTTGAACAAAAATTTAACAAATGAAAATAAAAAGGAAAATGTAATAATTAAAAATATAAAGGAAACTATGAATGATGGAAAAGAAAATAAATCATCAATTTATAAACCATTCTTGAACAATATTTTAGCAAATGAAAATAAAAAGGAAAATGAAAATGAAATAAATAATAATATAGAAAAAGCTATAAATGATGGAAAAGAGAACAAACCATCAGTTTATAATCCATTTTCAAGCAAAATTTTAACAAATAAAAATAAAAAGGAAAATGAAATAAATATAAATATAAAAGAAACTGTGAATGAACTAAAAGAAAGCAAATCATCAGTTTATAAACCATTCTTGAACACTAATTTATCAAATGAAAATAAAAAGGAAAATGAAATAAATAAAAATATAGAAAATACTGTAAATGATGGAAAAGAAAACAAACCATCAGTTTATAATCCATTCTTGAATAATAATTTACCAAATGAAAATAAAAAGGAAAATGAAATAAATATAAATAAGAATAAAGAAATATCTGAAAAAGGAATTTTAAATCAAAATAAAGAAGATATAATAACTAACAATCAGATTATATATTCAAAAGTAAATAAAAAGCAATTTTTAACAAATAATAATAATAGAAATAACAAAGAGAAAGAGAAAGAGAAAGAAATAGATACAAATAAAATGGAACAAAATGAAAAAGTAATAGAAAAAGAATTTAAAAATACAAAAGATCAAAAAGAAAAAGAAACAAAGAATATAATTTATGAGAAAAATAAAAAAATTATTCAGCCAAAAATTAACTCAAACACAAATATTATGAATGAAAAGAAAGATAACTTAAATAATAATAATATTTTCCTTAATAATAATAATATAAATGAAAAATTATCTCAAGTGAATATAAATCAAAATATTGATAAAAAAGAAAAAGAAAAAAATAATATTTTTAATCCAGAAAATATCATTGACGGAAAAGATAAAAATAAAATAATAACTTATGCTAAAAAGCCATTAAAAAAAATTAATAAGTCTACAAATGATGAAGTTAGTAATGTAAATATTAATAATAATAAATTAGATAATAATCAAGAAAATTATAAAACAATATATTCTTCTTTAAATGATATAGAAAAAAAATCAGAAGATAAAATATATGATAATAATAAAAGTGAAAATAACAATAAAAATATTAAAAAAGAAATAATTATTAAAAAAGAAATAAATATAAAGAATGTGGAAAATGATACAAAAATTGAAAAAAAAGACAATAAATTGTTTACATTTGATAAAAATCAAGAAAGTATAAAAGAAATTGATAAAGATAAAGAAAAGGAAAAAATTAAAGATAAAAAAATTGAAGAAGATAAAAAGAATGAAAAAATTAAAGATAAAAAAATTGAAAAAGATAAAGAAAATGAAAATAAAGAAGAATTTATAAATTACAAAGATTTAAAAGAAGAAAATGATAAGAAAAATAAAATCCAAAAAGATTCATCCTTATTCCCTTTGAAAGATAAAAATAATAAGCCATCTTTTGAAAATAATAAATCTTTAATGAATCCATCTGTTATAAATAATATAGAATCAAAAGTAATTAAAGATAATCCTTCAAATAGCGTTAAAGTTGAGGGAAATAATAATTATAATCTTGAAATTAATAAAAATAGGATTTCAATTAATCCAAATATTAAAAATGAAAAAGAGAAAAACAAAATAGAATTTGAAATAAAAGAAAATAAAGCAAATAATAATAAAGAAAAAGATAATTCTAAAAAAGAAAAAAAGATAGAAATTCAAACAAATAAAAATAATATATTTCAAAGAGATAATATATCTTTGGCTTTAGAAAAAAATAAATCAGAAAAAATTAATGTTGGAAAATCTGTAAATAATATTAGCAGATCTGAATTTGATTTAATTCCCGATAATAAAAATAATTATTCATCATCTTCTTTATTTGATAAAGATATAAATAAAAATAAGTCTGCGATATTTAATTCATTTAATTTATTTAACTCATTTAAACTTCCGAATAATAAAAATGAAGGTAATTTCAAAAATTCCGTATTTTCAAATAGTAGCTCAAATAGCTTATTTAATAAATTTTCTATTTTTAATGATGATGGATTTATTAAAAGTGATATTCCTTTGTTTAAAATAAATAAAAAAGATGGTAAAGAATCATATGATAATAATAATAATAATAATGATAACAAAAAGAAAGAATTAATAAATAAAGATGGAAATAGAAATAGAAATGAAAAAATTGATAAAGATAAAGATTTGAAAATTAAAATTATTAAAGATAATAATAATGAAGAAGTAAGAAATATTGAAAATGAAAAAGAAAAAGAAAAAGAAAGATTAGAGAAGGAAAGATTAGAAAAAATAAGAATAGAAGAAGAAAGAATTATAACAGAAAGATTAGAGAAGGAAAGAATTGAAAAACTTAGATTGGAAAAAATAAGAATAGAAAGAGAAAGAATTGAAAATGAAAGAATTAAAAATGAAAGAATTGAGAAAGAAAGAAAAGAAAAAATAGAAAAAGAAAGATTAGAAAAAGAAAGAATGGAAAAAGAAAGAATGGAAAAAGAAAGAATTAAAAATGAAAGGATTGAGAAAGAAAGAAAAGATAAGAAGGAAAAAGAAGAAGAAAAAAAGAAGAATAAAATAAATGAAAAAGAAATGAATATATTAAAACAAAAAGATATGAACAAGAAAAAAGGAAAAGGAATAAAAGGAGAAATAACATTAAATGAAGGAAAATACAATCAAAAAAGTTTAGAAAATGAGAAAACAAGATTAAAAACATCTAATATAATAACAAATTCATTAAATTCTACAGAAAATAAAGAAGATAAAGAATTTCCATCTCAATTTGATATTACTATTAATAAATCAAAAGAAATGAATATTATTGGAAATCAAAGAGAAAAAATATTAGGTAATTCGAATATTGATAATAAATTAATGGAAAGTTATAAATCTAATAATTCAAAAAAAGAAGATAATTTTAATAAAAATCAAAGTATAGATAATATAGAAAATACTAATAGTATTAATATGGAAAGCAAATTTATAATATCAAATGATAATAAAAATTCTAAAAATAAAATAAATAGTTCCTTAATATCAAGATTAAGAGAAGTAAAAGAAAATGAAAATGAAATAAATGAAAGCATTAATGAATTTGATAAAGATAAAGAAAAGAAAAAACTATTCTATAAATATTTAGATATATATTTAAAAAAATATAATATTAATATTAAGGATAATGCTATTAAGCAATATTTGATAAGTATAATAATAAAAAAAATAAAAAGAAGAATAATATTAGTTTTATCAGTTAATAATAAAAATAAAGATGCTAAAATTGGAAAAATTAGATTAAATTCATATATTAGAATATTAAAGTTTTTACAAAAAAAAGAAATAAATATTAATTTAAATTTAAATGATAATGATTATAAGGAAAGCTTTGCTTCTATAATGCAAGAATTCATTGATGTTAGAAAAAGAATAAAAAAGAATGGAAATGCAAAAATGTATGAAAATAAATTAAATGAAAAAGAAAAAAGTAAAAAAGAAAAAGAAGTCATAAAATTGATAAATTACATAATAAGAAAAATAATTTTTATAAAAAGAATTTATATTTATTATAAAATAAAGATATTACATTGTAAAAATATTAAAGAAAAGAAAATTTTATTAGATAACAAAAAAGCTATCATTCTTAAAGAAGAAAAAGAATTGGATAATATATGTAATAGAATTATAATCATTCTTTATGAAATATTTAATGGAGACAAAAAAAAATTAGAAGAATATTTGACTTGGATTATTGCTGAAATCAGAGAAATTAAGGATAGTGAAGAAGAATACCATAATGCTATAGGATTTTATAAGAAAGATAAAAATGAATTTGAAAAATTAAAAGAAGAAAAAAATATTGAATATAAAATTTCCAAAGAAAAGAAAAATAAATTTGTTTCAGGAAATGAAAGTGAAAAGATATTGAATAAACATTTGAAGAAAGGAACTTATAGAATGTGGACTATTGTCTTACCACTTATTTATTTAGGATATTTCATTTATTCAAATGGTATTTCAAGTTAGATTAATTAATAATAAGAATAATAC
>Ga0310694_10004701_pt1 | contig 13138 bp, 10 predicted proteins | sample 174DNAGHGhighgp2_FD_203884 | JGI IMG/M metagenome (GOLD analysis project Ga0310694, IMG submission 203884) | Sheep rumen microbial communities from Palmerston North, Manawatu-Wanganui, New Zealand - 1742 DNA GHGhigh gp2 (v2) (version 2) | ecosystem: Host-associated > Mammals > Digestive system...
GCAGGAACAGGATCGTCATATGTATACGGGCACGTACGCGCACAATACCGCAATTTAGCGCGCAAAGGTACTGCTTTTTTTTGACATATGCAAATAAAACTGCATTTTGAGCATTTTTTTCTTAAAATATTTGCATAATTGAAATAATTGTCGTACCTTTGCACCCGATTTGGTTTACGAGCCTAAATTTAAGCGAGGGGTATTAGCTCATCTGGCTAGAGCGCAACACTGGCAGTGTTGAGGTGAGCGGTTCGAGTCCGCTATACTCCACAAGAGGCAGCTGCAAGCTGTCTCTTTTTGTATAACTATAGCTGTGCGCGAATGGTGATTTGAGCCCACGCACCGGGCTGCAGAACGCCGCCGTAATCGTAGAAGCGCGTGTTCGTCATGTTGGTACAATCGGCGCTGATACGCAGGTATGCGTTCTGCCAGAAAACGGAACCGTCCAGCAGCCATACTGCCGCGTAGTTCTGGACGTTTCCTTCCGCGTCGTTGAATTGCCCTTCACGTTTCTGGAAACGCACCGTCCATGAGGCTCCGAAGCCGCGGTATATCCCGTGCTCCAGATGCAGCGTCAGTTTGTGACTCAGGTAATCCAGATAGCGGGAACCGCTTTGCCGGAGGTCCAAATCCAGATGCGTATAAGCGTAATCCACAGACAGGCAGCGCAACCATTTGTTGAGTCGGTAGGCAACCGACAACTCCAAACCTGCGGCATTGACTTTCTGTTGATTTTCAGCGTGATACGGACGTTTGACATCTTCCGGCACATATACCCAGTCGATGATATTCCGTCCCCAACGGTAGTACCCGTCCGCCGCATAAGAAAGCCTTCCGCGAGCACCGTCTTCTATCACCCATTCTCCTTTGCATCCCGCAGACAGCAGCCATGCCTCTTCGGGCTTCAGATGCGCGTTGCCGAGTTGGTTGCCGGCATTGTAATAGAGGTCCGTGAAAGTGGGGATACGTAACGAACGGTTGGCGTTGACCGATATATGATGTCCGCGCAGAAACGTATAACCGATATTCGCCCCGCCGCCCATGTGATAGCCGAACTGCGTGTTATACGTGCCGTTCACGCCTATCGACGCGGACAGACCGGCATAATGAAAAGTCTGCTCGGCGAAGTAATTCAGATGAAGCCGGTTGTGGGTGCCCAGATTCGTGGAACGGATATACTCATTACGAACGCCGATGCCGACAGATGTGGTTCCGATACGCGAAGCGTAATGGGTGGAAACGCCGGCAGTCGCAGTATGGTTCCAATGCCGGTTGCTGTACTCGTTATGGCCGCGATGCCATTCATAGCGGTCGTAGTTGACGCGATAGGCCGCCTGAGCCTCTAATCGCCATGCTCCCCAACGATGCACATAACGGCCGGAAGTGAAGGCGGTTCGTGTGGCGTCGAACTGGTCCTGAGAACCGAAACCGTAACCCATTCCCAAGCCTGCATCTTTCCATTGGGCACCGAGCTGTATATCCAAGCCTTTCCGGCGAACCTGCGTATAGATATTCGCCGTCTGATAATCGCTGTTCCGCAAGGCGACTGCCTCTTTCTCCATAGGAGACGGCGCGTAGAATCCGTCCGCACGACTGTAATCCACACTTAGGTTCACCTGCGTCTCGTTGACGGTGATCGATGCCGCCGCTTCCGGATGAACCAGCCCGTTCATGCCCGCTGTCATCTTGAGAACAACATCCTTCGTGATATTGTCTGTACTCTGTACTCTGGGCCCTGCCTGGCAGCGGTCTGTACTCTTGGTTACAATATTCACTGCCCCCGAGAAAGCTCCGAACAGGCCTGCCGACGTGCCTTGCAGCACCTCCACGCGCTCGATCAACTCGGTGGAAAGAGGCAGGTTCAGCGTGTAGTGTCCGGTCTGCGCATCGTTGAGCGCTACCCCGTTGAGCATGACCAGCACCTGGTCGAACGTGCCGCCGCGCATGGAGAGGTCAGCCTGTGTGCCGCTCGCTCCGCGGGTACGCACATCCACGCCCGGCAGATACTGCAATATATCTGCCACCGAACGGACAGGCAAGGCCTCTATCTCGTCATGGGAAACTTGTGTGATTAACCGGTAAGCCTCCGAATGAACGTCGGCTTTTTGAGAAACGACCAGCACCTCCTGCAGGCGCAGTTGCCGGGCCAAGGTAAGCGTGGAGTCTATCGGTACTCCCTCATCCGCTTCCGAGAAACCTGTTCCCGCAAAGAGCAAAGCCGCGCAGACGGCAACGCTCTTGCCATGCTTGAGCATCTCCAGATCGGTCATGTAACCCGCGATGCGGCCTATCGTCACTTCCCGGTGGAGGGAGCAGAACGCCGCATAGGCTTTGTGGCAGAACCGACGAAAACGGAATGAACGCTTTATTACATACTTCCTGAACATACGTTGTTCTCCAAACCGGCTGCAAAGGTACTACAAATTTTTGAAATATGCAATATTTTCGGCAAAAAACATACATTCCCGCAAAATTTTCCATGTTTCATTTACTATTCAATTAGCCCAATCACGACTCATTTACGGAGCATTTACGGATCAATCACGGAGGAAAACCCAAAGACCACCCAATAATCACCCAAGGATCACCCAAGGATGGATGGCCAAGATTGACCAAAATGTGCCTTTTACTATATATATACTATGTATATATATACATTTTGTTGCTTTTTAGGCGTTTTTACAAGCTTTCTCTACTGTCTCGCAAAAAAAAATGCGCAAAAACTTGCATATATGCAATTTTTGTAGTAAATTTGCAGCCGATTTGTAATTTGGCTGAATATGGCTAAGAAAATAAAGACCTATTTGGATCAAGAAGGACGTGCGCTGCCTTATCCTTGGTTAATCAACGCAATGTTGATGCTGGTGGGCGGTTCTCAGACAATCCGTCTGCGTTTCTGGAGTCGCAAACCCCGTCACACGGCGGAGAAGACCTTACGAGACATCCTGACCATCTCGCGCGACACCGTGTACGGCAAAGAGCATCATTTTGACCGTATCCTGAGTGCCACCACGGCGGAGGACCTCTTCCGGCTATACCGGCTCTATGTACCCGTGAACAACAGTTTCGAGACCCTTCGTCCCTACGTAGAGCGCCATAAGAACGGCGAGGAGGATGTGCTGTTTCCCGGCAAACCCGATATGTATGCCACCACTTCCGGTACGACATCCGAACCGAAATGGATTCCCATGACGCACAAGTACCTCAAGGACGTATACGGCAAGATGAGTCATATATGGACCTGGAACTTCGTCAAGCACCGCAGTCGTATCTTCGGCGGACATATCTTCACGACGGTAGGCAAGGAATGCGAAGGATACGCGCCGGACGGTACGCTCTATGGCGCTGTGAGCGGGGTCCTCGTGCGCGATATTCCATCTATTATCAAAAAGCATTATACCGGACCTGCGGCGGTGATGTCCATCCCGGATTATGCCGCACGGAACTACACCCTCATGCGTCTGGCGCTGCAACACCGTGACGTGACGCTCTGGGCAACGGCGAACCCTTCCACTATCCTGGAGTTGCTGCGCGTGATGAACGAGAACACCGACGAGATGATTCACGATATCGAGACCGGAGGCATCAGCGAGAACTTCGAGATACCTTTCGAGATCCGCTCCGAACTGGACGCTTATATCTCTCCGAAACCCGAACGTGCCGCAGAGTTACGCCGTATTCTCGAAGAAAAAGGGCACTTGTACCCGAAGGATTTCTGGCCGTGGTTGCAATATCTGAGCACATGGAAATGCGGCAATACCAAGATTTACATGGATAAATACATGGACCAGTTCGATTGGGACAAGACCTATTATCAGGAATTGGGTTACATCGCTACAGAGTGCCGTTTCGGCTTCTCGCTGGACGATACGAACGAGTCCGTCCTCTTCCCGCAGTTCCATTATTACGAGTTCGTGGAGGAGAGTGAACTGGACAGTCCCCGCAAGCATTTCCTGCAGATAGACGAACTGGAGTTGGGAAAACGTTACTGCGCTTATGTGACGACTTATTCCGGCCTGTTCCGCTATAACATGAACGACCTCGTGGAGGTTGGCGGCAAATACAAGAATACGCCCACCGTACACATGGTTTCCAAGGTGAACGGCATTGTCTCCATGACCGGCGAGAAGTTGTACGAACCGCAGTTCATGGACGCCGTACACCAGGCCGAAGAACAAACGGGAATCAAGACCAAGTTCTTCGTCGGCTTTGCGGATGTGGAGGAGTCGAAATATCATTTCTACTATGAGTTTGCGGACGAGAAGATGACGCAGGAACAGGCGGAAGAGTTCACGAAAGTGGTAGATGAGAAACTGCAGCATATCAACCTCGAATACGAATCCAAACGGCAGTCGTTCCGTTTGCACGACCCGGAGACGCATATCCTCTTGTCCAACGCGTATGCGCGTTTCAAGGCCGCGTGTCTCAAAGACGGTTTCCGCGACGGACAGTTCAAGTTCAATCTGCTGATGCAGGATGAGAAACGCCGCACGAAATTCAATATGCTGCAACGTTGGGAGAGCCGCCTCGAGCAACTGAGTGACACGATTATCGAAGGAGCTAACCGAATCGATGAAAGAAGAAAAGAGAGAGCAAAGAACAGGGAGTCCAGAGCCCAAAGCAGACGTGCTAAACGGAGTTAAGACCGTCATCTTCGATGTGGACGGCACGCTGTACGACAAGTCGGGTCTGGCAGCGCGGATGGTTCGTCGCCTGTGGTGGTGCCTGCCGATATTGCTGTCGGAGCGTCTGGCGCGCCGTAACATGCACTATGTGCGATTCGCGTCCAAAGAGGAGTTCTTCGGTTATTTCTTCGCCACGATGGCAAGAGGCCACTGGTGGGGACCGAATATCGCGGCACAGTGGTACGAATACGTCTATCTGCCGACGATGGTTCGTCTGATAGCCAAGTACCATCAGCCTCGTCCGGAGGTGGTGGCGCTCATGGAGGAATGCAAACGTCGCGGGTTGCGGATGGCCGTTTATTCGGATTACGGCGCCGTGGTGGAGAAACTGGAAGCGCTGGGTATTGATCCCGGGGATTTTGACCTGCTGATCGCTGCGCCTGACTTGGGAGCCCTCAAACCCTGCGAACCCTGTGTACGCCGCGTACTCGAGATGCTGGAAGCCAAACCCGAAGAGACGCTCTTTGTCGGCGACCGTGAAGATAAAGACGGAGCTTCAGCAAAAAACGTAGGAGCGAGATTTTTGTTAATTGATGATTGATGATTGAGAATAAACGCTATATAGATCTGGAGGTTACGGAAGGGACCTATGTGCCGCCGGTAACTGTCGATTATCCGGAGGACGATCCGTATGTGGGCATGTACAAACCGGTCTATGACCGCGATTATCCGGCCGTAGATGCCGATTATCCCTATGTGGACGACTCGTGGCAGAACAAGTTGCGTATCTGGTACGGATACCATGTTGTGCTCCGTTTGCTCAAACTGATACTTTGTATCAAATACGGTCTGCGTTGGACCGGTAAGGAGAACCTGCGCAAGTATCGCAAACAGTTGGCCGGAGGCGCCATTACCGTATCCAACCATTGTTACCGGCATGACTGTGCATCCGTGCTCTCGGCTGTGGGCGCATCGCATCACACGCGTATCCCTATGTTCGCGCCTAATTTCCGTACGAAAGACCAGTTCTACCTGCGTATCGTAGGCGGAATACCTATCCCTGCACCCGAAGAAGGATTGAGTGCCATGAAAGCGTTCAATGCCGCTTTCGACGAGTTCCATCGTCGCGGGTACTGGTTCCATATCTTCCCCGAAGCCAAACGATGGGACTGGTATAAACCGCTGCGCCCGTTCCAGAAAGGCGCTTTTACGATGTCGTATAAATACAATATGCCTATTCTGCCTTGCGCCGTGGTCTATCGTCCGAGAACAGGAATCTATCGTTTGTTCGGACCGAAAGACGAACCCCTCACACAAGTGAATATCGGCGAACCGATCTTCCCGGATACGACCCAACCCCGTGCTGCGGAGACCGAACGTCTGTTACGCCAAACCCATGAGACCATATGTCAGTTAGCGGGAATAAAACACAATACCTGGCCGTCTCAGCTCTGATTGTATCCATGATCATCTGGTCGGTAAGCGGTATCGCTATCAAGCACGCCTTGATGGTTTTGCCGCCCTTTACGATGATTGTTCTCCGTTTCGTGCCTTCGGTATTGTTGATGCTGGTCATCGGACTTGTCTGCCGCAAAAGCACTCTCTTCGGATTGCAGAAACTCCAGTGGCGCGACTTGCCCCTTTTCCTGATAGCCGGTTTCTGCCAACCCTTCTTGTATTATCTGTTGGAAACCTTCACCTACGATGCGCTCAACAGTCCTACTATCGCCGAGACGTTGCTTTCTACCAGCCCTTTGCTGAGTCCTGTCTTCGCCGCGCTCATCCTGCGCGAACGGGTGACGAGGAACAATATCATCGGAATCGTCATTTCTACGATAGGCGTCTTTGCCTTGACCTTGGCGGGCAGTTCGAACTATTCCATCGGCAATTATTGGGGCGTGCTGTTGGCTTTCGCGGCAGTCTCCGCAGCAGTCGTGGACTCGATCATGATGCGCAAAGTGCCCGAACGCTATTCCTCCTTGTCCTTTATCTTTTATGCCCAATTGGTCAGTCTGATGTTCTTCCTGCCCATCTGGTTCTGGAAAGAAGGACCGGAAGCAATATACAATGTGCAATGTACAATTTCCAATGCCGAAGTGCAGATTGCACTTTGGTGCGTCGCTTACCTGACTGTTTTTGCGAGCGTGATAGCGTTCATCCTCTTCTGCTTTGCGTTACGCAAAGTAGGCGTCACGCAGGCGAATGCCTTCAATAATATCCGGCCGGCTTTTACCGCACTTTGGATGATTCTCTTCTTTGGCGAACATCTTCCTTGGGCCAAATGGGTAGGAATGATTTTAATCATTTTCGGATTATTTGTGTGCCAAAAGCAAGAAAAAGTTTCCGATTGTTAAGATTTTTTGTACATACGAAATAAATTTCGTACCTTTGCATGCTCGTTTGTGGTCCAACCACTAACGACCAACGACAAACGCTATATAACAAACAATCGATATGGAAATTTTAAACTCCTCTTTCGCCGACCTGTTGGTCATCATGTTCCTGGTGGGTCTGGTCGTCTTTGTTTCCCTCTATTTTGTAGATGCCGGTTACGGCAAGATGCGTTCGGACAAATGGGGTCCGGCGATGAACAACAAAGCCGGTTGGTTGCTGATGGAGTGCCCGGTGTTCTTCGTGGTGCTGTATGAGTATTTCAAGGCATGGGGCGATCCGACCTTGGCGGCCGCCGTACAACGTGCTCCGTATTGGATTTTCTTCCTTATCTTCGAGTTCCATTATTTTCAGCGCTCGTTCATCTTCCCCTTCCTGCTGAAAGGAAAGAGCAAGATGCCGTTTGTGATCATGTTGCTCTCGGTAATCTGGAATCTCATTAACGGTTATATCCAGGGATATTTCCTGTTCCATATCGCGCCGAAAGATCCGTTCTATTCGGAGTTGTATTCTACGGCATGGCTTACCGATCCGCGCTTTATCATCGGAACCTTGATTTTCATTACAGGTTGGATCATCAACATGCATTCGGATCATGTGATCCGTCATCTGCGCAAGCCCGGCGATACGAACCATTACTTGCCCAAGAAAGGTATGTACAAATATGTGACGAGTGCGAACTATCTGGGCGAGATTACCGAGTGGCTCGGCTTTGCTATCCTTACCTGGTCGGTAGCCGGTCTCCTCTTCTTCTGGTTCAGCTGCTGCAATCTGGTTCCGCGTGCGAACTCGATCTATCATAAGTACGAGGAAGAATTTCCGGATGAGTTCGACCGCAAGAAACTGAAACGTATTATCCCGTTTATTTATTAATCAATCATAAATTTGAAATCATCAATGAACAATAGCAAATTGTTCTCTCCCTTTCAACTGGGACCTGTCACGCTGCGGAACCGTATTATCCGCAGCGCGGCTTTTGAGAATATGGCGCGTGCCAACAAACCGACGCAGGAGTTGCAGGACTATCATGTGTCCGTAGCCCGCGGCGGAGTAGGTATGACCACAGTCGCTTACTGTGCTGTGGACCTGAGCGGCGTGTCTTTTGACGGACAGCTGTATGTGCGCCCGGAGATCATTCCGGATATGAAGAAGATGACCGACGCCATCCATGCGGAGGGTGCGAAAGCAAGTATCCAACTCGGTCACTGCGGTAACATGACGCATTTCTATACCTGTCATTGTATGCCGGTTAGTGCCGACACGTGGTTTAACCTCTATTCGCCGACTATCCACCGTCGCCTCAAAGTGGCGGAGATCAAGCACCTCGTCAAGAAATTCGGAGAAGCGGTTGACTGGGCACGCGAATGCGGATTTGACTGCGTGGAGATCCATGCCGGTCACGCTTATCTGATCTCTCAGTTCATCAGTCCGCGTACCAACCATCGTCATGACGAGTACGGCGGCTCGTTTGAAAACCGCGTTCGTTTCATGAATGAGATTCTCGACGAAGTGATGGCGCATGCCAAAGACGATATCGCAGTCGTGGTCAAGACCAATATGTGGGACGACTGCTGGCGTGGCGTGACCGTCGAAGAGGGTATTCAGGTAGCGAAGGAAATAGCCAAGCATAACGTGCATGGTATTGTCCTCTCCGGCGGAACCGTAAGCCGTTCGCCTATGACTATCCTGGGCGGCGCGATGCCGTACAAGACCCTCGCGCACTACATGAACATGAAGTCTTTCTGGTGGCTCAAGGCGGCGCTGAATATACCGGGCGTGCATCAGATCATGCTGCCCACCTCGCCTTTCAAGGAACTCTATTTCATGGACAAGGCGAAGATTTTCCAGGATGCTCTCAAAGAGACCAATATTCCGCTTATCTACGTCGGCGGCGTGCAATCCGGCGATAACTGTCAGCAGATTATGGACGAAGGTTTTGAACTCTTCCAGATTGCTCACGTGCTCATCAAGGATCCGGATTTCGTCAAGCATGTACAGGAGAATCCGCACTATCATGCCGGCTGTGGTCGTTCGAACTACTGCGTAGGCCGTATGTACACGCTGAACATGAAATGCCATGAGTGCGTAGAGCGCGACGGTGAGAAGATAGCTCCGCGTATCCAACGCGAGATAGCGCAACTTGAAGCCGACGCCAAGAAATCCGTCGAGGCACAAAAAAAGCATCAATCCTAAATCCTAAATCATCAATCATCAATCATAAATCATCAATCAACAGGATGTTAGCTTTAGTTACAGGTGCCTCTTCCGGTATAGGATTGCAGTACGCGACACAACTCGCGCGCGATTATCATTGTGACTTGCTGCTCGTCAGCAACCAGGAGAAAGAGTTAGAGCAGGTAGCGAAAGACCTGGCGGATCAATACGGTGTGAAGACCGTGGCGCATTTTGCAGACCTTAGTCTCAGCGATGCGGCGGAGCAGTTACACGACTGGTGTGTGGCCAACAAATACGTCGTCGATATCCTCATCAATAACGCGGGTGTGTTCTTCTTCAACCAGTACTGCGAGACCTCGATGAAACGTATCGAACTCATGTTGCAGCTGCATATCATGACGGTGGCTAAGATGACGCGTCTCTTTGCCGAAGACATGTGCAAACGCGAACTGACCGAAGAAGAGGCGCGTATGCGCATATGCGGACGCAAACGCATGCGCGGATATATATTGAATATGAGTAGTATGTCGGCATGGATGGCGATGCCGGGTATCCAGACCTACAATGCCTCCAAAGCTTTCATCTATAATTTCTCGAAGTCCATCTGGTACGAACTCAAGCCGCAGAATGTGGGTATTACCGTCATGGCGCCGGGTGCCGTAGATACGGGCTTGTTTGGCTTGGCTCCGAACCTCCGCAAACTGGCGGTCGCTTTGACCGTTTCCATACCGCCGGAGAAACTGGTAAAACGTGCGTTGAAGAAGATGTTTCGGGGAAAGAAAGCAGACACCCCGGGTGTCATCAACTGGCTCTCCACGCCGCTTCTCAAGCATACGCCCGACTGGATGCTCTTCCTCGCCCAGAAGAAACTCAAACAATATATGCGTTAAAAAAAATAGAGCCTCGGTGGCTCTATTTTTTTATCTCACTTGATCTCTTGCAACGCCCGGTGGAGTTCTTTGTCAAAGCGGATGTTGAAAGCCGCCTGACCTTTCTGGTAATAATACCGCAATACAATCTCAGAGCCGAGCATCTGCTTCACTTCCTCTTTGTTGCGCTCGATAGCTTCGCGGAAATCAGGCGTGAGTACCGGCTCAAACGCTTCCAACTGAGCAATCGTAGCGCTGTCGATATCTTCATGCTTGGCCATCTTGATCATATCCGCAAAGAACTTGCCCGTCTCGGTCTCGTATTTGAATTTCCGCTCATCCAGGAACTTGCAGAAGTCTTCTATCTCTTCGTCCGTCACTTCGAATTCTTCCGGCTTGGCGATCGATTCATGCAGACGATGGTAACGCGTTGCGTAATCAAAGAAATAATGGTTGATGTAGAGCGAGTAGCATATATCCACTTTCGAGCTGTCATTGAGCACGATATCCGGTAAAATACCGCCGGCCGTGTCGCGTTTCAGTTCGTGCCCTTTCTGCCGCTCGCTGTAGTCAATGGCTTGAATGCAACGTCCGGAGGGTAGGTAGTACTTGCTGGTTGTCACCTTGATATGGCCGCCGTAAGCGATAGGACGGACGTTTTGCACCAGTCCCTTGCCGAAGGTGCGTTGTCCGATCAGTTTGGCGCGTTTGAGGTCCTGCAGCGCTCCGGAAACGATCTCACTTGCCGATGCCGAGTTCTTATCCACCAATACGACGATCGGCAGGTCTTTGTAACGCGGGTTGGAGCGGGTCCTGTATACATTGTTACTGCGTGCGGTCTTTCCGCGGGTCTCCACAATCATCTGATCGCGATCCACGAACAGGTTCACTATCTGTAGCGCCTCATCGACGATACCGCCTCCGTTGCCGCGTAAGTCGATAACTAACTTGCGTGCCCCGCGGGTGTAATACATCTCATCCAACGCGTTGGCAAAAGCCTGCGCAGAACCTTCCGTGAACTCGCTGAATGCGATATAAGCCACCGGCTCGGGTAGCGTGTCGGCGGTCAGGACGGTATAATAACTGACCGGCTCCAGATGGATATCTTCACGTACGATAGATACCTTGAACGGCTTTTCCACCCCTTCCCGCTCGATCTCCAAGACAACGGTCGTACCGGGTTCTCCGCGCAGGTTATTGCTCACCTCGCTTACCGTCAGACCCATCGTACTCTTGCCGTCCACGGATAGGATACGATCGCCCGCCAGGATACCTGCGCGCTGTGCCGGTTTGCCTTCATACGGGTTCACGGCATAGGTGGCGAGACTGTCTTTGGAACTTTTCGCTTTTGACCTTTCGCCTTTCCCCTTTGCCAGCGGCCTTTGCTGGATAATACTGCCGATACCGCCGTACTTGCCGGTGGTCATCATGCGCAGGTCATCGTCTTTTTTCTTGGGATAATAAACGGTATACGGGTCAATCTTTCGAAGCATGCTGTTGATGGCTGTCTCCGTAAGAGTCTCATAATTAAGCGTGTCCACATAGTTGACATCCACCTGACGCATCACGTCGGTGAAGATATCAATACATTGGTTGGCACGCGATGTATTCTGCCGTTCCTGCGCTATACAAGGAGCGGCAAACCACGAGAAAAATAATAAAAATAAACTGTACTTTTTCATTCTAATCTCCTTCCCCTTAGGGAGGGTTGGGGTAGGCTTATCTTAATGTATTCGGTACAAAATCGCTCACATCCTTGCCGTATGCGTACAGGTCGCGAACGAGGGTGGAGGAGATATGCGCGTAGATAGGACGCGTGTACAGAATAACAGTCTCCACGCCGCCCATCTGTTTGTTGGCTTCGGCCAGGTTGCGTTCATATTCGAAATCCTCTACGCAGCGAATACCGCGAAGAATGAATTTGGCCCCCTGTTCTTTCGCAAAATCCACCGTCAGACAGTCGTAGATGGCTACCTTCACACGCGGCTCGTCTGCAAAAATCTTACGGATGGCCTCCTCGCGCTCACGGATGGGGAAGGTCTCTTTTTTCGTACTATTACGTCCGATACCGATAATAATCTCATCAAATAACTCCAGGCCACGCTTTACGATATCGTGGTGACCTACTGTAAACGGGTCAAAACTACCCGGGAAAATGGCTTTTTTCTTCATAACTCTAAACTCTAAACTTTCAACTCTCAACTGCAATCCGATGATTCTTCTCCGGATTGCGATACATCTCGTATAATCGCTCGCGGAGAAAATCCTCGTCTTTGTTCGGAATATCTATCTTGGCGAGACGACTCTCTATATACGCATCAAAATCCGTGCCACGCTCAAACAGTTCGTAGCCCAAATGAATATGCCGGTCAATAAGGTCGCAAATATGCTGTAACTGGTCATGTACCGGTTGCTCGCGATATTCCGGATGAGCGGCTAACATGGCGTCTATCTCCGGATTGATACTGGGAGTCAGGCGGTAAACGACCCGTCCTTTCTCTCCGCGGATACCGGTTTGCATGGACTCCACATCGTCCTGTTTGCGTTTGCGCCAACGTGGGTTATCGCGTTTGAGCTGCATCTCACGGGCTTTGAGGTAGTCGCATGGGTCATATTCATAACTGATGCTCACGGGACAAATATTGAGCGCCTTGATGGCTTCAAAAATATCACTTTCGCCATTCGCCATTACAAGCATATGCAACACACTGGCTTGCGTCAGGTCATTACTGTCTTTCGCACGACCTTCCCGTTGGGCGAGCCAGATGGACTTGCCTTGCTCGCGTAACATGCGGATATAGGCAGATAACTGCTTGGAGTTCTCCAATTGGGCATGTGCGCCGGCACCGCGTTTGACTACGAAACAGCGGTTAAAACGCACAAAGAGCTCAATCCATTTGTAGGCGAACAGATTATTGCCGATGCCGATGAAAGGACGGATGAAATAGCGCAAGCGGAGTAGGAGGGACAGCCATGCGGAGTCCAGCACGATATCACGGTGGTTGGTCATGAAAAACGCCCCGTGCTTGATGTCGTTCTCTATCTGCTTGCGGTCTCCGAGGTAGTCCAGACGGATAC
>Ga0310694_10004704_pt1 | contig 13134 bp, 9 predicted proteins | sample 174DNAGHGhighgp2_FD_203884 | JGI IMG/M metagenome (GOLD analysis project Ga0310694, IMG submission 203884) | Sheep rumen microbial communities from Palmerston North, Manawatu-Wanganui, New Zealand - 1742 DNA GHGhigh gp2 (v2) (version 2) | ecosystem: Host-associated > Mammals > Digestive system >...
TACACTAATATAATTACCGGATATAAGTTGGCAAACTCCCCATTCAAAATTTCTTTGGGTTGCATCTGTTTCATCCGGAGTGTCGCCAATATCTATGGCTAGTTCATCAAACGATGCACTATATACATTATTTGCCAGATAGTATATTTCTTGTGCTTTGGCGATGGCGTGTGTCAAGGTTTTTAATTGTGTATAGCGTGATTTTAACACCGCTTTTTGATATTGCGGTAGTGCCACCGCGGCAAGTATGCCGATGATGAGCACCACTACCAATAACTCAATAAGCGTAAATGCTTTTGTGTTTTTCATGTTGTTTCTCCTTGCCGTTTTTTTACGGCTACAAACATTATCGTTTTTTTTTTTGATGTGTCAAGTATTTTTATTAGGGACGCTTACACTAGGTGCTCTGTGTTCTTTTTTGCTACAATATACCCAACGGGGCATGGCTCAAGTGGTAGAGCGAATTTTTATCAAGGATTAGTCCGGCCTAATTACAACAATTATGAATATTAGCCAATTAGAAAAATTGCTTGCTCAGCGTGAAGCAGAATGGTTGGAGTTCAAAGAAAATAATACAGAGCAAGAGAAGATAGGAGAATATATTTCTGCTTTATCTAATGCTGCGTGTTTGTGCGACCAATCGTATGGTTTTCTTATTTTTGGAGTAAGGGATGCGGATAGAACTCCTGTAGGAACTGATTTTGAACCGGAACTAACCAAACATGGGAACGAAGATTTGATGGCTTGGTTGTTGCAACTATTGTCTCCTAGAATAGATTTTAGTGTAGAGACGGTGTTTTATCAGGGTAAAAAGTTAGTTGTTTTTGTTATTCCGGCGACCTCTTATACGCCCGTTCGTTTCAATGGGGAAGAGTTTATTCGGGTCGGTTCTTATAAAAAGAAATTAAAAGATTTCCCTGAAAAAGAGCGTAAACTGTGGGCGAAACTTAATGCCAGTTCTTTTGAAACGGGTTTGGCTACGGAGACGCTTTCCTTGGAGCGTGCGCTTAATTTGGTTGATTATGAGTCTTATTTTAAGTTAACCAAACAGCCGATCCCGCAATCTGTCGATACGTTGAAAGATAAATTGCTGCAAGAAGGTTTATTGGCCTTGGTGGAAAACGGATTTGCAATTACTAATTTGGGGGCAATTCTCTTTGCCAAGAATTTGGAAAATTTCCCTACATTGGCGCGGAAAGCCGCCCGGGTTATTCTTTATCAAGGGAAAGACAGGACCCATACACTTAAAGAACAAATCGGGCAAAAGGGCTATGCGGCAGGATTTGTCGGTTTGAATAGTTTTGTGGAGTTGTTATCCCTCAACAGAACGGAGGAGATTTCTTCTGCGTTGCGAACGACTTCTCAAAAATATCCGTCGATTGTATTAAGAGAATTGATTGCCAATGCTCTGATACATCAGGACTTTTCCATTACAGGCACCTCCCCCATGATTGAAATTTTTGAAAACCGAATTGAAATTTCCAATCCGGGCGCGCCCTTAATTGATGTATTACGTTTTATGGATAACCAACCGCGTTCTCGTAATGAAAAATTAGCCAATCTTATGCGCAGATGTTATATTTGTGAAGAGCGCGGTAGCGGTGTGGACAAAGTTATTAAGTCCGTTGAAGATGATAATTTGCCAGCTCCCAATTTTATTGACGGTGGCACTTTTGTAAAAGTGATTATTTATGAGCCTTTACCGCTAAGAAAAATGGAGAAGTCCGATAAGATACGCGCCTGCTATCAACATTGTTGTTTGCGGTTTGAAAGCGGCGAAAAAATGACTAACCAATCGTTGCGCTTACGTTTTCGTATAGATGATAAAAATTATCCCATGATATCCCGTATTATTGCCGATGCCATCGCGGATAAGAAAATTAAATTAGCCGACCCGACTAATAAATCCCGTAAACATGCCAAATATGTTCCGTTTTGGGCTTAACGGTTATGTAACTGTTATGTAATTAAAATCATTTCATAATGAATTATCATTATCGGTTTTCCTATACAGCAGTTTCATTTTTTTATGTAACTGTTATGTAACAGGGCGCGTTTGTAAGAGCATAAAGCAGGGGCATTTACTGCCTCTTGTTGTACGGGATATAGATAGTCTCCTGGTTTTCTAGCAAAGCCGCTACGTGTTTTTTGTTCTTTTTTGCTACAATATACCCAACGGGGCATGGCTCAAGTGGTAGAGCGCCCGCTTTGGGAGCGGGAGGTTCCCGGTTCAAGTCCGGGTGCCCCGATTTTTTTATGATTAGCGTGCTGAGTTGTTCTCCTGTTTTTAACCGCATTCATACGTCGTCCGACGTGGCCTTGCGTGCCGAACAAGGCGGCATCCGCACGGAAACTTCCCGGGTGCAAAAAGCGCCGTTTGCGTTTTCGTCATTAGTATTGTCGGTCAATTTAGGGCCGCTGTTTGACGGGTGTTTACTGGCAGAAGTGCAAGTAGGCGACGGAAAAAACTGGAGTCCGTTTTTCAAACTGGGTCTTTTATCCGAAACATTTCAGCAAAGTTTCCCCGACCAACTAAACAGTTGGGGGCTCGTGCGGGTGGACGAGTTAGTTTTATCCGTTCCTATGCGTTATTACCGTTTCCGGCTTCGTATGGAGGGGGAGGTGCCGCTTCGCGGGCTGGGCGTTAGCGGGGTGCGTTCTCCGTTTTCCTACTGTGAGAGAAAAGCCGCCCGTTTGCCGCAGGGTAAATTTGTGGCCGCCGTGGAGCCCATTTCACAAAAAGAACAAAAATCGCCCGATAAAAACCGCATTTGCAGCCCGACATCGGTGTGTATGGCTCTCAATGCCCTCGGGCGGCGCACAGCACTTGTGCGCGTGTTGCAAAGCGTCTATGACCGTTCCGCAAACGTCTATGGAAATTGGTTTTTTAATACGGCGTATGCATCGCAACAAGGATTGGATGTATATTTCCGGCGGTTTAGTTCGTTGGAAGAATTGGCGCGATTTTGCACGCCTAATTCGCTGGTCGTTGCAAGTATTGCGTATGATAAAAACGAATTGCCTAACGCCGCTCATCCAAAAACACAGGGCCATTTGGTGCTTATTCGCGGGTATGAAAACGGAAAGATTTTAGTGGCCGACCCGGCCGCCGAAACGGCGGACGGTGTTTTGCGTGCGTATGATGCGGCCCCCTTTGCGCGCGCGTGGCTGAAGAACAAACGGGGGGCCTCTTATATTTTGAGGAAACGATGAAAAAATTACTTATCTTGTTAAGTGCAGTTTTATTGTTTGGCGCGTGCGCTAAGCAAACCGCGTCCGATACGCTTATCGTGGCGCACAAAGGGGAAATGGAATCGCTAGATCCTGTTTTTTCCTACGACGGCGTTACGCACGGGATGCTCATTAACGTGTACGATACGCTACTGAAATTCAACGGCAGTTCGCTGACCGAATTATTACCGTCATTATCTACGCAAGTTCCCACTAAAGAAAACGGGCTAATTTCCCAAGACGGGCGCACGTACACATTTCCGATTCGCCAAGGTGTCAAATTTCACGACGGGCGCGATTTAACACCCGAAGATGTGCGCTATTCCTTGTTGCGCTTTTTGCTTTCTGACATTTCCGGCGGACCGTCCAGTTTACTCTTGGAGCCGATTTTAGGTGTTTCCTCTACCCGTAATGATAAAGGCGAAATCGTCGTCAGTTATAAAGACGCGGCCAACGCCGTGCGCGTGGACGGGAACAATGTAGTTATCACGCTCAAACGTCCGTTTGCGCCGTTCTTATATATTTTGGCGCGGTGGGGGTATGTGATGAATAAATCGTGGGCGGTGGAACAAGGTGCGTGGGACGGTACTGAGGCGACATGGAAACAGTTTAATAACTTTGCCAAAGACGCCGACCCGTTGTTTGACAAAACCAACGGCACAGGTCCGTTTCAAGTGGCAAGGTGGGATATTGCCGCCAAACGCTTAACACTAACCGCCAACGAAAATTATTTTGAAGGCGCACCCAAACTTAAAACAATTTTGATGATGACGGTGGACGAGCCGAGCACCTTGCGCTTGATGTTGGAATCGGGCGATGCGGACGTGGCGGAATTGTCGCCTAAATTTATTTCGCAGTTAAAAGACAGCACTACGATTGACTTGTACGACAACTTGCCGCGTTTGCGTACCGACCCGGTTATCTTCTTTACGCTTAATATCAATATGGATGCCAACCCCGATGTCGGCTCCGGCAAATTGGACGGACAAGGTATCCCGTCTGATTTCTTTAGCGATAAGGACGTGCGCAAAGGGTTTGAATATGCGTTTGATTACGAAGCGTTTTTGAACGAGTCTATGGAAGGCCGCGCGGAAATGGCACTCGGGCCTGCTCCGGCAGGACTTGTTAAATACGACGGCGATTTCAAACATTATACGTTTGATTTGAAAAAAGCCGAAGAACACTTCAAAAAAGCGTGGGGCGGCCAAGTGTGGGAAAAAGGATTCAAATTTACCATTACCTATAACACCAGCGGCGAAATGCGCCAAATTGCGAGTGAAATTTTGAAGCGCAACGTGGAAAAATTAAACCCCAAATTCCAAATTGATTTGCGCGGTGTAACGTGGCCCGCGTTTTTAGAAAAAACGGCTCGCCACCAAATGCCGATGTGGGCCCGCGGTTGGGTGGCCGATTACGCGGACGCGCACAATTTCTATTTCCCGTTCTTGCATAGCCAAGGGCGTTATGCGCTTTCGCAAGGGTATCAAAACCCGGCGGTAGATGCGCTCATAGAAAAAGCCGTTACGGAAACGAACCAAACAAAACGCAACGCGCTTTACAAAGCCGTACATAATTTAATGCACGACGACGCTATGCAGATTTATACCGTACACCCCACGGGGTTGTGGGCGATGAATAAAAATGTGAAAGGGTTTGTGGATAACCCGGTGTATATGGGCATCTACTTCTATCCCATGTATAAGTAGCGTTTGACGGCCTTGGTAACTTCTATAAGCACGCATGAGGGCACAACTAATCGTTGTGCCCTCATGTCGTGTTTCTGCGATACAATTTTCCACCTTTGGCCGTCTTGTGCGTCCCTGCCCCTTGACGTAATTACCACTACGCCTATACGGGGCACTTGCCCGCACAATACGGCTCAAATCTGAAAAATCATCTTCTCTTCTACGCTGTGTTAGTCTTTGGGGAGGCGGGCCGTCCCTTTCGCTTGTGGCGAATTGTCAAACCGGGTGTTGTCCTGCGTTCTTATCGCGCTAAATTGAAAGCGGCCTTGTTATCTTTCGCATTACGCACGATGCTTTTATCTCGTCATCCCGCAGTGTTTCTATGCGGGATATAGATAAAAGCGCCGTTGCTTATCCGGGCAACAATTTGCCAAAACCTGTTTATTTTGCGGTCTTGCGGCCTTGACGTAACTATCATTACGCCTGGCGGCCGCCTAAATCCCGCAAACTAAAATCGGTTTTGACAAATCAGCCGAAGTTTCGCAAAGTTAGTCTTGGGGCGGCGGGTGTGTTGTTTCGCTCAACTTGCGGCCTTGCCTAGGCGCAAAAACTGAAAACCAAGTATTGGAGTTGCGTGTTGGGCGCGATGTGCTTATCATGCCAAATTAGCCCGCGTAATGCAGGGCTTTTTGTCTGTCAAAATTATTTATACTCCCACTGAGTTTCTGTTGAGCTGTAGAAACCGGGGTTTGCGTTTGTTTCCTGCTTGCAAATTCGGTTTTGTATCGCATTTAAATCTTGGGTTGTTGCTATACACATACGTGTTTTTCCGTTATAAAACACCCTGTACAACATACCGATTTTATTATTTTGGCAATCAGCCCATTTCCCGGAGTAAATTTGACACGTTCCCCACGGAAAATCTACTATTTCTTTAGTCCAACTTTTTAGTTTGCCACCCGTGTCTATGCTAAGCTCATCAAAATCGGTGGCATATGTGCCGTTGGCCAAATAATACACTTGTTGCGCCTCAGCAATGGCCTGAGTTATATTTTTTAGGGCAGCGTAGCGGCTTTTATACACCGCTTTTTGATATTGCGGCAACGCCACCGCCGCGAGTATACCGATGATAAGGACCACGACGAGTAGTTCAATGAGCGTAAAACCGGAGCGAAGCGGAGCCCCGTAAGGTTTTTGTACGGGGCCTACTCCTTGCCAATTAGTCGGGTTGACACCCGACCTATAAGGGCTGCAACGAAGGTTAGCATATAGGTCGGGCGTGAGCCCGACATTAAAATTAGTGCTTTTACCCCAAACCGCGGCATTAACCGCTTGGCCGCGCCCCGTAAGGTTGTAATACGGGGTCTGGTTATAGGTCTTCCACGCTTGTTGTGGTTGTTTATCTTGCGAAACGGCGTGCGTGGAAGATTCCGTATCAAGTACGGAATGACAACTTTTTTTACAACAACTTTTTAACTGATTTCCTTTTTGCATAAAATTCTCCTTAATACACATCATGTCGTCATGCTGAGGTGTTTCTGCTCAGCATCTCAACCTTACTATGTTTTAGAAAGCGGTTGAGATCCTGAACAAAAACTTTTCAGGATGACCTTATTTGAATGTTTTTCCCGGCTACAAACATTATCGTTTTTTTTTTTGATGTGTCAACCCCCTTGCCGGGGGCAGGCAGATTGTCCGCAAACTTTCACTTACTTGTAGCCACACTATTTTTGTTATGTTGCTTTCTTACATAACAAGTCCTTCGCCGGGACGGGCATAAGGCCTTGAACCTCTGTTTGCGGTTGGAGCGGTGTTTGAGCAATAGGGGTTTTAGACGTTACTTAGAAAATCCGGCGAAAATAAAACTTGCTTTATTGGCGCAAAAAAGGGGTAAAATCATTTTTTTGTTAAAATTTGCGTCCTTTATTTCAATTTGCTATAATAATTTTGCGGGGTAGAGAAGCCCGGTATCTCGCAAGGCCCATAACCTTGAGATCGTTGGTTCAAATCCAACCCCCGCAATTTTTCATATAAAATATCTCCTCCGCCCGAAAGGGCGGTTTTTTTTAGGCCGTTTTGGCGGGCTAAGTCCTTTTTTATGTACAATAAAAATAGGACTTTTCACATAAAAGGAGAAAAAAATAATGAAAGTAGTTGTTTGTGTCGGGGGAAATAAAACCGTTTGTGCCGCCCGCTTGGGGGTTAAACTGGCCGAAGAACTGGCCGCTAAATCTAACGAAGTGTGCATACTGGCGCCGAAAGGTAAAGGGAATGTGTTTACCGACGTGCCGCTTCACGAATATACCAATTTGACGCCTACCAAAAAACTGGCCGGTATGTTTACTAAAGAACACGCAGATATGCTTATTAGCGTGATGAATTTGCGCGCGTGCGAAGCCGCCGTCCTTGCCAAAATCCCGTTTATTTACGTGGAGTACGAAAATTTCAAAGAAGATAAACCCGTCAAAGCCAAAAAAGCGCTGTTGCAAAAAGCGGCACGCGTGTTGGTGTTGGGTAATAGTGATAAGCCGCTATCCAAAACCAAATACGGCGCTAACGCCCAACGTGTTACCGAGCCCGCCGTGTGGGTGGAGCATTACAATTACAACAAACCCGTCTGTTTTAAGAAAGAAAATAACATTTTGGCCGTCGGTCCTCTTACTAAAGAAAGCGGTTTTGATACGCTCTTGCAAACGTGGGCACGTCTGGCGCCTGCGCATAAAACGTGGCACCTGACTATCGCGGGCGACGGCACGCAAAAAGCCGCGTTGCAAAAATTTATCGTCAAAAATAATCTGCAGGAAAGCACCGAAATTGTTCCGTCCCAAAGCGATATTTACAGTTTGTTGCGTAACGCAGACATTTTTGCTTATCCGGCGGTAAACCCGGCACGCGCCGATATTTTGTTAGACGCTATGGCCAGTAAACTGCCGTGCGTGGCGTGCGAGTCGGACGCGGTTACTTCACTTATCACTAACGGTGTCAACGGAGTGATTGTCAACGCGGGGGAAGAAGAACCGTTTACGATTGCCTTGGACGATTTAATGGTCAACTGGGGCAAGCGTGTGGAAATGGCCGTAGAAGCCAGCAAACACAAGGACCGTTATCCGTTTGCCGCGTTGATGCAAGCCGTTTTGGGTGCGCTTATCTAACGGGAATTCATGGTGCGTATCACGTGTGTAATCGGCAATTTGGGGGGCGGCGGCGCGGAGCGTATGATGACGTATCTGTGCGCCGGACTTGCCGCCCGCGGCCACCAGGTTACGCTTCTTACGCTAGATACCTCTATCCCTGATTTTTATACCTTGCCTTCGTCCGTGCATCGCGAACGCATCCATTTGCCTCCGTTTAAGAGCGTGGGGGTGTTAGGCGGTTTTTTGCGTTTATGGCAGATGACGCGCGCGCTTTACCGCACCAAGCCCGAAGCGGCTATCAGTTTTATGACCGTCAATGTCTTGGCCTCTTGTTTCCTGTTGCGTATCCCGTATATTTATGCCGATCACTTGGATGTACGGCAAGTTCCTTTTTCGCGCAAGTGGCAGATTTTGCGCAATTTTTTATTGCGCTTTGCCAGTACCGTTACGGTGTTGTCCGAGCGCGATTTACACTTCTTACAAGTACATCATCCGCGTTGGCATGCGCAAGTCGTGTATAATCCCGCGCTCGTGCCGCCGCCGCAAGAATATGTGCGCCCGGCTTTTATGCAGGCCGGTAAAAAGTATGTAATTGCGGTGGGAAGATTGGTGGAGCAGAAAGGGTTTGACCGTTTATTAAGAATTTGGCAAAAAACCCGATGTGAGGACTGGCGCTTAGCCATTATCGGCGGAGGAAAAGACGAACAGGCACTCAAGGCACAAGCCGCGCAACTGGGAATTGCGGACAGCGTAGATTTTGTGCCGCCGCAAAAAGAAGTATTTTCGGCCTATGCCCACGCGCAAATTTTTGCGATGACTTCACGTGCGGAAGGATTCCCGCTCGTGTTATTGGAAGCCATGGCACTGGGCGTGCCGGCGGTCAGTTTTAACTGCACCGGGCCGGACGTAATCATCCGGCACGGAATGGACGGACTTTTAGTGCCGCAAGATGACGAAGAAACTTTTGCCCGGGCACTATCTTCTCTTATGGAAGATGAGGTCAAGCGGCAAGCGTTCGGTGCGCGTGCGCGCGAAGTAACCACGCGGTTTTCGCTGTCCGACTACATAGATGCATACGAACAACTGTGCCAAAAAGCCGTTTGACGCTAATGCGAAGTGTTTGCAGTTTAGGCGTTAACACCCCGCGCCGCTTGTAAAAAGCGTTTTAAGTCGCCGCTGTATCTTGTCAAAACGGTCAGCGTTCCTACAAAAATTACGCCACCGACAAATACCGTTATCCACGGATTTTTTCCCGCCAAATACCACGCATACACCGCCGAGGGAACAAGCGCGATAATGTTGCAAGATAAGAGCCGCAAACCGTCTAAAACAGAAGTTTTTAACTGAAATTGCGGCGTGTGTTTGAGGAGAAATAAAGCGTTGATTCCTAGCCCGCTCATGCACGAAATCACTTGCGTATACACATACGCCACCGCGCCGAAATACGTTACCGCAAACGGTACGGCGGCGATAAACAACAGCGTTCCGGCGAGCGAGTAGGGCAAAAATTCTTTTAATTTCCGCACGGCCGCGGCTACGTTACTTTGCATTAAAATCGGCACCATTAACCACACCAACCCCAACAGCGGACGCAAAAACGCGGCGGTTTCACGCACGTTTTGGGCGGTAAATTCCCCGCGCTTAAAAAACATAGCAATAATTTGCGGCGCGTAAAAAATAGAAAAAACAACTAACGGCGTAAGCAAAAACCAAAGAAAGTGGTGGGTTATGTTATAGGCCGCGTTGAAAGAGTCCCAATCGTTTTTTGTACTGTACTCGGTCAGTTGGATTTTGGAAATGTTGGTAACGCGTAGCGTAAAAACTTCGTTAGACGAGTCCGATAACTGCCGCGCGTAGTTTAGCGCGCTAACCGTGCCCGCGTTTAATCCGCTGAGTAAATACAGCGGCAGTAAACCGCTGACTATATTTCCCAGTTCCAAACATTGGTTGCTCAGCAAATTGTGCATAAACGGGCGGGAGGGGAAAATTTCGCCGCGCGTAAATTGCCAGTTCAGTTCTTTTTTAAGCATTAGGGTCAGTACGAGCGTTTGCAACCCGTACGATAAAATAAACCCCCACAGCATACTGATAATTCCATAGTGATGCCCGAAAATAAGCAAACATACAAGCGGCAATAGCGCATTTAACGGCGTAAATAAGGCTGTTGCAAAGCGTTTATACATTTCTAATATCGCCAACAAATACGTGGCTAAAATCTGAAACGCAAAAAATACAAATGCCGAAAAAATGAGCGCGCGTTGGGCGGTCAAATACGCGCTGTCAAAGCGCGAAAACCACCGCACCGGCTCTATCGGAAAAAATAATCCGCACAGCACAAGTCCCACGGCTACCGCCGCGTACACATACAAATATCCGTTGAGTAACACGCGCGCTTGCGCGGGTTGTTTAGCGTCTAAGGCCATAGCGTGCGGGATGATAACGGCGCTGTTAAGCCGTTGCAAAAAATACCACGCTACACCTATGGTCAAAATCAGATAAAAATACAAATCGGTGGCGCTGTCCGCGCCGAAATATGCGGCCAATAAAAGCGCATTTACAAACGAAATGCTTTTCCACAACGCTGTCGCGCCGACGGCTAACGCCGCGCCTTTTCGATACGAAGTGGGCTTAAAAAGATAACTCATATTTAGTATTATAGTAATTTAGGAGAACTTTCATTGTGACAACCCAATTTGAACCTGTTATCGGGTTGGAAATACACGTCCAACTCGCCAGCAAAACGAAATTGTTTTGCACGTGTCCCAACGGCGTGGGGGAAGATACAAAACCCAACACCGCCGTTTGCCCCGTTTGTATGGGCCACCCCGGTACTATGCCGGTACTGACCGAAGGCGCCGTGGCGCTGGCGGTACGCGCGGGCCTGAGTCTAAATTGCGAAACGCAAAAACGCTCGTCGTTTTCGCGCAAGCATTATTTCTATCCGGACTTACCCAAAGGATATCAAATCACACAATTTGACGAGCCGATAAACGGCGCGGGCTATGTGGAAATTACGTTCGGCCCGAAAGATAATTTACAAAAAAAGCGTATCGGTATCCACCACGCGCATTTAGAGGAAGATGCGGCGAAATCATCGCATTGTGATACCTATTCGCTCGTAGATTTTAACCGTTCGGGCAGCCCGCTGCTCGAAATTGTGTCCATGCCCGATATGCGCTCGCCCGACGAGGCCTATGCGTATTTGACCGAAATTAAACGGCTCATGCGCTGGGTGGGAGCGTCCAACTGCGATATGGAAAAAGGCGAACTGCGCGTAGATGTAAACGTGTCGTTACGCCCCGTAGGAACGGAAAAATTCGGCACACGCACGGAGTTAAAAAACATTAACTCGTTCAAGGCCGTTAAAGACGCACTTCAATTTGAAATCAACCGCCAGACCGAAGTGTTAAACGCGGGCGGACAAGTCAAACAGGAAACGCGGCTGTGGGATAAAGTGGAGTGTGTGTCGCGCCCGATGCGCTCTAAAGAAGATGCCTTAGACTACCGCTATTTCCCGGAGCCGGACTTGCCGCCGCTCGTATTGTCCGACGAGTGGCTTGAAAAAATCAAAGCCGCTATGCCCGAAATGCCGTCTAGCAAAGAAGCGCGGTTTATGGCGGCGGGACTATCTGCCTATGATGCGGGCGTGCTGACCAGTTCGCGCGAAATTGCCGATTATTTTGAGACGGTAACAAAGAGCGGCAAAGTGTCGCTCAAAACGGCGTCCAACTGGATACAAACCGATTTACTCGGTATGCTCCACGGCGAGAAAAAAGAGATTGAAAACTCCCCGATTAGCGCGGCACAGTTAGCGGAATTGCTGGAATTTGTGGAAAGCGGCAAAATTAACCGCAAGCAAGCGCGCGAAGTATTTGACGAGATTTACGCGCATGGCGGCAAGGCCGCGGACATTATCGCCAAGCGCGGTATGGTGCAAGTTTCCGACGAAGGGCAGTTAGAGGCGTGGGCCAAAGAAGCCATCGCCGCTAACCCCAAAGCAGTGGCCGATTATCAAAAAGGCAATAAAGCCGCTATCGGGGCCCTGGTGGGGGGTGTCATGAAGTTGAGTAAAGGCAAAGCCAACCCCCGCGCGATTAGCCAGATACTAGCGAAATTGTTGGGATAAAATACGGTTCGTAACTTCTATCCGCACGCGTAAAGGCGCAACTAACGTTGCGCCTTTATGTCTGTATTCCCAATAAACGATTTTGTAAACTATTGCGGATAGACCCATTGAATATAGGTCGATCCGGTTATGGTGGGGGTGGAGAGCCCTGTTTCGCTTTTACACAATTTGTTTTCTTTGGAAGATAAGTCGGCATTAAGGGCTTCACAAACTGTTTTTCCGGACAGAGAATCTTTGGATGTATATTGTTCGGTAAATATACTAAATTGAACGTTTTGTACAACGCACGAAACGATGCCTAGTTGCCATAAAGTACAACTGCCCCACTTAAAAACTCTTGTTGGGCGAGTTACTCCCCCCCCACTATCGCTAGTTTCGGAATCATAAGCAGGGGTGTCAATATCTAACTCATCAAACGAGTGGCTATATTCTCCGTTAGCCAAATAATATCGCTGTTGCGCCTGCGCTAACGCCGTCGCTATGGCTTTGGCTTTGACGAAACGGCTTTTTAATACCGCTTGTTGGTACTGCGGCAGAGCCACCGCCGCCAGTATGCCGATGATGAGGACCACGACGAGCAGTTCAATAAGCGTGAAACCCTTATTAGATGTCGGGTTAACACCCGACCTATAAGGGCTGCAACGAAGGCTAGCATATAGGTCGGGCGCGAGCCCGACAATGGCCTGGCAGGGCCATACTTTGTTTGACGTCAGGTTATCGCCTGACCTACAAACTTGTTGTTGTCGTTGCGAAACAACGTGCGTGAAAGATGCTGAAACGAGTTCAGCATGACATCCTTTTTTATTAACTACTTTTTCTTTTTGCATAAATGTTTTTTTCCTTAGTTAAATGTCGTCATTCTGAGTCGCCGTTGCTCAGAATCTCAGCCGCTTTATAGAACAATTATAAGGCGGAGACGCTGAGCAGAAACTTCTCAGCATGACGTCTGTTTTTATTA
>Ga0310694_10004705_pt1 | contig 13133 bp, 10 predicted proteins | sample 174DNAGHGhighgp2_FD_203884 | JGI IMG/M metagenome (GOLD analysis project Ga0310694, IMG submission 203884) | Sheep rumen microbial communities from Palmerston North, Manawatu-Wanganui, New Zealand - 1742 DNA GHGhigh gp2 (v2) (version 2) | ecosystem: Host-associated > Mammals > Digestive system...
TGATTGATTATTAGTATATTGCAAGGCAGTCATATCTGTATATGGGTTTGTGCTGGATAACGTGTGCGTTAGGTAACAACAATTTGTTATATTCCTTACCCAAAAACGTGCAAATCTATATAATTTTCACTGTTTTTGCAAATTATTGCTATCTACAGGAGCGGAAAACTTCTAATTTTGTTGATTTTGCAAAATAAAGATAAACAAACAGGGCACAAATCCAGGCGTGCCGTCCTCATAGATCACTCCTTCGTTCATGAAGAATATACGGCTGCTCACGTTGCGCGCATTTATACATTAAATAATAAATGTGCAGAATATAAAAAACGTGCCGTTCAATCGGGGTTTTATCGAGGGCTTATCGATCCATTATCGGGGTTATCATAGTCTGCCCCAGCATATCATAACTCCTGCCGTCCGGCAAAAGAATATACAATCTGCCGTCGCGAACCAGCTTGCGGCACGCCCTTGCACCCGCAGGCTGAACAATCTCCTGCACTCCGGTCAAAGACTCGCATAGTTCCGTTACTGCTTCACTTGCTTTTATACTGCCTTTGTTCGCGCCTGAATAGAGGTATTGGTCCTTATACACCAGATCCTGTGTCTGGTTGCCGCTGCCGTCGTTCCAGATGATCATCCACGAGTTGTCAGGCTCACCGGCTGATTCGGGAATAGCGAACTTATAGTTGTCGTCACCTAACGCCTGCGCCTTTTGTCCCGGCCAGCCGCCGCATACCTGCACAGTCTTGCCGGTGCCTGTATGCCAGATGTAGCAGTAAATAGTCGCACCGAAGTCACTTGACTTATGCAGGAACGCCGCATGCTCATCCGCATTACTTAGACACGGTGCTATTGGCTCAATCGGTGTCGAACCGCCGCCACTCGGATCATCCGTCAACTCCATCTCCGTGCCGTCCCAGACCGGCGTAGGAATAGACGCTGCCGTGGTGGAATAGATATACTTGCCGTCCTTGCCAATCTTGCCGGGAGCTGGCGTCTTGTCGGTCGTCAGCACATACACGCGCAGATTACCCTTGCCGCTGCAGATCACATTCAGCTTGCCGTCCGTCACCACTTTCGTATCACCTGTCACACAGTCGGTATAGGTACCGTTGAGTATGCCGGTGAACGTGCCGTTGCCGGATATACATACCAAGGCATAACTGTCAGTCGTCGCATCGGTATAACGGCGCTTGAACGCAAACGAACCCGAACAGCCTTCAACCGAATATTGCCCTTTGCGTAATGCCGGCACAGCCATACGTATCAAACTCAGCCGCTGGATATGTTGCGCCAGCGGATGCGACAGCGAGACGGCCATGTTCCCCGTGGCAGAGTTATACTCCGCAAAATCCGTTGTATGAATGTCACCTTTGATATATCCGCCGAAATAGGCGCGACCTGACTCCTGCAGGGCAATGTTCGTTCCCTGATCAATCAATTTCCCCTTCTGGAACTCTACTTCCGAGCCATAATATACGCACGGTATTCCGCGGTGGGTGAACATCAGACTCAGATTCTCCGCCCATGTGTCTTGTGATCCGCTGAAGCGTTTCTCCTGCGGAGCATGATCCGGCGCGTAGTCGTGCGAATCGACATACACAACGTTCCAACTGGCATCGTTGTAATACTTGTCGTTCGACGGTTTGGCTATACGCCACGCTTCTTCGGCGGTGGTGAAGTTCCAGTGTTCGGTAAAATCAATCACATGCAAACCGGACGCTTGCGAGTAGTCCGGCGTATGATAACTGTTGCCGTTGAGCAACGCATTTTGCGAGGTGCGTTGTGTACTCAGCCCGCCGCTATCGTCCTGACCTTGTTGCCAGCACGACGCCCAGTTGGCGTGCGAGGTGCACACCGAGCCTTCCATCTCCACCAGATTATCCCAACTCGACGCACCGCTGTCCCAGGCATAGTCGCGGTTCTCAGCCCACGTGTAGTAGAACGGACTCAGACAAGACTGACCGCGGTAAAGGATATCGCTGTAACGCGCACAAACCTCCGCAAACATATAGAACGGCGTGCCGCCGCGTTTGTCTGCCGCTTCTGCTCCGGCGGCTGCAAATGCAGGCACAAAAGCCTTGTTGAAAGTCAGTCGGGGTATATGTCCGCCGGTATCAATGCGGAAACCGTCCACACCCATCCGGATGAACGTCGAGTAACATTGTATAAGGTAATTATATACTGCCGGATTCTCGGTATTCAGATCCACACAGTCGCCGGCAATCTGCGCAAACCAGCGGTTGGGTTCATCCCAGTTGAAGTTGCCGTAGTGGTGCCAGTAGTTGTGCGAATCGTAGTTTTTCTTTTGTCCGTTCTCGTCCGACGAGTTTTTCATCTTCGACAGTCGAGCAGCATATTGCCGTCCACCGTCCAGATCGGCATAGTTGTCCGGCAGCAAACCGCCTTTCGAAACCGTCTGCGGAATCATACATTCGTCCAACGCACTTTGGTCGGCACTATTGTCGCGCTCAAACAGTTTGCACAGATTCGCCTCGCCGAAGTTACCCGTGTGGTTGAGCACAATATCAAGAATGATCTTCATTCCGCGCTTGTGTATCTCGTCAATCAATGTCTGAAACTGCACGTCTTCCGACTCGTAGCGATGATCCACTTGCGAAAAATCCATGGCGTGGTAACCGTGATAATCATATCCCGAAGCGTTCTGCACCACAGGCGTTATCCATATAGCCGTGAATCCCAATGCTTTGATATAATCGAGTTTCTCTATCAGTCCCTTGAAGTCGCCGCGCCATGCAGGATCGCCTGCGTTCTTCGCCTGGTTATCCCAGCACTGGGTATTGTTCGTCGGATCGCCGTCATAGAAACGCGTGGTGATAACGAAATAGATCTGCTCGTCGCGAAAATCTGTACGCGAGGGAAACAACGTGGCTGCCATTGCCGGCAACACTGCCAGCAGACAAAGGAGTATGAGTGTCGTGTTTTTCATATCAAAGCATGTTGTGATTGCTTATCAGGGCAACGGAGTGAGCGGATAAACGATATTCGTTATCAGCAGATTCGCTGCCAGGATAATCAGATTCATCCATATACCTATACGCAGAAAATCGCTGAACCTGTACCCGCCCGGAGCATAAACCATCATGTGTGTAGGCGAACCGATAGGTGTTGCAAAACTGCTGCTCACGCTTATCATCAGGGCTATCAGAAACGTCTTCGGATCATAACCTAATTGTACGGCTGCCTGATACATGATCGGGAAGAACATTGCGCCGGCTGCCGTGTTCGAGATAAACTCCGTGATGAACGTAGCCACCAGGCAAACGGCTGTCATCACAACAATCGGATTCGTGCCGCACACGTTCAGCAGACCTGTAGCCAGACGCTCGGCTATACCGGTCTTCTCGATTGCCACGCCTAACACTACCGACGCCGCAAAAATCAACAGAATATTCCACTCTATCGATTTCATGGCCTGGTTAGGCGTACAGCAGCGCGCAATCAGCATGAGTAGAGCCGCTATACAGGCGCACTTGAGTAGTGGCAGTATTCCCAATGCCGACACCACAATCATCGCCAACATAATCAGCGACGAGATGATTGTTTTCACACCCACATTGATCACCTCCTCACCGGGCACCAGACCGTGCGTCTTGGCAAGTTCCATGATATCTTTGATCTGCCCCGCAAACACCATCTTGTCGCCACCCATGATGAATTCGTTCTCATCGATAGGCACCGGCACATTGTCAAAGTGGTGCATCTTTATCAGTTTGCCGCCTTTCACGTTCAGCAGACCGGCGTAGCCCAAGGTCTCGCCTATGAACTTGTTGTTCGAGGGCACAGTCATCTCAACCGTATATTCCGTCGTGTCATCAAACTGCTCTTTCGGTGCTTCCCGCTCCGGCAACAACCGGCGCATGGCGATGATTGACAGCACACCCACGCCCAGACAGAACAGACCCGGGATTGTTGTCGCCAGCACGTTCATGTGCACACCTGTCTGCTCGGCGTACAGACCGCTGATAATCAGGTTCGGCGGCGTACCTATCAACGTACATACACCACCCATACCCGCGGCATAACTGAGCGGTATAAGCAGTTTGGACGGAGTAATGCCCAACTTCTTCGACCACATTTTCACTATGCCTATGAACAACGCCACTACCGTCGTGTTGCTCAGAAACGAACTCAGCACAGCTACCGGCAGCATAAGCCTGACTACCGCCTGATGCCAACCTTTCGGCTGACCTAACAGGTTCTTGACTATCCACTGCAGCACGCCCGTATAAGTCAGACCTGCCACCACAATGAACAGCACGCCTATCACCACTACCGACGACTGACTCAGACCCGAGAATGCCTCTTTAGCGTTCAGCACACCCGTTATGTACAATACGAATATTGCACCGAGAAACACGATATCCGTACGTAACTTCGTAAACAGCAGGATAGCGAACATCGCCAGCACAACGGCAATGGTTATCCATGCGTTCATTCCGAAACCAAGAAACTCAAATCCCTCCATCTTACAAAATAAGTTTTATTCGGAAACCGCGCGTAGTCGGTTCTTCTATCAGTTCGGCAACTTGCGTCTTCAGTTTCTTGCGTGCCTCTTCCGCAAGAGGTGACGCAGTCATGTTCTCCACCATATAGTCCAGAGCCGTCTCGCCGGACAACTCTGCGTGAGTCATCCTGACGGTCAGCGGACGTATGTCGCGCATGTACTCGAACAACATCTGTTTGGTCAGCGAGTACGCCAGATCCTGTTTGTCGGTAATGTTGTATTTGATGCAGAAGCGGTTGATACCCGTGTGAATCTGCAGGTAGTCGAACTCGTCGGAGTCGATCTCGTACACCAGTTTCTGTATCCGGTTGACAAACGCCTTTGTGGCACTGTGCACGGGGTGCTCGAATATCTGCTCAGGCGTACCGTCCTCATAGATCACTCCTTCGTTCATGAAAAATATCCTGCTGCTCACGTCGCGCGCGAAACGCATCTCATGCGTCACGATGAGCATGGTCAGTCCGCTCTTCGCCAACTGACGGATCACCGACAGCACCTCGCCTACCATCGTTGGATCGAGTGCGGAGGTCGGCTCATCGAACAGAATAACCTGCGGGTGCATAGCCAGCGAACGGGCTATCGCCACACGCTGCTTCTGACCGCCCGAGAGCGACGCAGGATAGACATCAGCCTTCTGAGCCATTCCTACTTTCTTCAGCAGCTCCATTGCTTCCGCTACGGCTTGCTCACGACTTAGATTCAGCAGTTCGGTGGGAGCATAGATGATATTCTCCAGCACTGTCATGTGCTCGAACAGGTTGAACGACTGAAACACCATACCCATCTTCTGACGGAGTTTGTGGAGCGGATAACCCGGCGCAGTAATGTTTTCGCCGTCCACAAGTATCTCACCCGAGGTCGGCGGCTCCAGCATATTCAGGGCGCGGAGGAACGTACTCTTGCCTGTACCCGAAGGACCGATAATACTGATCACCTCGCCTTTTTGTATATCACAATTCACATCTTTCAGCACGGTCAGCAGGCTGCCGTCCGGATCCTGAAACGTTTTGCTTAGATGTCTGATGCGTATCATTGATTATGGATAATTGACAAATTACAAATCACAAATCTCAAATCACAAATATTATGCTCACTGCTTCTTGGTTACCAGCAACGACAGTGTCTTGCTCAGCAGCCACGCCAGCAGGAAGTACAGTATCGTAACTATCAGCAGCGGGATCAGCGCATCGAACGTACGGCTGCGGATCAGGTCGCTGGCACGCGTCAGGTCGGCTATGGAGATATATCCGACAATCGACGTACTCTTCAGCAGCGACACGCACTCGCCTATATACAGCGGCAGACCTTTCTGCAATGCCTGCGGGAACACAATGCCGGTAAACGTCTTCAAGGGTGTAAAGCCAAGACTCAGTCCTGCCTCCGTCTGACCGATGGGTACTGACGAAATAGCACTGTCGAAGATATTGCCCGTAGAAGATGCCAAGCACAGGGCGAAAGTTATGATTGCTACTACGGTGGCACTCAGTCCGGAGGACGCCAGCACGACATAGAACATGATCAGCAGCAACACCAGCGTAGGTATTCCGTTGATAAAGTCGCTATACACATCAGCAAACTTCCTTAGCCACTTGCGCTTACTGCGGCGGCAGGCACATACTCCTGCGCCCAATGCCGTGCCCAGCAGAATGGAGAATATAGTTATGATGATCGTCTCCACCAGACCGTCGGTTATCAGTCGCCAGCGGTTCTCTGTCAGCAGGTTCATCTTCCAGCGTTCGATTTGCGACATAGCGCCCGAACTGCTTTTATCCGCAACGAAGTATCCCGGGTGGCACCGGTAGTACGGCATAGTAAAGTTCATGGATTTCTTACGCTCATCCGTTACGAACAGGAATCCAGAGAACACATCCGCCAGACCTGTCTGGATAGCGATTACGCCGGCGCTCACCTCCTGAAAATTCATCTCGAACGGTCGTCCTTGCGAGTGGGCAAAACGGCGTAACACATCCGCATCTATTCCCTGCCACTCGCTGCCGTCGCCCATGAAGCATACAGGTGACAGATTGACGCAACATACGCAGCGTAGCGGCTTCGCGCCGGGTTTGATCTCGTATGGCGGTTCAGCCACAGCCGGACCACCGTGTATCCAATGCTCGGTTATGCTGTCCAGCGGCAACGATGCAATGAACGCATTCATCTGCCGTGCCAACTCGTTGTTGCCTTTCTTTATCACAAACGCCACATCAAAGCACTCGTCGCCGCGGAACGCCTGACGCATACCCAAACGCTGCTGATCGGCGGCAGTTAGCATTACCTCGTCGCTCACATACACATCCGCCAAACCCTGACGGACAGCCTGCACAGCGTCGCTCTCCGAGTTGGTAAGAAACATCTTTATATCGCCTCTTTGTTCGAACTTGGCTTGGTAATACGAACCGGCTGTGGTGGACAGTGTCAATCCGGCTAAATCGTCCTCCGAATGGATGTCAAGACCTTTGTCCCCTCCGCCCGAACAGGCTGAGAGGATAAGCATAGGTAGGAATAAAAGTATCTTTTTCATTGATGTCATATTCTTATTTCGACCGCGGGTGAGCGGCTTTGTATGCTTGCTGGATCTGCTCAAACGTGGTGTGGGTATAGACCTGCGTAGCCGAGAGGCTGGCGTGCCCGAGCAGGGTCTGAATAGTGCGTATATCCGCGCCGTTGTTGAGCATTGTGGTGGCGAACGTGTGGCGCAGCACGTGCGGCGAGTGTTTCTTCAGCGTGGACACCTCACCCATTCTGCGTCTGACCATCCTGTACACGGCGTGTGCGTCCATCGCACCTGTACTGCCGTCTCGGTGTATGGCGGTCAGCAGCCGGTGGTCGGGCGACTCAAAACCCTGCCTGACCTCCATGTACGCCTTGATCTCGTCAATCAGCCGCGCGCCTATGGGGACTATTCGTTCTTTCCTGCGCTTGCCGAACACGCGTATCTGACCTGCTGCAAGGTCGATATCTCCGTCTGTCAACCCGACCAGTTCCGCTCGACGCATACCCGTTTGGTACAGCAGCGAGATGATCAGGTTGTCGCGCGTCAGTTCATATACCTCGCGCGGCGAAGCCTCGCCGTCCGGCTGGTGCATCAACTCGTCCAACTCGCGTTCGCCTATGGCTTGCTCGCGTTCCATCTCGCTCTCGCGGAAGAACACCGGCAGCGGTTGGTCGGTCTTCGGTGCTATCACGCCTTGCGTTATATCCCGCTTCACCAATCCCTGCCGGAGCAGATACTTATAGAAAGAGCGAAGCGCCGACAACCGGCGCTTGACGGTACGTGGCGACAGATTGTTGTCCAGCATATCAACCATCCAAGTCTTGACATCCGTGGTATCCGCCCTTGAGGGATCGAACTTCTCCTCGCCGCCTAACAACGCGGCAAACGCACGCAAGTCGTCGCCATACTCGCTCACCGTGCGAAGCGAGTAACGGCGTTCGTACTGCAGATAGTCGAGAAAACGCTGGATCATATATCTTTGCCCTGGGTGTCAGCAGGCTCAAAGGGGAACAGACCGAACAGTTCGGCATCTATGCGGTCAACCACTTGCTGGAAATCTGCCGGGTTATCGCCGAACTTGATCTTGTCACCGTCCACAATCAGCAGTTTGCCCTTGTAGTCCTTTATCCAATCTTCGTACAGGTCGTTCAGACCTTGCAGATAATCGATTCGGATACTTGCCTCGTACCGGCGGCCGCGTTTCTGAATCTGCTGAACGAGTGTCGGCACCGACGCACGTACATAGATCATCAGATCCGGGTTGCGGATCAGCGAGGTCATAAGGTTGAACAGGTCGGTGTAGTTGTCAAAATCCCTGTCGGACATGAATCCCTGCTTGTGCAGGTTGGGCGCAAAGATACGCGCATCTTCGTAGATCGTACGGTCCTGAATGACGTACTTGTCGGAGTTCAGGATATCCACTACATCCTTGAAACGCTTGTTCAGGAAGTATATCTGCAGATTGAACGACCACCTTGCCATATCGGCATAGAAGTCTGCCAGATACGGGTTATACTCCACGCTCTCGAAGCGCGGTTCCCAACCGTAATGTTTCGCCAACATGCTCGTCAGCGTTGTTTTTCCGCAACCGATGTTGCCTGCTACTGCTATATGCATTCGCGTTCGCCAATGGGTCGCACGGGCTGAGCGTTTCGCTCATCGGGGCTCCCCATGCCTTCGCTCTTCGGTCCACAAATTCCGTTTTGCGTCCCGAGGGGGAAGAACCCTCCATGACGATTAGGAGGTTTTAAGTTTATTCTATCGTTACCATTGTTGCTCCGAGAACAACCCGAACAGTTGCGCATCAATCTTGTTGACGATCGACCGGAAGTCCTCGGGATTGTTCTCAAAATCCATATTATCGCTCTCAATCACCAGCACTCTACCCTCGTACTGCTTGAAGATAAACTCCTCGTAGCGCTCGTTCAGGTCCTTGAGGTAGTCGAGTTGCATGCCTTGCTCATAGTCTCTGCCGCGCTTCTGGATCTGTGCGATCAGTGTGGGCACGGATTTGCGCAGATAGATCATCAGGTCGGGCAGTTTCATCAGCCGTTTCATGTGCTCGAACAGCTCCATGTACGTCGTGTAATCGCGGTCGCTCAGGTCGCCGCGGCGGTAGTTGTTCGCCACAAACACGTACACGCCCTCAAATATACTCCTGTCCTGAACGATCGTGTGCGTCGAGGCGTTCACAGCCAGCATATCCTTGAAGCGCTCCTTCAGGAAGTACGTCTCCAGGCAGAACGACCAGCGCTTGATATCCTTGTAGTAGTCCTCCAGATACGGATTGAATCCCACGCTCTCAAAGCGCGGTTCCCAGCCGTAATACTTTGCCAACATTTTTGTCAGCGTGGTCTTGCCTGCACCAATATTGCCTGCTATTGCTATGTACATTGTATCGCTTGTCTCTTAATCTTCCTATTTGACATAACTCTCGTAAAAACGTTCCGTTCGATCGGGGGCTTATCGAGGGAATATCGATCCGTTATCGAAGCATTATCGGGTGTGATCCTGCTTTAGGGTCGTTGCGTTGCAGCGCGGTGAGCAACCTGCTGCACGATCCGCCTCTCCTCTGCCGTCATCCCTTCGGGCATAAACGTGCATCCCACGGCACTCTGCCCGGTCAGCACCTCCAGCCACAGACACGCCATCAGGTATCTGCCGCAGGTGTAACTCAGGTGATAACCGTCGCGGCAGAACGTGTCGCCCAACTTCGTGGCGCGTGCCTGCTGAACGGCTATGCCGCCGGGTATGAAACCGTCAAACGGATGGTTAGCCAGCACCTGACGGTTGCAGCCGAGTATCTCGTCGTACATGTACGCCTGACTGCCGTTGTAGTTCGGCACGAACGCCGGATGCTTGGCGTCCTGCTGATAGGCCCAGGTCATGTACCAGTAGATCTTCGTTTTGTCCTGTATATGCAGCCGCACGCTGTCTATCAGTTCGCTCAGCCACGGCTCATAGGTGAACCATTGTCCGCTGTAGTGACTTGCCTGCTGCATGGTTACCACATCCCACTCGTCGCTCGCCAGCGCCCAAAGGATCGACACGCTGTCCGTCACCGTCCGCTCGCATGTCATATCCTGCACATCAGGGCAATCACTCTCTCCCTTTTGAGGGGAGAGCCGGAGAGGGGTCCTCATCAGCCGGTAGGAATATACCGCCGAGTCGCCGCGCATGTTCAGCGCGTGACGCTCCAGCGAACAACCGCCGATGTACAGGTTGCCTACCGTGAGGTCTATGCCGCGCTCCGCTGCCAGTTCCACCAGGTTGTTCTCCACCGCATCGATGGAGAAACTGTTACCTATACACAGCACCTTCATCTCGCGCGGCACGTTGTGCGCAGGCTGACGAACTGCCACTAACAGCACCTCTGCCACAGCGAGCAGAAGAACAATCAGGATATAGTGAATCTTTCTCATTGAACGGTATTTTTCAGTCTGAAGGTTGAATGTTAGGAGTGTTTACAAAAATCGGCACAAAGTTACAAAAAAAATCTCAATTATGCAAATATTTCGTGAGATTTTTTTCTTTTCTCCGTCTATACTCCCTTATTGAACTCCCTTACCTATCTTATGCGTTTCGTTCTGCAAACTTGCAACTATAGTTGAAAAGTGAAGAAATTTTGCATTTTCTTGCAAAAAGATTTGCATATATCAAAAAAAAGGTGTACCTTTGCATCGCAGTCCCGGTAATTCCTCTCCCAGACTTTGTGCTGGTGAAGAATCCGGGTTTTTCTTTTACGGCCATGAACGAATTTGAGATTATTACGTAACATGCATACACGCCAATCTAATTACCGTTCTTGGTTGGATGAATGCCGATATGCCCGCATGGCTGGCGCCTATTGATCCGTTTGACAATGTCTGTGTATCCATTCGTAGAGATATGGGATGGTTGTAAGGGACGACACTATCTCATCAATCACAAACCACTCGCAGCAATGTGAGTGGTTTGTGATTATTGGCAGTTTTCGGGGTAGAGATATGTAGTGTCAGACTCAATTATTTGACCTATACGCCTTAATTTATACTGAATACCAGCCTAATTTTTGACCTATTGACGATTATATACCTATAAACAGCCTAAAAATGACCTATAGACCAAATATTATTCCCTATGCACTCATAATTGAACAAAGTATATGCTTGGCTATTTTCAATCAAGTTTACATATGTGCTTCAAGAGAATAATCATTCATCTTCTCTCTGCCTAATAGTTCAGCCATTTTCTTCATTAATTCATCAGAATTGAAATAAAGATCTTCCTCTTTAAATTGGCAGATTGGTCGTGCAAATAATCCTTCTATATTATAGATTTTTGCGGCTTCAATAGTGCGACGGGGATATATCGCCAGTTTGCTTTCAAAGAAACTATGACACAATTGAGGTGTATGACTTGTATTATCTGATAATTGCCACCATGATTCCGATAAGTCATTATATGAAAAGCCCGGGCGTTCTATTATTTCGATGTCATCATATTGTCGGCTATCTGTGCCGAATTTGACAAAAGCATCTTTTATAATCTGCATAGCTTCTACATCTGAGTTAGGTGCTTTGTAGCCAAATATAGTAGTAATCGCACCCTCGTTTAATATGTTCTTTAAGTATTCCCATTGAGATTTTATAAACGGTTCTTTGTTATAATCTTTGTGCTTAACCGGATATAGAAGTTTCAGCGGTCGCAATTCTCCATGACATTTCGGACAGTCATTCAAATAGAAATGATTATCCCCATAGTGGAATTGACCAATAGGGAAGGGAATTCTGCATTTATCGCAAAGTCCCATTCCAACGTTGCCATGTAAAAATAATAGATGAGGTAGGTCCTTGACATGTTGTTGCCATCTCATGTGAGCCTGCAATAGCAAACTATCCCAGTTAAACGAGACGATAATATCCTTATTTCGCAAGCTTAAAACGAGCAAGTCATATATGGTGAGTTTGTTGGGAATCCGAATCCTGGAATAATAATCATAAATGGCTGATTCTATCTTTTCACGAACTTCTTTACAATCCTCTCTATCGCATAATTCAGAATAAATATCTTCTATATTTGAACTTTGTGAATTCAACTTTATCCCAGCAAGGAAAAGTTGCAGATTCAAATCATTAATGATATTATTCATGCATGACGTTCGATTACCATAATAATCACCATCAGGTAATGCAGCTATAGATGCACCTGCGCCAATGAAAACTATATGGCGCCGATTCTCGTACCATTTAGGCAATTCCTTTATATATTGTTCTTTAGTCATTTAATCCCCTTGCAATCTGTAGTGGGTGTCTAAGTCATATATTTATCATTCTTCCTCTCCATCTACTATCAAGATCTTGCCAAGGTGGTATTCTACCCATAGGGGATCCTAATTCTCCGTGGGAGAGTCGTTTGCATGGTTTTATGCTGCCTTATACATTGTTTATCTTTATATCAATCGCATCATCGGACATCCGAACTTCGTAAATGGCATTGTTCTCACAATACACATTGACAGGCATGTGGCAAGTAACGTGAGTGTTCTCATAGATGAAATTATCATTTCCATAGAACATTACTTTCTCAATCTCACGGCAAGTATGAATTGTTCTATTAAGAAAAGATATCTTTTCTCCAATTACATTTTTCATGTAAAATCCCTTTTGTTGTCCTTTAGGTAGGACAAAGAAAATATAATCACGTGCGCGACTCATTGCTACATTAATGATATTTTCGTTATTAACATGAGCACCGCTGGTGCAGTTAGAAGGTGGATTAAGAACAATGAACATAATATCACACTCGTCACCCTGAAAACTATGCACTGTGCCGCAGGTTACTTTGCAATACATAGTATCAAGAGGGCGATTCTCAAGCATATTCTTAATAGCGTCTGCTTGTGCTCGATATGCGCATACAATACCAATGGTATACTCGTTGTGGTCATAATATTTCCCAATCTGTTTAATTGTATATTCGACCATATTATAAGTAAATATAACCGAATATAGATTGAACGCTGAGTCGCCTATAGAATTCAAGCCTTTTATATCGTCTAAATCTGCAACTTCAAATTCTATAAAATTTACATCAGCAATGCGAATACCATCCAGATTAAGAGGCTTTTGT
>Ga0310694_10004706_pt1 | contig 13132 bp, 7 predicted proteins | sample 174DNAGHGhighgp2_FD_203884 | JGI IMG/M metagenome (GOLD analysis project Ga0310694, IMG submission 203884) | Sheep rumen microbial communities from Palmerston North, Manawatu-Wanganui, New Zealand - 1742 DNA GHGhigh gp2 (v2) (version 2) | ecosystem: Host-associated > Mammals > Digestive system >...
CGTGCAGCCGTAGTACACATCGTTGCGGGCATCATAGAAAGTGGCTGCTCCGCCGTGCCTGCCCAGCCTGGCCTCGAATGTGCCGTTGTTGACAATGCCGTCTGCCGTGAAACTGATGTCGAGCAGGCGTTCCGCCTCCGACACCTCGGCCGAGCGTTTCAGGTCCCTCGTGATGATGTGCTGGCTGAGCAACTTGTTGTAGATGTGATTGGCAAGCTGAGTGCCGCCGTAAGCTGTGGGGTGAAGGTAGTCGAAAGTTGAGGCGCTCCAGTTGTTCGCCCAGGGCACAGGCGTGCAGTCCACATAGTACTGTCCGAACTGCTCGGCGATGTGCTTGATGCTGGCATTGGCGTCGGCCTGGCTCCAGCCCTGCGAGTTCTTGTCGTTCACGCCGTTACCCCTCGGGAAGATGCTCAGGCAGACCACCTTCGCCTGCGGGTACTTCTTCGTGAGCTTCCACAGGAGGCGTTGGTAAGCCCCTCGGAACGAGACGGAGTCGGTGAAGTTCTCCGTCCTGTATTGTCCCAAAGGCACCTTCGAGGTGTTCCAGTCGTTTGTGCCTCCAGCGATGAAGATGAAGTCGGGATTGCCCGCCCTGCCCAGAGCCGTCACGCGATGGCTGCTCAGGAACGGTGCATTACTGTTGAGCACATCGCAGGCCACCCTGCTTCCGCTCCACGAGGCGTTGGCCAGGAACGTCAGGCCCGAGAAACGGCTGAGTTGCATCCACCACGTGTCGCCCACCTGGAAGCCGTAGTTCTTCTCGCGATCCTGCGTGTAGTAGATGGCATAGCCCGCCGGGATGTAGTCGTAATAGGTGGAAATCGAATTGCCCAGCACAGCGAAAGTCAGGCTGTCGGGGTTCTGGGCACAGACCTTGGCGCCCACCATGAAAAGCAACAGAAAGAGCAGTTTTCTCATGATTCAGTATAGGTTAGGGGGCACTTCAGCCCGACGAATACATTTCCCTTATTTCGTAAGCAGGAAGCCCACACGAGCCCCGTTGGCACCCTTGGCGAGCTTGCTGACAGCCTGTACGGCGGCCGTGTTGCTGACCTTACCTTCTTTCTGAAGAATATTAGCCATCTGTGCCGAGTCGAACATCAGCCCCATTCCTCTCTCCGTCTTTGTCACATTGCCCTTGATGGTCTCAGAAGCCGTCTTGAGCGAGATTTCACCGTTCTGCGGGTTATAAGCATAGGTTCCGCTGAAAGGAATACCATTCACCTTAGCCGAGAACTTGTTGCCCTCCTGGAACGAGAAGGAGGTGTTGTTGCGATTGATGCCGATGGTGTTGTAGCTACTTGCCAGCGAAGAAGTAATGTTAGAAACGGCGGCATTGCCTCCAGCATTTGTCAGAGTCTTTTGCGTAGTAAAGGCCGCGCTAGGAGCATTGTAGCTCCAGCTGCCCAGGATGCCCGTCTGGTCGTAAGTCATTCCGCCCAGCAGCACATTCGTCAGCACGCTGCCCAGCACACTGCCCCACACATTGCCGGTATTGGCTGTACTGGCGACACCGGTGTTTCCGAAACCGGTGGAGAAGCAGCTCGACATCAGGAGTGACACGGCTGCAAGAAGAGTCAAAGTTGTCTTTTTCATAATGCTTGTTATTTTAGGGTTATTCTGCTGCAAAGTTACGAATAAGTGAGAACAATACAAAATAAATCTAAATTTATTTTTATTGTCGAGCGGGAGTAACTAAGACCGCAGGTCAAAGTTCTTCGTTTCACTCAGGCGGCAAAGCCGGAGTCCAAATAAGTGAGCGAAATACAAAGAAAATCAGATATTTTCTTTTGTTCCCAAGCAAAAGCATCAAATGGACACAACAATCCCCGCCACAGAAAGACCTGCAACGGGGATTGGTTTTGTTGTGAAGAAAAGATTATCTGTTTCCTTTTCTACTATTACAAGCTCTGCATGTGAGTCTGGCATTTGATAGTTCTGTTCTTCCGCCTTTACTCCATGCCTTTTTATGATCTATAGTCAGTTCATCTGCTGTAAAATGTTGATGACACTCGTCACACTCATAATATCCATTTTCATCAGGTGTGAGTCTGGATAGTAATTCTGCTTTGTCGTCAGCAGTGAAAAGACGTTTGGGGTCAACACGTAGGTTACCAACGATACCCAGTATCATTGCCTCGACATCCTCTTCCTTGCTTGAAGAGAGTTTATAGCCTTCGCTCTTGATGAATGCATTACATTCTTTGCAAATTTCATCTTTATGTTGTAGCCAGATAGACCGATCCTTAAGATACTTTACAGATAGTTTGAACTTTAATACTCCTCCTATCTTCGATGCATCACCAAAGACATCGCGAATGAAGCTGATGTAGGGCTTTATCTTCTTTACTTCCTCGTTAAACGATTCATCCTTGTGTTGCTGCACATAATCATCAAGTTCACTTCGTTTGGGAAACACATTGCCCTTACGCACATAATAGATATATTCCAGCAGATGATATTTGTTGTCGCCTCGATCAATGGTTGCATTGGGCAATACCTTGCGGACATTCACATCTTGTGCAAAATAGTCGTTCAGTCCTTCAATGTAATCTCCATGATAAAGTCCATTAAGAACCTCGAACTTGGACAGAGGGACGCCTAAGGTGTTGATTCGCTTGAATATCTCGCGCTTCTTTTCTTCTGTGCCTTTACAAATGATTGTGGTCAGTATTGTATCATCGACGACTTGTTGCAAGTCACTGTCATAAGCGTATGCTTTCCATGTTTTGCCGTTATACAGAAGATTGCCTTGCTTAAACTTCTTGATAGCTTCTATGCGCTGCTTGCCGTCAAGAACTTCCAGTTTCCCGTCTTCACGTTCCCATAGATAGAAGGCAGGCAAGGGAATCCCATGATATATACTATCAATAACAAGAGCCTGCTTGTCAGCGTCATAGACAATGGCACGCTGCAATTCGATGTCGCTTATGATAATGCCATTGACTACTTTCTCATATAACTCTTTTACTGTCATAACTTAGTCCTCCTTTCTGCGCTTGATAACCATTCTGTCCCAAAGACATCTGTAGTGATTGTTTCCTTCATCAAGATAAAAACGAACTCCTCCCTGCACATAGACAGCATCTTTATCTACACAATCTTTCATCTTCTTTCCCAATTGGCGACTTGACCCAATAATCTCGAACTGCTTGGGATTGTACTTCTGCATAAACGTGATAGGTACACCCATCTCTCCGAAATAATCATTAGGTATATCGGCTACAGTAGGAACCTCTATTGCATCATAGTTCACATACTTCGGATATTTCTCTGGATTATCGTAATACGATGCTGTCAATGTGAGTTCCTTAGATTGAGGGTCAACTTGCAGATTGGTGTACCACATGCAACTGCGAGGTGTATTATGCTGTTTGGGAAGCGTCGTCCCGTCTGGGCGATTAAAGCCACTCAAATGATAATGATAACCAATACGTATGTTACCATTCTGAAAATGGCGAATGATGCTCTTCTCTGTCGGAGCCGTTTGAGGGCCAATCACCAGAAACTCTTTTTTGTTCTTGATGAGTGTATCGATAAACTCATCGAACTGGCTGAATGGTGGATTGGTAATAATGACATCATAATAGCTGTAATCGATGTCCTGAAAGCGTACGCCTTCATTTGTTCGGGGGTTGTAGCCGCTCACACTGATTGAACGGAATCCCCATTCTTCGGCTTGATTCAGCAGATAGTATACAAATTGACACTTCACCCTGTCCATCCGTTTCTCTATCTTCTCACGAGTCTTGGCGATATCTATATTCTTTATCGTTCCCTCGGCAGCAAATAAATCGCGCTCGAGTACATATCCCTCTTCTTTATATACGATTTCCTCATTATAGCTTTCATCCCAATCGCAGGGACACAGAATACGCTTGCCACGTAATTGTGGCAAATAAAGGCTTACTTCGTCTGCAATGTCTTGGAACAAAGTGTAATACTCATCATCCCTCTTCTGTTTGCTGCCTTGCAGCCTTGATGTTCGTGTAACCATTAGGCTAGGTTGAAGTTATACGTTCAGCTATTCGTTAAGAACGTACAGCTAACCCAAACACCCTATCTCCCATGGAGACACTAAAAACGTGGACATCTTCCTCGTCCACGTCCTTGGGTGTTTGGCCTAACCCGTACCAATAGACAATTCAGAAGCCCACGCTAGGTGGGCATCCGCATTATTCCATTGGTACATCTATCAGTGGCCAAACTTCAAGGACGTCCTTTGAATAAGCAAATGCTTTTAATTCTAATAAGTTCCGAGGGCACCTCCTCTGAGGCTATTATTGCCCTCTCGCTCTGCAAAGTTAGTGTTTATTTTTGAATGATAAAAGTATTTTCAAGGAAATGTTTTGTGGAAGGGCAAAAGTTTTGCGTCATCCTTAGCCACACTAAATCATAGCCATCAGTTCACTGCCAATCTTGTGGAGAGCATTCTTAATGAGTTTTATCTGATACGGCTGGGCACGTTTCTTCCCATTGGCATATTGCGATAGCAGGCTTTGATTGATACCCGAGACACGGCTGATGGCAGCCAGTGACACATGTGGGCTGCATGCTTTCAGCAACGAATGCGCATCCAGGAAATTGTACTCCAACTCATAGTATATGCCCAGACGACTGAGTTCAGCTTCTATAGTTTTCTTCAATTCCTCGAATGTCTTAGCCGTAAAAACCATTTCCCCGACAGTTTTATCAGAGAGTGTTGACCTATAACTATTGTCGCAAATTTGTAGATTTGCTTTTAGCTGAACCTCCCTGTCAGGCAATATGGGCTTCTTCAACACGGATCGAGGCAGTAATCCCATCGAGAAGAAATAAGTCTCTATCTTCCCTGCAAGCGCAGTTGGAGTGAGGTTTAGCGCCTCACAGTACTCCATCAGCTCCATTACGCTAAGGCGTCTCTTTCCCGATTCGATTTCAGATACCCGTTCTTGCGTGACGCCTAATATCTTAGCCATCTCCTCCTGAGTTATATGCTGGCATTTCCGCTCTCTCTGAAGCAGAAAGCCAAGCTCTTTTCTCCTATCTTTTCTTAGTTTTCTACCCATATCTGCCGCAAAGATAAGAATAATATTTCATTTTATACGATTTTAGGTATAAAAATTCCCCAAGTGAACCCATACGCATAATTCATGCGATATGTAGGAGGAGGATAATGACATGATGACAAACAATCTTTCACAACGTTCAAAAGGGGCTCAAATGATGTGTCTTTTCGCAATTCAAACGCTGTATGTACCTTTGCAGCAGCATTCGAGGCTAAGAATCCCAAGCTCTGTGCAGAAGCAGGTGAAATCAAGATTTTTGCATTTTGAATTTTGCATTGATTTTTTACATACTTTTGCCGCAGAAAACAATAGGGAACAAGGCCTCCCTTGACAAACCCGGAATGAACACTATAATGTATACGTAGAGATAAAAATAAAATTAAAAATTGAATGATGCATCATACCTTTGCGCATGAGAGCTCTTCTCTGTCCGGACAAATTGAGAAGAGTAAACCCGGCGGGGTTGTATCTCCGAAAGGTAAATAGGGTTCAAAACCTGAGCACGGGTCCCACCGGTTGTGCATACTTCCAACATTTATACCGGTAGTGCGAGGAAGTTCATATTATGAGTCATCTAGCAATGAATAAGATGAACTTAACTGAGAACGTTAACGTTCAGCAGACGGAAGGTCTGTCTGGACAAGTAAACAGTCAAGTCCAGGCGGTGCAGGGCATCGTGGGCGAGGCTGTAAACCAGAAGACTGAACAGGAGGAGCGGCTGGAGCTGCTCCAGGGATTCCGTGTCACTACGCAGACGGAGGTGGAGCCTGAGGCTTACACGCTGAGCGTGGACGGTGTTGGCTTCTTTGCCCGCTGCGACGTACATGCCGTGAAGGGCAAGCAGAAGTCGGGCAAGAGCGCTGTGCTGAAGGTCTGTGCGGCGGCTTTGCTCCGAGGCCAGCAGTTCCGCGTGAAGTCGGAAGAGGAGGAGCTTGTAGTGCTCCATATCGACACGGAGCAGCAGGCTGCCGACGTGAAGCTCGTCATCGACGAGGTGAAGCAGATGACGGGTCTCGACGACGCGTACATCGACCAGCACTTGCACCTCTTCACTTTGAGGCGCAGGAGCTACGACACGCTGCTCGAAGACTTGCGTCTGCTCATCGAGAGCCTGCATCCGCAGGTGGTGTTCCTGGACGGCGTAGTGGACTTCATCCAGAGTTTCAACGACGAGGTGCTGTCCCGTCAGCTCATCCGCGACTTGCAGATGATTTGCGAGGAGCACGGCTGTGCCATCGTCTGTGTCTTGCATGAGAACAAGGCTACCGACGACGAGAACATGCGTGGCCACCTGGGTACCGTGCTCTCGCAGAAGGCAGGCAGTGTCTTGCAATGTAAGAAGCTGAAGGGCGGCATCATCAATGTGAGCTGTCCCGATGCTCGCCATGGCACCATGCCTGCCTGGAATATCTCGTTCGACAGGGAGGGCCACCTCATCAATGCCGACGCCATGCATCGTGAGGAGCAGAAGGCAGCAAGGGAGCAGAAGGCTGCCAAGAAGAAGGCAGCAAAGGAGCTTGAGCTTCAGACACGCCTCGACCTCTTCACACGTGCCATCGAGTTCAACGGCGGCAGCATGCTGCGTGGAGAACTGACGATGAAGATGGCCGAGAAGATGGGACGCGACCGTACCACTGTAGGCCGCTACCTGAAGGAGCTGATTGAGGCTGGCAAGCTGTTTGAGAACAACAAGGTCATTACGACTTCATCTCAAACCATGCTCGCGCTCTAAAAACTTTGTTTGTGCATGTGCGCTTGTGCATCCTAATATATATATATAAAGGATGCACATCGCACAGCACGTTATACTCATACACATTATTCATTGTAAAAAAAGACTATTATGACAACTGATTATCGTTATAAACTTGAGACGCCCAGAGTGACTGGACGCCGTCAGCAAAAGACCATCTGTCCACATTGCGGCAGGAAGAGCTTCGTGCGCTATGTCGATACACAGAACGATTGCCAGTACGTTGCCGACGAGGTTGGCAAGTGCGACCACGAACACTCGTGTGGCTACCACTACAAGCCGTCGGAGTACTATCACGACCACGCTTGGATGAAGGAAAAGCCAACCCAGAACCGAGTTTCGGTGCCGCCTAAGCCGAAGCCTACTCCCCCTCTGCAACCCTTGCCGATGGAACTCGTCAGCCAGACGCACTCGCCAGCCAGCACCTTCTGGCAATGGTTCTCAACAAAAGCGGCACAACAGCTGGGCCTCGACCCCATGGTCGTGCAGCAAGTCTATGAAGACTACCACATCGGAGCAGACGAGAGAGGCAACATCATCTTCTGGCAGATAGACGAGCAGCAACGACTGCACACAGGACATATTATGCAGTTCTACGAAGACGGGCATCGTCATGATGGCTATCAGAATTGGGCGCATACCCAAATCCTGAAAGACAAGCTGCCAAAAGGATGGATGCTATATCAGTGTCTCTTTGGAGCACATCTGCTGCCTCTGCGTCCTCAGGCTCGCGTCTGCCTCGTAGAGAGTGAGAAGACAGCCGTCGTCATGGCAGCCCTCTTACCGCAGTACATTTGGGTGTCAACGGGCAGCTGTCATGGACTGACGAAGGAGAAGCTGGAATGCCTGAAGGGACGTCGCGTGAGCGTCTTTCCCGACGCGGGTTGGTACAACGACTGGAGCGAGAAGATGAAAGCCTCCGGCCATAACAACTACACAATGGCAAACATCGAGAGCTATCCTTCGAACTCCGACATTGTCGATATACTCCTTGGTGAGGTGAAGCCCGCCCAATGAAGTAAAAACCAAGCCTCGAAGCCTCTGGCCTCGGGGCTTTTTTTCTTCATTCTTTCCCTGAAAAAAACTTGCAATTTTGTGCGAAAATATTTGACAAAAAGCTTGCATAATTCATTTATTTTTCGTAAATTTGCAATGTATTTGAGAGGTGAGCTCTTAGCTGCAGACAAGGGCAAATGAGGCACAGTTAAAATGCAAACTTAACACGTTAAAGTGGCCAATTTGACACGTTAAGTCCGGCAACTTAACACGCCAAGTTTTCAAAAACCTCATCAGAGAGAATTAACAAATTAAAAACACTTTTGCACCCGCTATCCTCTCCGCGGAATACAAAACTCCTCCCCCTTGGGGGAGGTCGGGAGGGGGCCGCTATGATTAATTATTCTATTGCAATCCTTTCGTGCAAACCTGGCACGAAGAAGACGGAGCAGACTTACTCCACCAAGGCTTACGGAACGGCTCAGATTCACGAGAACCTTGACCTCGACGCTTTCTGCAAGCACATCGCCGACCACAACTCACCCTTCTCGAAGGGTACCGTGAAGGGCATTCTGACTGACGCAGTCGCTTGTCTCAGGGAACAGCTCCTGGCCGGCAACAAGGTCGTTCTGGGTGACCTGGGCAGCTTCCATGTGGAACTCGCCTGCGAAGGTGCCGACACCACCGACGAGTTCAACGCTCAGAAGATTAAGGATGTCAATGTGCGCTGGACACCCGGACTGGAGTTCAAGAACCTCCGCGCCGAGGCCGAGTTCAACCTCGTGCCCTCGCGCAAGGCACAGGCCGACGCCATCGAGGTGATTCGAAATGAGGAAACAATCCAAGGGCTTGAGTAAAGACCCACCCCCGACCCCTCCCTGAAAGGAGGGGGGAAGGGTGTTGTTCCGCCAGAATGGGACTATGAAGCTTTAGCTCGACGTAAGCCAACTATGAACTATGAACTATGAACTAAGAAAAGCCCCTCCTTTGCTTGGGAGAGGCTTTTCTGTAAGCAGTAAGCAGTAAGCTAATAAGCTATCTTTCTGCCGTTCTGGATGTAGATGCCGTGCTTGAGGGTCTGGACTTTGCGGCCCGAGAGGTCGTAGATGCTCCTGTCGGGGTTAAGGTTAGCGTTAGGGTTAGCGTTAGGGTTAGCGTTAACCTCCTTGATTCCAGTGGGGTCTTCGGGCGTGAGGGGCTCGATGGTGACACCCTCCAGCTTGAAGGCGTGGATGCCGAAGCTGGCTTGGCCGGTCAGGTTCACGATGATGCCCAGGCTGACTTCCTTCTCCTCGTCGAGCTCAAAACTGATGGTCGGGTTGCCCATCGGCGCTTTGGCGAGTATCTGCAGGCTGTCCTCCTCGCTCACCATGGTGTTGCCCTCGCAAGCCATGACTACGCTGGTCTGCGGGTCGTCCACATCGCCCATGACGAGGCTGAAGCGGTAGCGGCCTGCGGGCAGGGTGACGGCTTGCCAGAGGCGGTAGTCGAGCAGAGGCGTCGCAAAGCCGCTCCATTGCGTCTCGAACTGGATGTCGCTGTGATGGCTGGTGTCGATGTGCGCTCCGGTGGTGATGCTGCCACGCACGATGGCGTTCTTGTCCTGCCACTTCGAACGGGTGGTCCGCATCTGGAGCTTCAGGAAGCGGCTGCTGTTGTTAGGATTGACGGTGCCCGAGGTGGTGAGGTACGGGTTCTTGTAGTTCGTCAGGTACTGGCTGGAGATGTCGCCATGCATGAGGGCTTCCGTGTCGAGCGTGAAGACGCCGAGGGCGGAGTTCCAGGCGTCGCCATCAGGTCCGAACCCTATGCGCTGGGCATCGAAGCCGCCCGAGCTGCGGTCCGCCACATCGCCTCCGTTCTGATTGAAGTCGTAGTAGAGCAGCAGAGCGTCCGTCGCCTCGGCCTGAGCGATGTCCTCGATGTGCTGGTTGCAGTAGCCCTTCACCTTCTCGGCACTGAGCGTGGAGGCCCACAAACGGACCTCGTCGAGCTGCCCCTTGAAGCCTTCGCCCACGGTAATCGTCTCCAAGGCTGGGAAAACGGTGGGCCACTTCGTGGAGGAGGTGCTGAAGAGCTGTCCGTCGCGATAGAACTTGACGGTGCCAGCGCCGTAGGCGACGGCATAGTGGTGCCACTCGCCGCGGATGATGTACCCCTCGTCGGACGTTACAGACCTCGATCCCAACAAGAGGGTGAGCATGCCCGTGTTGTCGACGGAGGTGGTGAGGTTCCCCTGGGTGGAACGGATGCTGACGCTGCCCTGATACTCCGTGGGACGCATCCACCAGTCGAGGGTGAGCTTCTTCTGCGTCTCGGTGAAGGGACACGTCAGCTGCAAGGTCTCGGCACCCGTGAAATTGAGGCACGACAGGGGGTCGTCGTTGCTGACTATGAGGTAGCGCTTGCGCGTCAACGTATTGTCGCCCAATGCGTTAGTCACATTCAGGCTGATGTCGTAGATGCCCGGAGCGGTGGGTGTGACGTAGGGCGACTGGTCGTCGACTGCCAAGGCACGGCAGCCATTGTTCAGCTCCCAATGCCACGAGAGGGGACTGTAGCGGCTGTCGTCGATGAGCTGGACATAATCGCCCAACATGATGGCCGTAGCGGAGACATCGAATCGGGCTGCAGGAGCCGACTCGCGCACCACAACCTGCTTCGTCACACTGCTCTGGCCGTTGGGATTGGTGGCGGTAAGCGTCACCTGGAAGACGCCCGTGGTGGGATAGAGAGCCGTGGCGTTGGTGCCTCCCAGCTCCTCGACTTCCGCGCCTGGCATGCTCCACAAATAGGTGCATCCGCTGCCCTCGGTGTGATTGATGAAACTGAAGCGGTCGCCTGCGGGAAGGGTGTCGCAGAGCACCTCGAAAGCAGCTACGGGAGCCTCGCCCTGGGAAACCGTAATCTCCTTCTCGGCCGAAAGCGTAGTGCTGTCGGCAAAGGTCGCCGTGCAAGTCACATTGTACGTTCCAGCCTCAGCAAAGGTGAAGGACGGGCTCATGCCGTGCAGGACTGGCATCGAGGTGTCAGCCACGCTCCAAGCCCAGTCCGTCACGTCCAGCAAGGTGTTGGCCGTCATGCGGAACGGAATGCCTGCCAGATGCGTTCCCGACTCCTCGACAATGGTGAGCCTGGGCGTCGGCGTACTTCCCTTGAAAGGACTGTCGTCCTCGGCAACCTCCCAAGTGCCGATGGAACGGAAATAGGCGTGCTTGCCATTTACATACTCGCGCAGACGTGTCTCGCCATCCACCTGGACGGTCTCCATGGGAACATACACCAGCAGGTCGGGCTGAAGGGCAGGCGAAGCGATACGCACGCGCATGTTGTTCCTTATCTCCAACTGCGTGCGGGCCGTACGCCATACGCGTATCTCGTCCAGTCCGCCTATCCACCACTGGTTGATGTCCGATGTGCGGCCGAACTGGAGGTCTCCGAAAGCAGTCAGGCCCGAGTATGAGCTGGACGTTATCTGCCCCTTGTTGGTGCCATTCACGTAGAGCGTCAGGACATTCCCGTTGATGACAATCGCTATGTGGTTCCACTTCTTCAGGGTGGAGAAGACACCCGAGACGTTCAGCCGGTCCGAGCCGCTGCTGTTCCACCCCACGGAAAGCGTGCCGTTGCTGCTATTATGGAAGAGGAACGTGCCCCATCCGGGACCTACCTGATGGGTGTAGTTGGTGTTCCTGTCGTTGCGCATCCAAAACTCTATCGTGGCCTTTCCCAACATCTCGGAAATGGCATTGGGAATGACGATGCTGCCCTCGTCCAGATTGACGATTTGATTGGCTCCCTGTGCGGGAATCCGGAGCACTACGGCATTCGACGAAGCCGACTCCTGAGCGTACTGGCCTGCCAGATAAACCGCCCTGACAGTGAAGGCGTCGGAGGCTCCCTCGGCGGGAGTGAAATAAGTCTGGCTCACAGGCAACTGGGCCACAAGCTTAGTGCCCTCATAAACATGGTAGCCCGTCAGGGTAAGGCTGGAAGCCTGAGGAGCCGTCCATACCAGCACGCCATCCTCCAGAGCGAGATTCGTGGGAGGATAGAGCTGCTCGCCAGGCACAACGACGCTGATAACGGTCTCGCGCCCACTGTTGCGAATCTCCACATTGTGCTGGTCGAAAGGTATCTCCACGCCCTCGTTCTCCACCTCATAATTGATGATAGAGGCGTTGTAGATGTGTCCGTTGCCTATCGCGCCACTCTTCGTCTTGACAATGAAGAAGTACTTCAGGGGCTTTGTGCGGTCCACAGAGAAGGTGAGGTCCGTCAGGTCGTAGCCGAACTCCATCGGCTCGGAGTGGATGCCGTCCACCCATCGGCCCAGCATGGGAACTTCGGGAGCGGGATTGGCATTCAGGGTGTTGCCTGCATAGCGGAAATGCTCGAAGGGAATGGTCTTCTCGGGCTTCGCGGCATTCACATTCTCGGCAATGCCTGCAGAAAGCAAAAGCTCGCTTCGGCGCGAATAGTCCATCAGAATCTTTATGGTACGCAAGGGGCGGTAGTCCTGACGGATGACGTAGGCTCCTGGCGTCCAAGTCCACGTGTCGTTGTTGACGGCATAGCTGTACTTGTAGGGACAATAGATGAAGCCCTTGTTCTCCCATCCGTCGCCCCACGAATTGGCAATAATCCATGCGCCTACCTCATCCTCTTCCACCTCGCCGACAATGCCGTCCTCGTCCAGGTCGAACTCGATTCGGTCATCGTATCCGCAAACAGTGAGGGCATGATTGAACGTGTCGCCCCACTTCTTCACATACTTCATGCCGACAACTCCCGCTTCACGGTTCGCAGCAGAAGTGGGAATGGCAGCCCATGTGCCATAAGCCGCCACACCAATGCCAACTACACCACCTCCGTGCATCGTCTCGTCACCACTGTGATTGTAGAGCCATTCCTTCAGCTCCTGACGGCCTTCGGGCGTGTTCGTCGGGGAAAGCTGGAAGTCGTAGGCCGACTTGTTCCACATGGCGCTGTACCACTTGTCGTAGCCCTGCATCCAGCCATAATCGGGGTCGTCGTGCGTCTGTGGTCCGAAGAGTCTGCTATAAGTACGTCCGCCATAAGTGGGGACATTGGGGATGCCTATCGCCTTTGCCATTCCCTCCGTCGTGCTCGTCTGATAAGCCATCAGCCAAGTGAAGTGCGAAGGATACTGGTTCTCGGGCAAAGAAGCATCGGCATCGCGATAACTGTTTATCTCGTGCGTGAACTGATAGCCGACACCAGCTGCGGAACCACAACTGCCGCCATCCTGATTGAAGATGGGCGGGAAATACTTGTCCTGCCCGTTGTAGACATAGGGAGGCAAAGCCGT
>Ga0310694_10004710_pt1 | contig 13125 bp, 11 predicted proteins | sample 174DNAGHGhighgp2_FD_203884 | JGI IMG/M metagenome (GOLD analysis project Ga0310694, IMG submission 203884) | Sheep rumen microbial communities from Palmerston North, Manawatu-Wanganui, New Zealand - 1742 DNA GHGhigh gp2 (v2) (version 2) | ecosystem: Host-associated > Mammals > Digestive system...
CAATAACGTGAGCGGCATGGTCAGCACCTCGGTTCGTCCCAATGAGCTGCCTGCCCCCGAGTACCTCTCGGCCACTGCCAGCGACGGCAAGGTCACCCTCACGTGGGATGCCTGCCAGTCGGTAGAACCCGCTCAAGGCGAGCTGGAATATGTGACCGATGACTTTGAGTCCTACCAGCCCTTTGCCATCGAGGGCGTGGGTGACTGGACGATGTACGACGGCGACCAGTCCACCACGCTGGTGACCCCGCGCATCCCCGTTGCCTATGAGAACCAGGGTGCACCCATGGCCTACCAGGTGTTCAACACCACCGAGAGCCAGGTTTGGGTTGACGGCAACATGGACAATGCATTTGAGCCCCACAGCGGCGAGCAGTATATGGCCGCTCCCAGTGCTGACTACCCCGATGAGAACGACGACTGGCTGATCACGCCGCGCCTCGACGGCCGCGCGCAGACCATCAAGTTCTGGGCCAAGGCTGCCACCTTTGACAGTGAGTGGATCAACGTCTATACCTCGACTACCGACAGCCACCACGACAGCTTCGTCAAGCTCAACGACGAGGAGCGACTGTACGTTTGGGAAGGCTGGCGTGAGTTCACATTTGACGTTCCCGAGGGCACACGCTACTTCGCCGTGCGCTGCATCCGCCGCAGCGTGATGCTGATGGTGGACGACTTCACCTTCGCACCCGCTACCACCGATGAGACACCGCGCACGTTGACCGGCTATAACGTCTATCGTGACGGCGAGGTCATTGCCTTTGTCGCTGCTCCCGAAACGACCTACACCAGCGAGCAGTCGGGCAACGATGGCATCTATTGGGTGACCGCCGTCTATGAGCAAGGCGAGAGCCTGCCCAGCAACGAGGTGGAAATCCAGGCCAGCGCCATCACCGAGGTGATGAGCAGTCTGCCCACCAGTGCCCGCATCTATGATATCCAGGGCCGCCAGCTCACCGAGTTGCAGCCTGGTGTGAACATCATCCGCTACAGCGACGGTACCGCCCGCAAGGTGCTCGTGAAGTAATCCTGGCACGAGGCGACATTCCGTCATCATTTACGAGCCTGGCCCTTTGCGGGTCAGGCTCGTTTCATAATAACAGATGACGTAGTTTCAAAGCGGGGGTGAGGCATCGTTTTTTGCACCTTAAATATGACCGTGCTCATGCACGGGAAATTCAAGGCCATCATAGCAGCTGGATGGCATCAACAGTAAGACCGAACTGGAATCCCTCAACCTCAATCTTATCACCATACTTGATGGTCCAATCAGAGCCAAACAAATCAAATTTCTCCTCTTTCATATTTACTCGGTTTTCCTGTACAATACATAGTAGAGTAGACCAGACTCGAACTGACAATCTCTTGGACCCAAACCAAGCGCCTTACCCATTAGGCCACTACTCTATCAGAACCTAAACAAAAGAGTAAGGTTTTACTTCTTTTCTCTTGTAGGATTGGAGAATTGGTGGTAAATTTGCCACAGCTAACAATTTAAGCCTATAATTATTATGAAATCTATTCTACACAAGCGTGCATCAGCCAGAGATTGAAAATCTTTATTATTGAGTCCACAAGAAAAATGTTCATTTTGTCTTGACTTTTAGAGAAAAATAAGTACCTTTGTGACATCAGTTTAACTATTAACCTCTAAAAACAGACAAGCTTATGTTAAAAAGACTATACCTTGCCCTATTGGCCTCCACGCTGCTGTTTCCTGCACTAGCTCAGGGTGACGGCAATAAAGCGATTTTCAGCAAGCCGAAGTTCAGCGGCTTTGCCATGGCGTCCTATCAGGCGACGTTTCAGGACGGTGGCAACAGCAACACGTTTGACCTGCGTCTCGTGCGGGCATCGGTCGAGGGCCGCATCCTGGACGACTTCTATTACAAGATTCAGGGTCAGATCAACGGCAACACCTCTACGCTGGGCAGCAGTCCCAAACTGGTGGACTACTTCATGGAGTGGCAACGTCTGGACTTCTTCCGGGTGAAGTTGGGCCAGTTCAAGCGCCCGTTCACCTACGAGAATCCGATGAACCCCATCGACCAAGGCTTCATGGGCTACTCACAGCCCGTGAGCAAGCTGGCGGGCTTCAGCGACCGCACGGGCATGCACTCGAGCAACGGCCGTGACATCGGTCTGCAGTTCCAGGGCGACTTCCTGAAGAACAAGCACGGCCGCCACCTACTGCACTACCAGGTGGGCGTGTTCAACGGCCAGGGCATCAACGTCAAGGACGTGGACGAGCGCAAGGACATCATCGGCGGCGTATGGGTCATGCCTATCGAGGGCATGCGCATGGGCGCCTTCGGTTGGGAAGGCTCGTTTGCTCGCAAGAGCGGCGGCCAGACGGTGAGCCTGCGTCAGCACCGCTACGCCTTCAGTGCCGAGTACAAGAAGGGAGACCTGCAGTTGCGCACCGAGTACATCCACTCGACGGGCCGCGGCTTTGCCACCACCTATCAGAAGCAGAGTGACGCCAACGACCTGACCATCAAGACCTATACCGACAAGAACGGCAATGAGGTGGCCAACGACAAGAGCGACGGTGTGTATGCCCTCGCCATCGTGCCGGTTGTCAAGGACAAGCTGATGGCCAAGGCCCGATATGACCTCTACCGCCCCACCGGCTCGAGCGTGGATGCCAAGAGCAACTATGAGGTGGGCTTGAACTACCGCTTCTGCAAGTATCTGGAGGTGCAGACCGAGTACTGCTTCACCCACGACCGCGCACTTGCCAAGCCCGACTACAGCACCGTGTTTGTGCAAGTGAGCATCCGCTATTAATTATAGATATCTAGATTCTCTAGATTTTCCAGAACAACCCATTAACTATAATACTATGTCAATTATCATGATTTTACAGCTCTGCATCGTGCTTGCAGCGTTGTGGCTGGGTTCCCGATACGGTAGCCTGGCGTTGGGAGCAATCTCGGGCATCGGCCTAGCCATCCTCGTGTTTGGCTTCGGCATGAAACCCGGCTCGCCTCCCACCGATGTGATTTACATCATCATTGCAGCTGTCACCTGCGCCGGCATCATGCAGGCCTCGGGCGGCATGGACTGGCTCATCCAGTTGGCCGAGAAAATGTTGCGCAAGCATCCTGACCGCATCACGTTCCTCGCCCCGCTGGCCACGTTCTTCCTGACGGTGCTCGTGGGCACCGGCCATGTGGTTTACACGCTGATGCCCATCATCTGCGACATCGCCATCAAGAAGGGCATCCGTCCCGAGCGCCCCTGCGGCATCGCCAGCATCGCGTCCCAGATTGGTATCACCTGCTCACCTATCGCCGCAGCGGTAGTCGCCTTCATCACCATCAGCGGTGCCAACGGCTATAACGTGTCCATTCCCCAGGTGCTCATGGTAACCTTTCCCGCCTGTCTGCTGGGTATTCTGGTGGCTTCGATCGCTTCCTATCGTCGCGGCAAAGACCTGGACAAGGACCCCGGGTTCCAGAAGCGGATTGCCGACCCTGCTCAGCGCGAGTACATCTACGGCAGCAACGCCACGACACTCGACAAGAAGATTGCCCCCGAGAGCAAGCGTGCCGTGTACATCTTCTTTGGAGCACTGCTGGTGATTGTGTTCTTTGCCATCTTCCAGGATTTGTTGCCTACCTATGACACCATCAAGGCCATTGAAGGTGATGCCACCGTCGAACTTATCGGCTCGCGCGTGACCATCACTGCCGACCAGTTGGCCAAGTTGGGCATCGCCGTCGAGGGCCTGACCAAGACCCATCCCACGCCGCTGAAGATGAACCTCGTCATCCAGATTGTGATGATCACCGCCGCTGCGCTGATGATCATCTTCTGCAAGGCATCGCCCAAGAAGGCCATCGCCGGTCCCGTGTGGCAGAGCGGTATGGTCGCCGTGGTAGCCATCTATGGCATCGCCTGGCTGGCCGACACCTACTTTGCCAACTACCTGGGCGAAATCCAGCAGATGCTCACTGGTATGGTCGAGAAGTACCCGTGGTCGATTGCATTTGCCTTCTTCATTGTGTCGGTGCTCGTCAACTCACAGGGCGCTGTGGTCGTGTCGATGCTACCGCTGGCCTACGGCCTGGGCATCGATGGATGGATTCTGCTGGGTGTACTGCCCTCGGTATATGGCTACTTCTTCATCCCCAACTATCCCTCGGATATCGCCACGGTGAACTTCGACCGCACGGGCACCACCGTCATCGGCAAGTACCTGCTGAACCATTCGTTCATGATGCCTGGCATGGTTCACACCATCGTCGCCTGCGTCGCTGGTTACCTCATCGCCTTCCTCTACCACTCGATGGGCTGGATCTAAACAGCCAACAACACGATAACCTGATTAAGCTGATTGCACGGGCGCATGAGGCGCCCGTGCAATCAGTTTTTAGTGTTGCGCGCTGTGCACTCAGTCTTCGACGATGACGCGGGTAACGATGGGCTTTCCGTCAGCGTCGATCAAGGGGGTTACTCCACCGCCATATCCTGCAAGGACAAAAAGGTAATTTACTCCGGTTTGGGTGTCAACAATAATCCTAGTCTCTTTAAGAAATCCTTCTTGGTCTTTCCAAACAAATCTTTTCATATCTTTAGCCATAATTAGTAAAACATATCTCTTATTTCTGCAAAGATAAACATAGTTATTGAATAATTGCTATCTTTGTGAGAAGATATGGAATAAAAACTGAATGAGATATGGAATTGAAAGCGTTTATCGAGAGTTATAGGGACGCCTTCGGCGAGGGGGCGCAGTTGCCGTTGTTGTTCGGGTACAGTGACACGCCGGTGGTACAGACGGCCAAGATAGGCGGGTGCTTTTTCAAGGGTCTGCAGACGGCTCGTGAAGGCACGCCAGTAGCGTTGAGTGCCGAGGTTATCGGGTGCGGTGGCGGCAAATTGTACACGGGTTTCAGCGATATGCCCGAACGGGTGCCCAATTTCGTATCGTTAACCGAGAAATACAAGCGGACGCCCGAGATGGTGGCCGATTATGTCAAGAGCCTGAAAATGCCCCGTGCCAGCAAGCCTTATCTGAACTTCGTGAGAATTGATCAAGCTGGCTCGTTCGAGGGCTTTGAGGGCGTGATGTTCTATGCCACGCCCGATGCGCTGTCGGGATTGAGCGGATGGGCTTTCTATGACACCAATGAGCCCGATGCCGTGGTGGCCCAATTCGGTTCGGGTTGCAGCACAGTGGTCTCGATGACAATTGTGGAGAACGCCTGTGGCGGTCATCGCTGTTTCCTGGGGTTGTTTGACCCATCGGTGAGGCCCTGGGTGGGCCCGAATGAGCTGAGTTTCACCGTGCCGATGAGCCGTTTCAGGGCCATGATGGACACGATGCACGACTGCTTCCTGTTCGGCTCGCATGCTTGGGAAAAAGTCAAAGCACGTTTATAAGTGATGTTATATAATGTAAATTGCCCCGTATTGATTTTGCATTACGGGCGAATTTCTGTAAATTTGCACAAACTTTATGAACTGACAAATGATGAAAAGATTATTCCACACTGCCATCACTCTGATAGGAATGGCCTTCACATTGAGTGCTCAAGGCTACTTCGCCCCGCCAGTAAACAGTCCTGAAATCGCTAAAGACGGTGCGGTGACGTTCAAGCTCAAAGCTGCCGATGCCGACACCGTGAGACTGATTATCGACACCCGCGTTGACACGCTGCTGAGGCGTCAAGGAAACGAGACGTGGAGCATCACGCTGCGCGACCTTGAACCCGACTTGTACATGTACTACTTTATCGTTGATGGCATGAAGGTGCTCGACCCCGAGAATGCCCATGTGCTGCGTGACGTGAAAAACGTGATGAGCACGTTTGTGCTTGACCCTAACGGTGACAGTCCTGTTGCCGTTCATGATGTGCCTCATGGCGAGGTGCGTGCCGTGTGGTATGACTCCCCCACCCTCGACATGAAACGCCGCATGATGGTTTACCTGCCACCTGGTTACGAACAAGGACGCCAGCGCTATCCAGTGTTCTACCTGCTGCACGGCTCAGGTGGCGACGAAACGGTGTGGCTGGAACAAGGCCATGCGGCACAAGTGCTCGACAACCTGATAGCCAACGGTAAGGCCGAGCCGATGATAGTGGTCATGCCCAACGGCAACATCGACGAGCAAGCGGCTGCCGGTTTCACTCCTGAGAACAACGTGCAACCCACATTTGCCCACAAGCACTGGATGGACGGCACGTTTGAGCAGTCCTTCATCGATATCATGAAATGGGTGGACAGCAACTACCGCACCCGCCCCGCCAAGCGCTACCGTGCCATCGGTGGCCTGTCGATGGGCGGTTACCACTCGCTGTACATCAGTGCCAACCAGCCCGATGATTTCAACTACGTGGGTCTGTTCTCGGCTGCCATCAAGCGCATGGACCAGGGCAAGTGCAAGATCTATGACGACATCGAGGCCAAGCTGGTGACCCAATTCAAACAGCGTCCCAAGCTCTACTGGATGGGCATCGGCAAGGACGATTTCCTCTATAAGGACAATGCCGAGTTCAGGAAACTGCTCGACAAGAACCGCCTGCGCTACACCTATCACGAGAGCGGGGCCGGCCATGAATGGGCCAACTGGCGCGACTATCTGGTGATATTCACACAACTGATATTCAAATAATATCCGATGGCCATGGCTCTGCCATGGCACAAAAAAAAACAACCGAAAAAATGCTTGAGACACTCATTCATTTTTTTACACAATGGGGATTCCTGGGACTGTTCCTGGGGTCCTTCCTGGCTGGCAGCATCGTCCCGTTCAGTAGCGAGGCGCTGGTCATCGCCTGTGTGGGGCCGTTGCACATGGATCCAGTCACCAGCCTGTTTGTGGCGCTGGCGGGCAACGTGAGCGGCGGCATGACGTGCTACTGGCTAGGGCACTTGGGAAAAATTGAATGGATCGAGAAATATGCCCACGTGAGCGAGGAGAAACTCAACCGTGCGCTACGCTTCATGCACAACCGCGGTGCCTGGATGGGCTTTTTTGCTTTCATTCCCATGCTGGGGACAGCCATCAGCGTCGCTCTGGGCTACGTGCGGTCCAACGTGTGGATCGTGCTGCTGACAATGACCATCGGCAAACTGTTGCGCTATGCAGCCATCATCTGGGGCTCGCTCAAACTCATCGACCTGTTCTAGATAACTTCTAACTCCTAACTAATATGACACCTATCGAAATCCATAACGAACTGCTGGCAGGGCGCATCATCAAGCACCTGCAGCGACGCAACTTCAACGCCCACTACTGTGCCACCGCAACCGAAGCCATTGCCCTCGTCAAGTCACTCATACCCGAGGGCAGCAGCATCACCTGGGGCGGCTCGCAGACCATCCGCGAGATGGGACTGACCGGTGAACTTATCGGCAGTGGAAAGTATAAAGTCATCGACCGTGACAAGGCCGAAACGCCCGAGCAGACACGCCAGTGCTATCTTGACGCGATGGATGTTGACTACTTCCTCACCAGTGCCAACGCCATCACCCAGGACGGTGTTATCGTCAACATCGACGGCCGCGGCAACCGCGTCGCCGCCATCACCTGGGGCCCGCACAACGTGATTCACATCATCGGGCTGAACAAGGTGGCTTCCACCATCGAGGCCGCCCTGGCCCGTGCCCGCAACACCGCTGCGCCCATCAACACGGCCCGTCTGGGCTGTGACACCCCCTGCCGCCTGGACGGCGTGTGCCACAACTGCAACTCCCCGCAGTGCATCTGCAACTATGTCCACTTCACGCGCAACAGCTTCCCTGCCCACCGCCACACCGTCATCCTCATCGGCGAGAACTGGGGGTATTAAATCACCAGATCAGGTTCAATCGTTAGCACCCAAGATAATGAGAAAGTCTATATCAATATTGGATAAAGATTATATTCAGTGGATTAAGGAACTGAGTAGCCGTTATCGCAGGAGCCAGATCAAGGCTGCCGTAAAGGTGAATAGTGAGGTGCTTCGTTTCTACTGGGAACTTGGCAAAGATATTGTAGAACGAGATGCAGAAAACCACTATGGCAGCAAATTCTATACAACTTTGAGCCGTGATTTAAAGGCTGAAATACCTGATGCAAATGGACTATCTGAAAGGAATTTGCGATACACAAAGAAATTCTATTTAATGTGTGAAAAGGTTGTGAGCACTTTGCAGCAACTTGTTGCAGATTCTGAAGAAGAGATTTTGCAGCAAGTTGCTGCAAAAATGTTCATGTTACCTTGGGGACATCATCTGTTGCTCATGGATAAATTCCCCAATCACCCTGAAAAAACGTGGTTTTATGCATGTGAATCAGCCAATAATGGCTGGAGCCGAAGCATGCTTCTCAATTTCCTTGATACCGACCTTTATGAGCGGCAAGGCAAGGCATTGACTAATTTTTCACGGACACTGCCAGAAGAGACAAGTGACTTGGCGCAGGAATTAACCAAGGATCCTTACGATTTTGCCTTTACCGGGATTACTGGACGATACAACGAACGGCTGTTGAAAGATAAACTGTTGAATAATATCACTCAGTTTTTAGTAGAACTCGGCACGGGCTTTGCCTATGTGGGCAAAGAATATCGGATCGAGGTGGGGAATACTGAGAACTTCATTGACTTGCTGTTCTATAATCTCAATTTATCATGTTATGTGGTCATTGAGGTCAAGATTGGCAAATTTGAGTTTGCTGATGTGGGGCAATTAGGAGGCTACGTTGTCGCTTGTAATCATACGCTAAAAAAGGATGGTCGTGACAACCCAACTATTGGTTTGTTGATTTGCAAGGAGAAGGATCGCATTCAGGCTCAATATGCGTTGGAATCAAGTAGCCAGCCTATTGGCATTTCGGAATATGATCTTGAAAAATTCTATCCTGAGAAGATAGAGGGAACGATACCTACTATCAAGGAAATTGAAGCTAAATTGAACGAAAAGGAACAAGAACAATAAAAAACATATATGGAGAACAATTTGAGTTTTATCGGGATTATTCCGGCAAGGTATGCCTCGACGAGGTTTCCTGGCAAGCCGCTGGCGATGCTGGGCGGCATGACGATGATAGAGCGGGTTTACCGCCAGGTGAGCAAGGCGCTCGACCGTGTGGTGGTCGCTACCGACGACGACCGCATCATGGCAGCAGTAGAGGCCTTCGGCGGACGGGCGGTGATGACGAGCACCGAGCACCGCAGTGGTACCGACCGCTGCCAAGAGGCGTACTTGAAGAACGGTGGCCATGAGGATGTCATCATCAACATCCAGGGCGACGAGCCCTTCATCCAGCCCGACCAGTTGCAGGCCATCATGGCCTGCTTTGACGACCCGACGACCGACATCGCGACGCTGGTGCGCCCGTTTGATGCCAGCCGCCCCTATAGCGAGCTGGAGAATCCCAATTCGCCCAAGGTGGTGCTTGACAACGCAATGCGTGCCCGTTACTTCTCGCGCTCGGTGATTCCCTTCATTAGGGGGAAAGAGCGTGATGAATGGCCCAAGTTGACACAATACTACACCCACGTGGGCATGTATGCCTACCGTGCCAACGTATTAGCCGAAATCACCCGCCTAGCGCAGTCGCCGCTGGAACTGGCCGAGTCGCTGGAGCAGTTGCGCTGGTTGGAAAATGGCTATACCATCAAGGCCGGCGTGACCACGACAGCCACCATCGGCATCGATACTCCCGAGGACCTCGCCCGTGCCAACGAATTATTGGCCTCACGTCAAGACGATAAGCTTATTTAATACACGCTACAATGAAACCGACAATTCTCACAATAACCTGCCTAATGTGGGCAATGTTTGCTATGGCTCAGCCTGCCGGGGAACCATGGATGGACCTGCAAGTGAACGAAATCAACCGTCTGCCGGTGCACACTTCATTCATTGCTCATGATGTGAATTCAGCAACGAAGAGCCGCTACCTGTCGCTCGACGGAGACTGGAAATTCCATTGGGTGGCCAACCTGGACGAGCGCCCTTCTGATTTTTATCGTCCTGACCTGGACGACAACGGTTGGGCCACAATGCCCGTGCCGGGCATGTGGGAACTGAACGGCTATGGCGACCCCGTGTATGTGAACATCGGGTTCCCGTGGCGCGACAACTGGCAGAACGATCCGCCTCGAGTGCCAGTGCAAGACAATCATGTGGGTTCCTATCGCCGCCACATCACCCTGCCCGCCGAGTGGAAGGGCAAACAGGTCATTGCCCACTTCGGGAGCGTGACCAGTAACATCAGCCTGTGGGTCAACGGCCAGTTTGCCGGCTATGCCGAGGACAGTAAGACGGCTGCCGAATTTGACATCACGCCCTACATCCACGAGGGCGACAACCTGCTGGCGTTCCAGGTGATGCGCTGGTGTGACGGTACCTACAGCGAGGATCAGGACTTCTGGCGCCTGTCGGGTGTGGCACGGTCGAGTTACCTCTACTGCCGCGACAAGAATTACCATATTGACGACCTGCGTGTGACCGCGACGCTCACCGACGACATGAAGGACGGCATCCTGACGATCGCCCCCGTCGTCACGGGCAAGGGAACGATGAGTTACCGTCTGGAATCAGGCTGCCAAGAAGTAATCATGACTCCTGCCGGCGAGAACCGCTGGATCATTCCCAACGTCGAGAAATGGACCGCCGAGACGCCCAACCTGTACAACCTCGTCGCCACGTTCACGCCTGCAGATAAAAAAGCAAAAGGCGAAACGACGACTATCAGGCTGGGATTCCGTCGTGTGGAAATCAAGGACGGGCAGCTACTGGTCAATGGCAAGGCCATCTACATCAAGGGCGCCAACCGCCATGAGATGGACCCCGACGGCGGCTACGTCGTGTCGCGCGAGCGCATGATTGCCGACATCAAGGAGATGAAACGCATGAACATCAACGCCGTGCGCACCTGCCACTACCCTGACGACCCGCAGTGGTATGACCTGTGCGACGAGTACGGCCTGTATGTCTTTGCCGAGGCCAACCAGGAGGGCCACGGCTTCCATTATGACCCCAACACGGCACCGACCTACAAGCCGATGTTTGCCAGGCCCATCCTGGAGCGCAACCAGCACAACGTGAGCGTGCAGTTCAATCATCCTAGCATCATCGTGTGGTCGCTGGGCAACGAGACGTGTGACGGTCCCAACTTCACCGCCGCGCGCGACTGGATACGCGCCACCGACCCCTCGCGCCCCATCCACTGGGAGCGTGCCGAGGGCGGCGAGAACACTGACCTGATGTGCCCGATGTATGCCTCGCCCGAGTGGTGCGAGCGCTATGCCAGCAAGCCCGAGGCCAAGAAGCCGCTCATCCTGTGCGAGTACAATCACGCGATGGGCAATTCGGGCGGTGGTTTGATGGAATACTGGGATGCCGTGCGCCGACTGTCCAAGTTCCAGGGCGGCTTTGTTTGTGATTTCGTGGACCAAGGCCTGCGCGTCAAGACCGATGACGGAAAGGAGTATTTCTCCTATGGCGGCGACTACAACACCCACGACCCCAGCGACAACAACTTCAACTGCAACGGCCTCGTGAGCCCTGACAGGGTGTGGAATCCGCATGCCTACGAGACCGCCTATTACTACCAGAACGTCTGGGCCGAGGACGTGAACGTGCGCCAGGGCGACATCGCGGTGAGGAACGAGTTCTTCTTCCGCGACCTGAGCAATGTGAAGATGCGCTGGCAACTGCTTGTTGACGGCGAGTCGGTGCTCAACGGCGAGGAAAACGACCTCAACGTAGCCCCCCAAGGCCGCCAGATGCTGCACCTGCCCATCGAGGGCACCCTTGCCGCCCTGGAGCAGGGCCACGAGGTGATGCTCAACGTCGATTTCCTGCTCAAGGAGGCCGAGCGTGGCTATGTCTCAAAGGTCATGGAAGCTGGCGAGCGCATAGCCTACGCCCAGTTGCCCGTCATCGAGGCGACTCCCCAGGCTGCACAGTTGCCTCACGACAAGGCGAAGTTCAGCGTCAAGCAGGACAAGCAGGGAGCACTCACTATCAAGGGCGAGAACCTGGAAATCGCCTTTGATGGCAAGACGGGCTTCATGAACAAGTATATCGTTAACGGCATCCCCATGCTGGCCAACGAAGGCACGTTGAGGCCCAACTTCTGGCGTGCGGTGACCGACAACGACATGGGCGCCTGGCTGCAGCAGAAGTTGCAGGTGTGGCGCAATCCCGTGATGAACCTGACCTCGCTGGCCGTGGACAAGAAGGCCTCAAGCAAGTCACAAGTGACCGTTGTCGCCGTTTACAACATGCCCGAGGTGGCCGCGACGCTGACGCTCACCTACGAGATACACCATGGCGGTGCGATGTGCGTGACCCAGGGCATCGCGTTCAACGACACAGCCCAGGACGTGCCCGAGATGCTGCGTTATGGCATGGTGATGGAGATGCCTTATCGGATGGACCAGAGCCACTTCTATGGCCGTGGCCCCATCGAGAACTATGCCGACCGCCGTTACAGCCAGCGCCTGGGCATCTACCGCCAGACGGCCGATGAGCAGTTCTACCCTTACATCCGTCCGCAGGAGACCGGCACCAAGGGCGACATCCGCTGGTGGCTCCAGACCGACACCGAGGGCAACGGCCTCAAGGTGACCACCGATAAGCCTTTCTATGCCAGCGCGCTGCACTACGACATTGCTACGCTCGACGAGGGCGACGAGAAACACCAGCGCCACCCGTGCGATCTGGTGAAATTGCCCTACACCGTGCTCACCCTCGACAGCGAGCACTGCGGCGTGGGCGGCATCGACAGCTGGGGCGCCCGCCCGCTGGATCAGTACCGCCTCCCCGCCACCGCCCGCACCTTCACCTTCACCCTCACTCCCGTTGTCAAACAACCCTAACAACATCATCACAACAATAACAACTTGAAAAAAATCATTGTATTCCTGCTGGTTTTTGTTCTCGAAGTTTAGAGTTTAGAGATTAGAGAGATTTGTCGGCCCGAAATGAGAAATATTGTGTACCTTTGCGTGTTCATAAGAGAATCACAATGACAAATATCATTCAATACTTGTATTATCGTATAGCTCATGCTTTGTTAAATCTCAATCAATGGGAAAAAGACTACTATGATGTTCATGCCATGACTTATTTGTCATTATGCATTGTGTCCAACATTGCTCTTATAACAAT
>Ga0310694_10004711_pt1 | contig 13125 bp, 33 predicted proteins | sample 174DNAGHGhighgp2_FD_203884 | JGI IMG/M metagenome (GOLD analysis project Ga0310694, IMG submission 203884) | Sheep rumen microbial communities from Palmerston North, Manawatu-Wanganui, New Zealand - 1742 DNA GHGhigh gp2 (v2) (version 2) | ecosystem: Host-associated > Mammals > Digestive system...
TGCCTCTTCGGTCTGTATAAGGTCGTTACCTATTGCGGTATATTCCTCGTTGATTCGTCTTGTATCCATAAAGCCCTCCTATAATTGATAGTAATTAAATTATATCACCTTTCGTGCTGATTTACAACTATGCGCCTTTCGCAGATAAATTCCCGTTCGGTTTTCCCATAGCCTACAACGTGATACCTTGCCCCACAATGTATGCATCTATAATCCTGCATTATCTGGTAATACTTTAAACCGCCACCACATTCGGGGCAAATAGGCACATTTGTTTGTATCGTGTATAGCTTGCTCATACTATAAACTCCATTCCGCATTTTTTGCATTTACCACCCATTACCTGCCATTTTAACGTGATAGGGTTACGCATATAATGGGTTTCTACGCATTGTTTACCACCGCACCCCATCTTGACAACTTCCCCGTTTTTCATTTCCACCTTATCGGGGAAACAATCGGTCATTCTCACTCTTGTTTCCCTGCGTATCTTAAACCATTCCAACATTTTTGGGTCGTCTACTTCTACCTTTTTACCGCAGGAATAACAGTAATAATTATCATCGTCACCTACCTTGCCTATCGGTTCGGCACATTCGGGGCACGATGGTCTTTCATAGCATTTATCCTCTCTAAAATCATAATCTAAACCCCAGATAGCTTTCATACTTCCTCACTTTCTAATAGGCATTGGATATCCATCGGGCAATCCATTTATTAGCCTTTTATAAGTCTGTAATGCTTCAATCTGCACTGCTACCAATCCGTTAGGCTTGCACGCCTTTAGTTCGGATATGGTGCTATCAAATCCCTTGTTAATGTCCTGCCGAAAACTCGGCGTTAACGGTTTGAAACCTTCCATATCAACCCTCGCTTTTTGCCTTAATCTCCGTTTTGGTGTGAGTTGTAATAAACTATCAAATAATCCGCAATTTCTTTGATTTCTTCCAATTCAAACATATCATATTCGCCGTTATCTACTTGGTTGCCATAAAATGCCTTTCTTACTGTTTTCATCATATCTGAAAGTTCAACTATTTTAGTTCCTGTGACTATCTTCTTTGCCACATCAATTGGCATATCGTTATCTTCAATTTGTATCATTCCTTATCCTCGCTTTCTGCCTTATATGGCATACCCTTTTTCAACTTTTCCAAAATCTCTATCGTCTGCTCTATGCTCTCACGGTCGCAAAACCATAATGTTGCATCTAACTTGTCAATATCTGTAAGCTGAAACTCTTCTCCGTGTGGCACATCTTTGTTAAGCCATACAATGCTAACTATTGCTCTTCGGTCTCTGTCAAGAAACCCCATAATGCCTTTGCGCTTGTTTTTCATAATGACGATAGGCAAATCGGCTTTACGCTTGCTCATATCCTCACTCCTTTTCTGAATCTGTCGGTAACATCTTCGCACCGCAATTCATACAGTATTTAGGTAATTTATCTGGTTTAAGCCCTTTTCTCCAAGCACCGCCCATTTCACCGCATTTATCACATTTGTAATTAACCAATTCAACTCCGCAATATGTCATATCATCTTCTATCCAATGCCCAGTCTTTGGCTTTGGCTGACCGTCAGATATAAAATACTCTTTTATCCATTGTGAAAGAAACTCTATTTTGTATGTACCAAAACCAACATATTCTTTGCCGTTCTCTCGATACTTTATAGAGTAATAAGGCATTCCTTTATATTCTGGATATGTATATAAATCGGCAGGAGGATATTCAACAACAATTTCAATAAACTCTTTGCTGATGCAATCACAAGGCTCTTGTTCTAACCACTTTGAAATAACAACAATAGATTGTCTCCATTTATCTCCATCAAAAAGACCATTTACAAATCCTCTATTGAGGAATATTTCTTTTGCTTCTTTATATGTCATTCGACTACCCTTTCCGCCATATACATAAGGCAATCCTCGCACACCCACTCGCCATCTACCAGATACATATACTCGGCTTCATTACCACAATGTGCGCATTTGGTTTCGTCCATATCGTCACATATCTTTTCGGTGTACTGGGCTTTGTAACAATCCCAACATACCTCGCTACCGTTCTCGGCTACATAAAGCGGATTCCACTCGTCGGCGTATTCGTCGCAGTTATCGCAGAAAAATACGCTCTCGTGTCTCCTGCCACAGTTTATACATCCTTGCGGACATCCTACACAATTATCTTCGATTCTGTGTCCCATTGTTTACTTCCTCCCATTTGCCTTTTTCATTTTTTCTCACAGCCCCGTGTAATCCTAATTTCCGACATTCTTTTAAATCCACACTTATCTTTTCAGCCTTTGCGATTGCCTCGGGTGATTGGTCTAATAATTGTCCGCAATCTGGACAACGGTTATGCCAGTTCTCAATATGATTTACCTCTTTACAAGTTGGGCATACCACATAAGATGCCGTTAGGCTACTGTGCCATATCGGTGCTTTCGCTGTCTCAAACAATGTCATTTGTCCGTCCATATTTCCTCACTTTCCACTTGCTATATCCTTTATGGTTTTGGTTTCCTGCGTACTAAAATAATGGTCTTGTATCTGTATGTATTCCTGCCCGAACCCGTGGTATCCGTCTGCATTAAAGTACATAAAATCCGCAGGGAATAAATCACGGTTATTTCTGGCTATTTCTATGGCTCTGTAACAATCTGGGGTTATCGTACCGTAATAGGGGTAAGCATACGCCGATGTTACTTGTTCCACATTTAAATCAAAATAATCGCATCGGTTTAATACCGTCATTGCTACCGCCACCTTGCCAATCATTTCTTGGTTTCCTGCCTCGTGCATTATTATCTGGGCTATAATATCATCATCTGTAAGATGTACTATCGGTTCGGGCTTTTCCTCTATCGTTTCGGTTTCTGGCACTACAAATTCCTGCACTTGCTGTATCGGTTCGCCTACAACCTCAATGGATTCGGTGAAATAATCGGGTAGGCTTAAAATCAGATAAACCAGTATTCCAAATCCTACAAGGCATAATGCAAACATTAAACCAACTGGGATGATATACCACCATTCTTTTCTATTGTCATTTTCTGGGAAACTTGATATAATATTCATCGACATAATCCTTTCTATGTTTTTACCCTTGCCCCTTGCGTTAAACCGCAGGGGCTTTTTCATACCCTAATATTTTGCCATCGTTGATAATAACGCTGTATCCGTCCTTATATGCCTGCTCCACATAAGCAACAGTATCATATTCAAATCTTACATCCTCATTTGATATAAACGGGAATAAATCATAACGATCACCCAAAAATTTCGATATATAACATATGCAAAGATAGTGCATCATACTGTCCATATCCTCAAAATTATCTCGGGGTTCTACCTGCCTCAAAAGTTCGTAATACATTTCGCTACACTTCATTTCCTTTTCCTCCTTATAATCACTACTGGTTCATAATCAAGTGCATCCAGAATCTTGCTTAAGGTCGATACCCTTATATCTGCGCCGTTCTCATACTTGGATATCATTACGTGTGACACACCGCAGGCATCCTCTATCTGTGTCTGCCGTATATCCCTGCTCTTGCGCTCGTTATAAAGCCACTCGCCAAACTGGTTAAGGTCTACCGTCATTTGCTCACCACCTTTCTAATCGTGTTATATGCCTCTATACGGCGTTTTATTCTTTCATCATAAGGAAATATTATTGCCTGCTTTTCCTCGGTCTTAATAACGCTTTCAAGGGCTGTTATGTTTATCCTGTTAAGTTCATCTTCTTTTATGCCAGTTACCTGTAACGCTTCTGCTATGTTCATATTCTTACCTCCTACTGGTTGGGGGCTTACGCCTCCCAACCGATTTCCTTTCTAAACTTTGCCTGCTGTGGTGAATACTGAAAATAATTCATAGCATTTTGTAAGTCTGTCGCTGATACTCCGTACATCTTCTGTAAATTATTAAAATTGAAATTGTAAAGCTTTCCACCCTGTGCGATGATTGCATTTTTTACTTCTGCTCTTAATTCCTTAACTGTCATTGTTCTTACCTCCTTGGTGTGTTGTGGTTACCTTGTAAGTATATATTAACACACACCGAGGTATATTACAATACTTTTTTTAATATTTTTTAATTATTTTTCATTTCAATAGTTTTCTTCACCATAGCCTGTATTTCTATCGGCATAGCATTAAGTTCGGTATCCCTTTTCTGCATCGTTGCCACCCTGCTTTTAAAATTGCTTTGTATTACCGAGTCGATAACCTCACTTTCAAGCATCGCCCATTCCCTTAACTGTCCTGCATCGCCTACCAATCTTTTTGCCATCGGGGAAAGAGTTTCAAAATCTTCCTCGGCGTGGTAAATGCCCCTTGATATAAGCGGTCTAACCTCACGCCATAAACTTACCTCGTCTGCCTGCACCAGTTCTTTAGGCTTACGTGCCATCGCTATAAGGTTCGATACACTGGGGGCAAAATCGCTGTTAGTTGATGATATGTAGATTTTTAAAGCCATCATTATTACGTTATATTCGTAATCTTGCAAAAACAGATACCACGCATCAAGTGTTTCCTGCTTGTTTTTTATATTCCAGTTAGGGTACGTGGCTTGTATTACCATAATAACCTGTTTGCATTCTTCCCTTGTCATTCGCTCCCCTCCATCTTTGCGCCACAGTTAGGGCAATACTTAAATCTTTCCGTTTCGTTATCTATTACGCTAAATTTTGACAAGCATTTGGGGCAAGCTATATCATCTGTAAAGTAGTCTGTGTTCTCGTCAACTCCACCGCCATAATCATTGATTGCCTTGTAATAATCCTCGGCTTTCTCTATCCAATGCCCCACCTTTGCTTTCGGATAAACACTCGGTAAATTATCTATGCTCTCATTAACTCGGAATATTCCATCTATTTGTTCTGCATAAAAATCAACTATTCGTTTTGCTTCGGCTCTACTTATACAATCCTCGCAAGGCTGTTTCTCCAGTGCATCTATTGCCATATTAAGTGCTTCATCAGCTTTATCCCACATAATATCTATCATTTCGTGATTAGATAATATTTTAATTGCTTCTTCGTTTGTCATTGTACGCCCTCCCATTCGTCCATAATACTTGTACTGGTTACAGGTTTCTTTTCACGCTTAACCGCATCAAATACCCATTTACGGATACACAGGTAATGGCTTTTTGCTTTGTACCCTTTCATTTCGATATATTCATCGAGGTATCGTATTGCTCTGCCAGTATCTATATCCCCATATTCTTCGCACAGCTTTTGGTATTCATTATCTGATAGCCTTACGTGCTTGTACTCGCCGTATATATGTTTAGGGGTTTGTTTTGGGTTTTCTTGGGGTTTGTTTGGGGTATCTAATATATATATATTATTCTCATTATCATACCCATTATCATTATCATTTACATTATCATTTACATTATCATTATCATTATAGTTATTTTTGTTATCGGGTGTTATAGCACTTATAACATTGTTATCGTTTGTTATAACAGTGTTATCATCGTTATTTTTATTCCAACGGCTTTGCATACCCTTTTTACCTGCTTCGGAACGCTTTTTTGCCGTTTCATCGAATTTATCGTTGTTATAATCTATCTGCTGTTTAACCTGTAAAAATACCACGTTAAGCAACCCATCAAGTACAACATCATCATCGGTCTGATATGCCAGTATTGCCTTAAATAATTTGCCTGCCTGTTCATCAGTAAGGGCATCCACTGGTTCTTTTATACTTGTATATAATAAAACTGTTTCACGCATATAAACTCCTTTTTGGTGCATAGAAATACCCTTGCGGTATGTATGTGGGTACATAAGGCAAGGGTATTTCCTGTTGATACAATATTCAGTTATCGCAGATACGACACCCACATATCGCATCAACATACAAATTATAACAGTTTCCTGCTATGATTGCAACTCTTTTATTCGCATACCTGCCTCAAATTCCCTGTAAATGGTAAACCAATCGTTTAGGGTCATTGTTACTAATACCTCGTGGTTATCGGTCTTGTGGAATACCGCAGGGATGTTATCCTTTGCATCACGCTTTGCCTGCTCCATCCATTCGTAATCAAAAGCACGATTTTTATAATGCTTTGCTTCTACGTGGATATACGGCAGACCTACAACATCGGATGCATCTTCGGTAGCACCACAATACTGTTGCGTTCTTCTTGCATTGTATCCCTGCTCTATAAACATCTTTGCCAATGTGCGCTCAAACCTTGCTCCCTTTTGCTTACTGTTTACCATTCTTTTTCTCCATCCAATACACCGAATATTTTACGGGGTTTCCATCCTTGTCTATGTCATATTCAAGGCTTGATGCAATCGGATAACCTTTTTTCTTAAGTTTAAAAATAATTGCCGATAATCTGGTAGCGTGGAATTTCTGTATTGCATCCCAACTGGTGATGCTTTTACCAGATAAAAGGTAATCTAAAACCTTTTGTGTTTTGGTAGTCATTTTTCTCCTTTCTGTGGGGGATTGCTCCCCCACGTTAGACCGTTTATAGGGTTGATTGTGGATTTATTAAAGCCGTGATATATTTTCCTTTTTTACAGTTACTATTTGGTTTTTCGCAGATAAACGGTCGTTAGACAGGTGTTTACAGTTACATATTCATAGCTCTGCGCTATAAATAACTTTTAATAAAATCACGGATAAAATCTTCCCGTGTGCCGTAATGGGATTCGTAATATTCCTGCCCCATACGTTTTAAAATTAGGTCGTTTTCTTTGTTAAAATGCACACCCTCACTTGATGCGTTATGGTGCATCGGACATAGTTTCACGGTTAAGCCGTATTCTTCGGATTTATTTCTTCTTCCCGATGTGCCTCCAGCGTAAATGTGATGGATATGTAATCCTCTTTGATTTGATGTGCCGTAAAATAATCGGCATAAGTAACACTCATTTTCCCCAAGCATTTAACATTTTCTCCATATCTTTATCGCTTATCGTGGGTATCCCCAGATGCTTGCACTCTTCCACGGTGGAATCTATAAGCTGTGACATTTCTTTTCTGGTGTACGTGTGTGATGGTCGCATTACCGCATAAAAGTAAAGTGTTTTGCCATTCTCGACCTTTGTACCTATCGGTCTTACGTGTAAGGTTTCCTGCTCCCACATCTTTTCAACATCCAAATTTGTCTTTATAGACCATGCCTCGCCGTTATCGTTTAAGTCTGGCTGTCCGCTTGTTGCAATCATCCGATTTTTAACAAAAACATCGCTTCGGTCGATTTTTTGTCCTATTTCCCTGCATAGTGCGTGGAAGTAAGCATTTGCATTTAAAGACCGTTTCGGGCTGTACTGGTTTATCTTTAATACAAGCTCTTTTTCCCTTAAGCCCTCAAACGCTTCTTCTATTTCAGCAGGGGGATTGTCTACCGCAAAGCATATTAAGGTCTTATGCCTGCGGTAGTCAACCGTTATACCATTAAGGTTACCTTTTAGCTCCATTTGCCTTACCTATGATATCCGAATACATTGCAGGTGTTAATTCGGTTAAGCTCTTAACCTTGTAAAGCTCCATTGTCTTTTCCACATTTACGCCCTTTTTAATCAGCAATTCCTCAAGGATTTTTGCATCCTTTTCTGATATCCTCGCAGGCGTTACCTCGTGGCTTTCCTTGTCTGGGTCTACCATTTCCTCGGTAGGTATGCAGAATACTTGGAAACAAGCGTATTTAAAGGCTATCGACATTGCCTTATTTGTCGCCTTATCTCCGCTATCCATTCCCTCGCCGATAACCGTTGCGGTAATGCTTGTACCATCTTCGGCATAAAAGGTATACTTAACCTTTACGATGCTGTAAATAAGTGTACCGCCTTTTGTGGTCTGGCGTTCTTCCCTTGTCTGCTCTAATACCTCTGGCACGATAAACAGTTTATATTTTACCAAAGCAGGGTTTATAGCGTTCATCACGGCATCTATGCCCCTAAACATAAAGCCCTGCGTGGTGTTCTTGCTTGTCTTACCGATTGCCCCGATATCCCCCATTACCTTTGATATAGATTCAAATATGTTCATTTTTCTTTCCTCCTACTTGATTGTTATGTGTCTGCCCCTTGGCTCTAAATGTGCAAATCCCAGTTCCTTGCCCTCGGCTATTGCCTTGCGGATTAACTGATTGTCGGGTTCGTACTTTATCCGCATATAATTGGCAGGAACATCCCCGTCCACTACAAGTGGCTGTAATCCTCCGTTATTTGATACCTTAAGCGTATATTCGCCTGCCTTAATGGTATCCTTGCCTATTACATCCATCGCCCTTATAAGAGCCTCTTTCATACGCTTAACGTGGTTCTCTCGGATTTCCTTTTTTCTCTGGAATGCCTCAATAGCCCTATCGCACTCCTGCGCCTCCATTTCAAGCTGTTTAATCACGTTGGCATATCCGTTGCCTTTTGCCTCAAGCTCCGCATCAAGGCTTTCCAAGCTGTCTAAAAATGCCTGCTCATCCTCTTCATCCGTTGCCATATCGTAAAGCCTTAAATACTCCCCTTGCAAATCATACAATGTCATTTTCTTTTCCTCCCGATCGCAAAATAATTGCCCTTTTCGCCGATGTTATAACATTCTAACCCGTCCATGTTCTTGCCCTTGTAATTCGCATCAAATACATCGAAATGGTCGGGGCGTTCGTGTGTAACATCTGCCACCTGCTTCACGGCATCGCTGATACCGTTAGGCATCTTTCTGGTTTCGTTCTTTGCAAAGATGTAGTAAACATCCCTGCCTGCATCCGCTTTTACCTTTAGCATTTAATCCTCCTTTTCTAATACCATACGGATTTTTAATTCCGTAATCTTACTGGGTTTCTGCTTGCCACATTCCACACGGTTTATGGTCTGCGTGGTTAGCCCACACATTTCAGCAAGTTTGCGCTGTCCGATTCGGTGTGTGGCTCTGTACCGCATCATTTCATCTGCTAATGCCATCGTATCGCCTCCTTTCTGTAACATCATAACATTTCATAACAAATATATCAATACCTTTTTTAATATTTCTATAATCTTTTTAATCTTTGTTCTATGCCGTTTATTTGCCCCATTAAGCCCCGTTTATTTTTACCCATATATTTTATAGGTCAATATCGTTCACGGGGCTTGCAGGGGTTTTAAACGCCTTTAGGATATATTCAGCAGGATGCAATCCACGTACACCTTTTCGATACCATCTAATTCCAGTACCACGCCCTCGCTCCCCTGCGTTACGCTTACATATCTGTAGTAATAATCGATTATAACCGCCTCATTTGTTGCCCTGCTTATGATTGCAAATTTACCGTTGTTCATTTTCCCACCTTTCTGCGGTCTTACCACCTACCGCAAGGGGTCTGCTGTTATGCTGATAATATCGGGCACATTGAATATCTGCCAAACGGGAAAACGCTCTCGGCGTTTCTATATTCAGAAACCTTTGCATTTATCTTGCAGGTCTTTGTTTCCCTGCCATCGGTGATGGTTACGGTCTGCGCTGTGCGCTTAATCACCGTCCAAGTTACGAACAACTCGCTGTCGCCGATAAATCCGTGTGTGTACTGTTTACCTACTTCAAATATTTTCATATCCATATCCTCCTTTGGTGTTTTAGGTGTTATCGCCTCACCTTTGCTGTTATACTAATGCTTTCTTAAGTTCTTCTGTTAACGGGACATTAAACACGATTGCAAATGCCTCGGCTCTGCTCTTGCCCTGCGCCTCAAGGTAATCAATTTCTACTCCATTCTTGCAGGCGTTTAAGCACCGATTAAAATCCTTGTTTGCGTACATCTGGAATCCGTTAAGAGTCTTGTTTAACTTTCCATCTGTGATGTACTTATCCTCGATTGCAAGGTAAAATTCCTGCTCATCCTTTACGATTGTGAAGTGTCTGCCTCTTGCTACAAAATCATTAATAATTGTGGTTGCCATAATGTTCATCCTCCTTAATCTTCAATCATCATATCGATGCAAGGTGTATTTTCTATGCAAACATATTCACCATTCTTTTTGATATATCGCTTTCCTGCTTCGTCTTCGTATACCCTTTTAAGGGTCTGTGCGGTAACTGAATAGTTTGTAATAACCTTAAATTTTGTTTTCTTCATATTTGTACCTCCCGAAAGTGTGTTGCTTTGTTGTTTGTAACTATATATTAACATATACTTTCACAGATTGCAATACCTTTTTTAATATTTTTTAACTTTTTTCAAAAAATAAGAGAAGTGCCGATTTCTCAACACTTCTCGTTATCTTATAGGCTATTAAGTTTTCGCATTACGCTGTCATACAACTTTGGGTTGATGTAGGCAAGTGTAGACATAAGGTCATCAATTACTGGGTACGCCCTATCCATACCGATTTCTTTTACCTTTTGGCTAAATTCGGAATTAGTGTAATAATCTTCCTCAACCACCGCAGGCATCGCATACGAATACGATTGTATCGGTTCTTCATCTTCACTTGGGTATAAGAATTTCTTAATCGTTAGATAAGAGGCTAATTTTATGCACGTGTTTGCATTGGGATTGCGCTCCCCTTGACATTCCGCTATCGCTTCGATTAAGTCCTTTTCGGATATCATACGCCCACCGCCTTACATCTGCTCCATCTTCTGTATAAACCGCTTAAATTCCATCTTGGTGCGCTCGTCTGGTGCATCTTCCATCATATCCCTTAACTGGTCTACCATATCGCCTGCATCCATCATATAACGCCCCTCGGACGAATAACGACCACGGGAATCACGTCTTGCGTTTCTGCCACGTGCGTACATATAACGATTTCCACGGTTGCCACCTCTTTCACGGGAATACTCGTAAGCGTAGGATTCGCCGTCCATCATTTCATCGCCCTTAAGCAAGTTCTTTTTGGTATGCGCAAGTAAATCTACGTATTGCATTTCTGCCATAGACAGCTTGCCTTTTTCTGCTTTCTTTTCATATTCTGCAAGTTCATCGCAGATATAATCTATAAGTTTATCCATTTTTGCGCCCTCCTTACGCTATCCGTGATACGGTCACATTTGCATTCTGTACAAGGATTGCAGGTGCAGGTGTTGTAGCATCTGCGCCCTCGGATGTATTCTCTACGGATACATTAAAGCAACATCCTTTAGGTACATTGATAATCGCCGTACTGGTTACGTTGAAAAAGTTTTCCTGCGTAGGGGGATTTAAAGCCGTATCCGCAGGGGTTACAATCGCCCTGCTTGTTAAGATGGGTTCGCCATCAAGGGCAAGTGCCACGCTTATTGGCGCAGGTGCTGTACCGCCATCGGGGATGGCAATATTGCCGTTAAAGGTTACTTGATATCGTGCAAAGCAAGCATTCGGACAGTTCACAATGCCACGCAAAGTTATAATGCCACTACCGTTTCTGTGGTATACATATCCCTTGTTGCATCCGATACTCGTGTTCAAGGTTACAACTTGATTCGGTAATACGGTCTGCACCTCGTTTTTAATAAACTCTGCCATAATTACACCTCCTTAAAAAGAGCCGTTGCATCCGCATCCGCACCCGTTATTTCCGTTGCAAGTAAATATCGGGGTCTGTCCGTATACGGGCATAGCAGGGATAGGGCAAGAACGGAGTTCCTGCACCAGCTGATTAGCCGTTGTCGCATCGCTCTGGCGAAGTAATGCGGTCTGCACATCCTGCGATGCCTGCCCTCTTGCATACATAAGCTCACTACGAAGCTGTGCGATGGTATCATTCTTTGCATCCAGTTCAAGGGAGCAAAGCTTATCAAGGATAGCCTGTGTTCCACGGGTCTGTGAATCGATGATATCCCTTGTGTTATTTGCATCCGCAAACCTTGTAGCATTGCCCTCATTCTGAACAATGTTCTGTGTCTGGCAAGTTGCAAGGCGATTGTCACAGCAACACTGTGCAAGCTGTCCCTGTACTGCGTTGAAGCCCTGTGCCATAGCGGTCTGACCTGCAAAAGCGGTCTGCATATCGGCAATCTGTCTTGCGTTTGCACTCTGCTCGATACCTGCAAAGCCGTTGCAAAGCTGTGTTGCAATTCCGTTGATGTCACTACGGATACCGTTAATGCCATCGTTGAGCATTGCATCTCTGAACCCATTATTGGTGTTGGCGTTAATGTTCTGCTGTCCTGTGAGTAACCAAGGGAAATCATATCCGAGCATCATGTTACCGTATCCTCCCATTCCTCCCCACATTCCGTTTCCGCAAAGCAGAAAAAGAAGCAGAATCCACCAACCATCGCCACCGAATCCGTTACCGAATCCACTACCTCCAGTCGGGGCTACAGGCATTACCATTGTGCTTTCATCTGTTAAAGCCATTTTGTTTTCCTCCTATATTTTTTGTAGGTTAGGGGCTACCCTCTTAAGCGGATAGTCCGTTTATTAAGGTGTGCGCACACTCTTAATATCTTGTGATTTTTTATCAATTTCTAAAGATTTTTTTCACGATTGCAAAGTTATATCCCAAACATATTTTTGATCTGATTTGCCATTTTTACGGCATTGTCATACTGGGATTGCGATACCTTACCCGAATTAAGCAGATTCTGCACCTGCTCTTTTGCATCACCTTTGAAATTCTGCCGAAACTGATTAAAGGCGTTAAAGAAATTATTGGGTTGATTATTCATCTGCTGATAAAGTGGGTTCATGCTTTCATTTCCTCCTTTACCATATCAATTATTTCGCCCTTTAAGGCGGTCAAATCATCCTTAGTGGCATATTCTACCGATTGTGCATTTGAGGGGGCTTGTACGGGCGTATTCGGGCTTTCGGGTTGTCTTATAGTATAATCGAGTATCTTCATACTCGGCATACCCGATGCATCCGCAGATTTCAAGTAAATGACCTGCGCTTCGCTATCCCATAACTGTACTGTCGTGTTAGGCGATACAAGGTATGATTTCGCTCCTGCAATACCCTGCACCCATATTATGTTATTCTGAATCGGCTGTTGCGCAGGTGGTGTTTGAAAGTTTGGTGTGCTTGGTGTCCACTGTGGATACCCAAGGAAATTATTATTAAAGCCCATATTATTCCTCCTTTTTCCATACATAGGCGATGGTTTCATCGCCCGAATCCCAAGAATCGAAGTAATTTCCAGAATCTATACAAACTACGTGTATACCCGTGCCTGCTACATAA
>Ga0310694_10004712_pt1 | contig 13124 bp, 19 predicted proteins | sample 174DNAGHGhighgp2_FD_203884 | JGI IMG/M metagenome (GOLD analysis project Ga0310694, IMG submission 203884) | Sheep rumen microbial communities from Palmerston North, Manawatu-Wanganui, New Zealand - 1742 DNA GHGhigh gp2 (v2) (version 2) | ecosystem: Host-associated > Mammals > Digestive system...
CGGTAAGTCGGACGGTCAAGTACGCAGAATAAGAGATGGAAATCCTTACAACCTAACTAGAGTGTAGGTTGAGCCAATTAAATAGGTAGAAGCCACTCATTAAGTCGACATTTAGATATCAGTCATTTAGCGATGAAAGTGATCTATTTTTAGCGAAAATGTATCGATGCGCAGCGAGGTTCTTCGGACGTGGCTTGTTATATATTGCGGGCGAGTGAATGCGGTCTCACGCAGGGCTCATAACCCTGAAATACGCGGTTCGACTCCGCGGCCCGCAACCATTTAAAATAAATGATTGAATATGCAATTATAAAAAGCAACCGTTCTGTAAACACGGTGCCTATACAGTATACTAGTTAATTAAAAGGCTTTGCAGGTGAGATTCCTGTCTTCAATCACCAGGTTACGGTTTTAAGGACATAAACAAGCCACGGTTAGGAATGTCCTTTTTATTTTGCTTTAAAAATTGTATATTTAATATAAAAGAAAGGATGTAATTACTATGAATACTTTATTTGATGTATATATGTTACAAGCAAAGTTATATCATTGATTAGATGGTGAATATTATACTGTAGCTATTGAAAATTATTTAGAAATAGAAAAAGCTGAATTAGATTATGATGTTGAAAGAGCAACATTAGATAGCGTTAAATTTTATATTCGTTGAGGTAGATTCTATGAAGATAAAGAGAAAGAATATTTAAATGAAGAACATACAACTACTATAGATATCGATATTAAATATTTAGAAAATTATGATTATATTTTAGGAATCTTTACTGAATACGTTAAGAAGGCACGTTAAATAAAAAGCTAAATTAAATATATGAATATAACTTAAAAGGAGGGTATTATGCCTATAGTTAAAAATAGATTACCTGAAAATGAATTCTATGATATATTTACTCGTGCTCTTGAAGTATATAAAGATTTAGGTTATGAAGTTGTAGAAGATGAAATTAACTTAGCTTGAGTAAATAATGATTCAATTTTCGGAGCAACACAACCTACATCTGAACATAGTTTTAATATTGCTTTTAATCCTTACTTAACAATTAAAGGATTAGAAAGAGTTTTATTTGGTGTTTGTTTACATGAATTAGCTCATTATATTCAATTTAAAAAAGCATTCGCTGAAAAATTATTAATTTTTAAAAATGGTGAAAATCATCCTAGTGCAGGAAAAGATATACAAGATGAAGAATTCCTTTATATTGTTGGATCAAGAGAAGATACAGGACATAGTAAATATTGACTAGAAATCGTAGATGAAATTAATCAAATGTCTACTCAATTAAATTTACAATTTCCTATAAGTTCACATGTTTTACCTGATGAAAGTAAATTCTTTAGTGAAGTAAATAAAGATAATTATAATTTTTTAGTAAGATGTAATAAATGTGGATTTGAGGACAAATTCTTATTTTGAAATGAAAAATTAGAGTTAATTGATAAATCTAGATCAAGCGGTATGATTAGAATGTTCTCTCATTTAATGGGATTAAAATGTCCTGAATGTAAAGAACAAGATACATTAGAAGTAATTGATTTACATCCAAAGTATGATGATGGTAATTGAGGTGAAGATTAATGCAAGATAATTATTGGGTACAATTTGTAGATTATGCAGATGGTAATTTAAAAGATGAAATTACAAAATTACAAGATGCGGAAGATTTAAGATTACAAAAAATAATTGATGCTAGTAAAGAAGATATAAAACTTCCTACTGAAACAAATCAACCACAAGCATCAATTGGTGAAGAATTAGAAAATGAATTAGATGAAGCTATTATAACAGCTAATAAATTTGTTATAGATAAAACAGATTTAGATGATTTCAAATCAGCTAATTTCCCATTAGATGCTGATGTAGATTTAACAGATGTTATAAGTGAATATTTAATGTATACTTATCATACTGAAGTAGAATCATTTACTTTTGATTATGATGAAGCTAATAATTCTTATATCGTTTATGTAATGTAAATTTAAAATGTAGGACAAAACCTACATTTTTTATTTTACTCAAAATGTATAATTTATATAAGAGGTGATAACTATGTTATTTTTAGAAACAAATGGAAGTTCAATAGCAGTATTTTTAGGAGCATTAATAGCATTATTAATTTGTATAGGAATAATTGTGTTAATAATAGCATTAAAAACTAATGATGTATTTCCTTTCAAAAGAATGCGAGGTAAACAGGACTTTGATAACTGCTATGATATGAATTTAAGAAAATTTAATACAACACATAAAAAAGATGCGAAAGGAAACAAATGGAAACATTAATTAAATTTAAAGAATTTGTTGATGAAATTCAACAAAACAATTCAAGAAATTATAAATTAAACGTTTTAAAAAAATATAAAGATGATGCAAATATTCGCGTATATTTAGATTTTATTTATAATCCTTATAAGATTACAGGCATATCAGAAAAGAAGCTTTATAAAGAGATTTGGATGGAATCCGAAGAGATTACGAGTATGTATGAGCTTATGGATTATTTATTAATTCATAATACTGGTAGAGATGAAGATATTTGCAAAGTTCAACAATTTAAAGATTTATTAGATGTTGATTATTATGAAATATTTGATGCTGTTGTTACAAAATCATTAACATTAGGTGTTGATGTATTAAGTATTAATAAATGTTTAGGAAATCCTATTCCAACGTTTGACGTTATGTTGGCAAATAAGTATTTTGATAAACCTGAGATTGTAGAAGGTAAACATTTTGCTTTAACTACAAAAATTGATGGTGGTAGAATTATTGCTATTAAAGAAAATAGCAAAGTTACATTCTATACTAGACAAGGACAATTATATGAAGGATTAGTTGATTTAGAACAAGAAATGTTAGAAAAACTACCTGATAATATTTGTTTAGATGGTGAAATTACATTATTAGATAAAGGTAATTTAACAAGTAAAGACCAATATAAAGCAACTATGAAAATAACTCGTAAAGATGGTGAAAAGCATGGAGTTAAAATGTTGGTATTTGATTGTATGACTGCCGAAGAATTTAGACATCAAAAATGTAATACTGCTTACAGTATAAGAAGAGGCAACTTATTATGTAATTTTGAAGAGTATTATCATGATGAATGTCTTCAGCTAGGAAAAGAATTTGAAAAGAATAATTTTCCAGAACGTTGGTCTAATACAAATGATTTAGAAGCTTACAATAAATATATGTTTGCTTGGAAGAATAATCTTATAAATTTCTTAAATACTAAATATACGTATTTTAATATTTTACCTTTATTATATGAAGGTACTGATACTAATGAAATAACTAAATGGTTAAATTATAATATTGAAAATGGTGAAGAAGGAGTTATGATTAATATTACAGATGCACCATATGAATTTAAAAGAACCTCAAATTTATTAAAGGTTAAAAAAATGCAAGATATAGATTTAGAGATAATTGGTTATGAAGAGGGTTCAGGAAACTTTGCTGGAATGTTAGGTGCTTTCTTAGTTAGATATAAACAAGGAAATACTGTAAAAGTTGGTTCTGGATTAAGTAAAGAATTAAGACAGAAAATTTGGAAAGATCCAATGCATTATGTTGGTAAAGTAATTTCAATTCAATATTTTGAAGAAACAGTTAATCAAAATGGTGGAATATCACTTAGATTTCCAGTGTTCCTAGATTTTAGAACAGATAAAACTGTAGCAGATTATTAGGAGGTAAATTATGTGGATAGAACCAAAAGTAAAAGAATTAAAAATTGGAGATAGCGTATATATTAGACAAGAGGCACCAATGAGTGATGAAGAAGAATATCGTTTTTATGAATCTGTAATTTATAAAATTGAAGGAGATAAAATTTATAGTAAATATACTACAAATAATCTAAAATTTAATTTTAAAAAAGAGGATGTATATTACATAGAAAGTAAAGATAAATATTATGTAAATAAATTTGAAACACGCTGGAATGGAATATACGGATAGGAGATAAAATTATGGATAACTATTTATATTGGTTTATTGTAAGTCATTACAATTTATTTGAGAAATTATATAGAAAATCTAATTATAATTTTACTAAACCTTCATTTAAAGATATGTTCGTCTATACAAAAAAATAAATTGTATATTTATAAAAAGGAGAAATCATTATGTCTGATTTAAATTCATTAACTTTTAGTAAAGAAGAACAAGAAAAAGGTTTACTAAATGATTTTATAAATATTTTATTAAAAATAAATAGAGAAAGTTTTGATCATTATATCGAATTCTTAATTAGACAAGAAGAAGATTTAGTTATTGTTGAATGATCGCAAATATCTTATAACTCTGAAGAAGATTATAGCCATTTTAAATTAGTTGGACCAGACCAAGTAGTTATGTTAGAATATCGTTTCCCTGATAACCATTTTGAATATGTCTTTGATGAAGAAGAAGGTAAAGAAAGACTAAAAGAATGGTTAGAAGAAAATCCTGGTTGAGAACAAAGTTCTCGTGGTGTTTGATATAATAAAATTGAAAATGATAGATTAAGAAAAGAATTTGGTTTAGATAAAGAAGGTACTGAATAATGGGAAGAGAAATTATTGTTCAAATAAGAGATAGAAGTAGAAACTTTCAAGTTATGGATGAAGATTATGTTTGTGGTAGAGATGATGCTACAAATTATATTGCTCAACTAATTTATAATAGAAGAGAAAATTTACCTGAAATAGATGAAGATAATTTGGAAGAAAGAGAATTAAATGATAGATACTCATTAATATTTGATATAAGTAATAAAGAGCAATTTCATGAATTATCTGATATTTGTAATAGATTAAAAGAATATGCTGATGAAGATTATGCTGAAATAAATAAATCAAAAGAAACATTAGCAGATTTAAAAATTGCAAGAAGAAATTGTAGTATATATGAAGAATTTGAAAAATTTTCAGAAGCAATTGAGACAACTCAGGAATGGTTAGATAATGAAGATTATTCTAGAGCAGGTTCATTATTAGATATGATTAATGATTGTAGGAGAATGATAGAAAATCAAAACACACCTGAGAGTAGTTTACCTTCTAATGGAAAATATGAAATTGTTATTATTTTAAGTGAATAATTTGAGCTAAATTAATTGTATAATATATATGAGGATAGAAAATATCCTCTTGAATTCCATTTAAAGTTTTAAGTTCCATTAGAAATAATGGTTAGTTACACACAGCAATTTAATAATACAAATACATGAACAACATTTAGATTATTGTTTGGATACGAAAAGTAATTAATAAGGTCGTAACTAGAAAAAAAGAACCTTATTAATGAGGAATAGTATCGCGGCGCATATAAGTCACCTTGATGATAAATATTATATGTAGCTGTAATTATAGTTAGCGCTATAACAATCCAAAGGAGTTGAAACATCCTTTAATAAAAAGTCGCATACAGCAAATCTACAAAGATCAAATTTTTAAAAGCTAAAAATTATTTTTGATAGAAGAAAGTTACATGAACAACTAATACATGTAATAAAGGCTGTGAGGGTCTATACAAGGAAAGCTAGTAGCGAGAGCGACTAGAAAAAATAAAGCATTAGTGAGTAAGGTATAGAACGTATATCAGTCACACAATTTAATATCAACGTGCATAAGCACCTCAGTTATGTTATCATTGATATCAAATTAATTGGAAACAGGATTCCAAAATATGATATTATAATTAAAAGGAGAATTAGAAATATGAGAACATTATACGAATCTGAATTAAAAGAATTACAAGGAAAGACTTTTACTGATGCGAAGGAACTTGAAAAAGCTGAAGCAGAAGTTAAAGAAAAGAATGAAAAGAAAGAGTTAGCAGTAGCTGAAAAGAAGCAAGAGTTAGCTAAGATTAATACTGCTGCAAATGATTATTTAAAATTAGTTAAGGAAAATAATCAAAAGCGTGCAGAATTAAAAGACGCTGAAAAGAAAGCTTATGAGGCATACAGAAAAGAGTTAGATGACTTCGCTGAAAAGCATGAAGGATACCATTTAACTTACAGACAAAATGGTGATAACGTTGAATTCCAAGTAGAAGAAGTTAAACAAAAAACCATTGAAGATTATTTCAAAGAAATGGAAGAAATAAATAAACGATTCAGTAATTTCTGGAATAGCTTTTGGTTTTAATTAATATATAGTGTCTGAGGTAATAAAAGGTTGTCTTTTCACAACCTTTTTTCTTTTCTATAAAGAAAATTTTATATAAAAATTGTATAATTATTGAATCGAGGTGTATCTATGTCTAAAAGAAATCGTTGGTGGAAACCAAATAAAGAAACTAAAAAAATGTTAAGAGAAGAAGCTGACAAATTAATTGGTTATGATAAAACTGTTAATCCTAGTTGGAAAAGTCGTTGGAAATATTTCATTAAAAGACAATATCCTTGGTATGGTTTAATTGAATTAAATCAATTTAAAATTATTGAAATGAGAGATTACATGATTCATTATGGTTGGCTTGCTGAGGAAGAAATTGCTAAGCAAGTTAGAGAAATGAGTGAAGTTATTAATCTTGGATATAAAATTTTAGAAGATAAATATGAAGATGCCGCTCACAAATGGTTAAGAGAAAATGAATGCTCTATTACATTAGTATATAAAGGTAATTTACTTAAATCACTTAAAGATAAATCACTTAAAGATGAAGAGTTATTAGTAAAGCTATATAATAGAGGTGCATTTGAAGATCTTATTTCTCCAGCTGAATTATATTTAGATGACCCTATGTCAAAAGAAGCTTTTGAAATGCGCAAAGAATTTATTAAGGATAAGGATACTAGAAGTGTAGCTGAATGGTTAGAAGCTAATAATTTGACTGAAAAAGATATTCATACAGCTTATTCTGGTGAGTGGATTAATGGTAAATCTGATGAAGAAAACCAAGCAGAAGTTGAGAGACGTTTTAAAGAAGCTTGGAAAGCTAGACAAGATGATATTAATAAATACTTTGCATTAATTGCTGAATATCAATATGGATGGGGAGATTAACATGAGTATTGAAGAATTAGTTAAGAAAAGACGTATAATTCATGAAAATAAAAAGTTAGTAAAAGAATTTCCTTTTTTATTACCTAAGAATAGATGAACAGGAGAATCTGATAGTAAATATGATTATAGTTATACTGAATTAGATTCTATGCCTGAAGGTTGAAGAAAAGCTTTTGGGTTACAAATGTGTAGAGAAATTAAGGAAGAACTTTTAAAATATAATTCATTAGATGATTATAGAATTACTGATATTAAAGAAAAATATGGCTCTTTAAGATGGTATGATAATGGTTATCCAAAGGATAGTAAAGTAGGAGATATCATTGAAAAATATGAGAAATTATCTGAGGACATTTGTATCAATTGTGGTAAACCTGCAAAGTATTATACTAAAGGATGGATTAGTTTTATCTGTGAAGATTGTAAAAATAAAATTATTAAGGAATATCCTTATTATTCCGAAGAATCTTTTGTATTAATTGAAAAAGAAGGTATAGAGTAGTATGGAAGTAAATAACAATTTATTAACTTTTTTTGTTAACTTATTAGAAGGTGACTTCAATAATGTTGATGCATTATTAGAATTAAAAGAATGTGCAATGAATCAATGGGAGAATGGTGAATTAACTGATTCTCAGCATTGTGATATCGAGGCATATTTAGATTATAAATTAAGTTTATTATAGGAGAGGTTAACATGAAATATTTTGTAGTAAGTGATATTCACTCATTCGGAAATATTTTAGCAAAAACTTTAAAAAAGTGTGGATTTGATAAAAGAAATAAAAATCATACTTTAATAGTTTGTGGAGATGTTTTTGATAGAGGAACAGATACTGTTAAAGTTTATAATTATTTAAAAGCAATTCCTAAAAAGCGTTGTATTTTAATTAAAGGTAATCATGAAAGTTTATATTTTGATCTATTAACAAAGTATTATCCTGATTCTTATGATTTTAGTAATGGAACTGTTTTAACATTTGCTCAAATAGCAGGTTATGGTTTAGATACTGTTTATGATTTAAGAGCAGCTGATAATCAAGGTTTAGCATCTATGTTTGGTGATAAATATGATATGCCAAAAGAAGTTTTAGATATCTGGAGAGATATAAAGAAAAAAGTTAGAGAATCTGAAATCACTAAATGGTTACAATCTAAACAATGAGTAAATTATTATGAATTAGATAAATATATATTTGTTCATTCATTTATTCCTTTAATATTTAAAGCAGAAGAGTATAGAGGAATGACTGAAGATTATTGTATATATAACGGTTGGACTCGAGCATTTGAGGAAAAACCTAATTGGCGTGAAGCTACTAATGAAGAATGGGATAAAGCAGCTTGGGGATGTCCATATAAATTCTTTGATGAAGGATTGTTTAATCAAGAATTAAAAAATGATAAAATCTTAGTATGTGGTCATTACCGTTGTTCTGAATTTAATGAGCATTATCTATATGATTTTACAGATAATCATGATATTTATTTTGGTAAAAATCTAATAGCGATAGATGCGACAACTGCTTGGAGTAATCAAATAAATGTATTAATAATAGATGAAGATGGAAAATGTTATGACCAAAAAGGTTTATTAACATATAAGAAACCTCATCCAATTATTGAAACAGTTACATTAGATGTAGATGAATATAAAAAATTAGTTAACAAAGAATATGAAAAATATGCTAATGATGTAACAAATTCTTAAAAAGAATTAGAAAGGAGGAATAAAAATGAATAAACTAGGTTTATATCCATTTTGTGATAAATGGTTAGAAAAAGGTGGTTCTATTTGGATTTTCTCTGATCCACATTTTGATGATCCTGATTTAAAATTATTTAGACCAAACTCTCCTTCATCTGAACAAATAGTAAAATTTATAAACTCTAAATGTGGTAAAAATGATACTTTAATTTGTTTAGGTGATATAGTTAATGTTGATTGGATTAGTAAATTAAAAGCAGGATATAAAGTTTTAATTAAAGGAAATCACGATGTAGGAGCATCTAAATATGAACGAATTAAAACAACTAAAAAATATATAGGTTATGATAAATGTCCTAATTGTGGAAATATAGTAACTTATAGAGGACCAGGTTTAAACTTTTTTGGAGAAAAAGAAGAATCTGCTTGGTGTAGTAGCTTAACTTGTTTAAGACAGGTTAAACCAATTAAAAGCTATGAAGGTGAAGATTATGATAACCATTTATTTGATGAAGTTTATCCAGGTTGTTTAATTATTCGTCCTGATATAATGTTAAGTCATGAACAAGCAGAGTTTAAATACACATTTAATATTCATGGTCATGACCACAGCAATGATGAAATTAAATCTTTAATGTTTAAAACATATGATAGTGATTTAGATTCATCAAAATATATAGATGCACAAATAAGTACTATTAAAGAAAATAACTTACAACATATGAATTGTTGTATTGAATGGTTAGGTTATAAATTATTAAATTTAAAACAACTTATTCAAAGTGGTGTATTAAAAGATATACCTGATATTCATAGAGAAGCTATTGATAAACAAAGTGCAAATCCTATACATAAAAAGTAAGATATTGAATGAAAAGTTACTAGCTAAATTATAATGAGATAATTTTAAGGTAACTTTTCCTTTCATATCCTTAAAATTATCTTTTTTTTTTGTTTAAAATGTATAATATATAAAAGTATATAGTGAGGTAATTAAAATGTTTTATACAAGCTATTTTGCTAAGATAAAAGCAATTAAAGAAAAATATCCTAATATGTTATTAGTAAGTATAAGTCACGATAAACCTAAATTTTTAGAAAATGATGAAACTATTGAAAATTGAGGTATTTTAGGACCTATAAGATCTTTATTAAATGATTATAAGTCTGGTAAATGTGATGAAGCAGAATATACTCAAAGATATAATTTATATTTACATAAAATGTGGCCTAGTATTCAAACTATATTTTATCAAAAATATTATCAGAGCATTGATGTTGTTATGCTTTGTTATGAAAAACCTGATGCTTTTTGTCATAGACATTTATTAGCACATTTTTTACACGATCATGAGATACCTTGTGAGGAGTTAGATGTATAAATGAAATTTATAGATAAATATGAATTTTTAAGTAATTTTTATACTTGTCCTATTACAATTACTATTAATGATAAAATATTGGTTTATAGAAATGTTCAGGCAGCTTTTGAAGCTCATAAGAATGTAGAAATTGCTGATAAATATACTTTATTAACTGGATATCAAGCACTGACTTATGGTAAAAAATTACCTATAAAAACACCTAACTGAGAAACTGAACAATATTTTATTATGGCTAAAATTTTACATGCAAAGTTTAGTTCAAAAACTTTATTAAATAAATTACAAACAATTCAGGGTGATATCGTTAATGAGAATTATTGGAACGATACTTTATGAGGTGTTTGTAAAGGAGAAGGTAAAAATATTTTAGGTAAAATGTTAATGGTTATAAGAGATTCAAATAATTCTTTAGAAAGCTTAATAAAATTTATTCAAAATAATATTATTGAAACTGTATAATTAAGAAATGATGAAAGGAGATTAATAATGACAACAAAGGAATGTTGATTAAAAAATAATTGTAAACAATTACATTGCAATGATGAAAATGGTTGTTTAATTTTATTTAAGTTAAATTATTTATATGATAAAGCTCAGATACCTGTTTTATTACGTAAACATAGAACATTATTAATTGACTCTGATGGAACAGATAGAAAAGAATTCTTTGAATTAAAAGCTATTCAAGATAATATTGAAGAATTTGTAAATGATGGTCATCAATTATATTTACATTCAAGTCAAGTAGGAAATGGTAAAACAAGTTGGTCTTTACGTTTATTACAATCTTATTTTAATAAAATATGACTTAAAACAGATTTAAAATGTAAAGCCTTATTTATTAGTGTTCCTTCATTCTTATTAGCATTAAAAGCTAATATATCAACTCCAAATGAATATTATCAACATATTAATGAAAATGTTTTAAGTTGTGATTTAGTAATTTGGGATGATATAGGAACTAAATGTGCAACACCATTTGAGCATGAACATTTGTTAAGTATTATTGATACTAGAATTAACTCTGGTAAAGCTAATATCTTTACATCAAATTTAAATGAACAAGAAATGCAAGATGCATTAGGAGATCGTTTAGCAAGTAGAATTTGTAATATTGATTATAATATTGAATTACGAGGTAGCGATAAACGTTCTTATACTAATAAGGATAAGGAAGGTGAATAAAAGTGATTCAATTACAAGTATTAAATAAGATATTACAAACAAAGGATGCTTCTATTATTACTTTAAATAGTTTAGGTCCTGAATACTTTCCACAATATTATAATGAATTTAAATTTATTAAGCAACACTTAACTGACTATGGTTGTTTACCTGATATTGAAACTTTTAAAAATAAATTTGATAAGTTCAATATTATTAAAGTAGATGAACCTGTAGATTATTTATTAAAAGAATTAGGTAGAGATAAATTAAAACGTCAATTAGTTACTGAATATAATAATTTAAGACCTTTATTAGTATCAAATAACTCAGATGATGTTGAAAAAGCTTTACTTAAGATTCAGCAAATATCAGAGAATACAACTGCATTAACTAGTTTAAATTGTGTAAATATCTTAACAGATAAAACTAGATATGAAGAATATGAAGATAAAACATTAAATTTTAATAAATATCTTATTACAACAGGATTTAAAGAACTAGATAATTTAATGGCAGGTTGGGATGCAAAAGAAGAATTAGCTAGTATTGTAGCTAGAACAGGTAAAGGTAAAACTTGGTTCCTATTAAGATCTGCAACAAAAGCATTAGAAGCAGGTTATAAAGTAGGATTCTATTCAGGAGAAATGACAACTTCAAAATTAGGTTATAGAGTTGATACTTTATTATCTCATATTTCAAATAAAGCTTTAATGCATGGTAATGCTAGTGTTAGAAATGCTTATAAAACTTATATTAATGGTATGACTGAAAAGTATACTAATGAATTTATAGTTTTAACACCTAGAGATTTAAAAAGAAATGCTACAGTATCAGATATTAGAGCATTTATTGAAAAATATAATATTGATATTATGTTTATTGACCAATATTCATTAATGACAGATGAACGTGGTGGTAAATCAGATTCTGAACGTACTGGTAACATTATGATGGACTTAAAGAGTTTACAAGTACAAATTCAAAAACCTATTATTTCAGTATCACAACAAAATAGAGAAGGTACTGAAGATGGTAAATTTGATACAACTCAAATTGCTCTATCAGATAAAATTGGTCAATATTCAACTACAGTTATATTTATTGAAAGAGATGGAGATTTATTTAAATTACATATTATTAAAGCTCGTGATGGTGGTGAAGGTAATGTATTTACTTATCAAGTAGATTTAGATGCTGGTATATTTAGATTTATTCCAGGTGAATCTGCTGGAGCTATTAATAATGCTGAAGCACAAGCTACATATAGTGATGATGAGGTGTTTAACTAATGAATCATTTAGAGATAGACGACAAAATTATAACATCGCCTTTATGGGATATAGTATTAGATATTAAATCTCAATTAACTAATGGTAAATTACATATAGTTAAAAAACAAGGTACTAAAAACATTCGTGTAACTTGTCCTAATAGAAATCATAGTCATGGTAAAGAAGCTAATCCTGACTGTGATATCTATATTGGTCCTACTTTAAAAGATAATAACGGTGAAGTTATTGTTCAATATGGAACCGTTAAATGTTTTGCTTGTGGATTTAAAACAGACTTTGTTGGATTTGTAGCAGAGTGTTTTGAAATATCTTATGAAGAAGCTAAAGAATGGTTATTAGATAATTATTGTGATGGTTTTGTTGAATATCAACTAGATGTAGCTGAACCAATTAATTTAAATAATAATAATTTAAATATTGAAGAAATCATTGATCAAAATGAATTAAATTGTTTAGAAGATTATCATCCTTATATGGAAAAAAGAAAAATTACTCGAGAAGTAGCAAAAGAATTTGGAGTAAAATACAGTCCTATACATAACACAATAGTTTTTC
>Ga0310694_10004714_pt1 | contig 13123 bp, 11 predicted proteins | sample 174DNAGHGhighgp2_FD_203884 | JGI IMG/M metagenome (GOLD analysis project Ga0310694, IMG submission 203884) | Sheep rumen microbial communities from Palmerston North, Manawatu-Wanganui, New Zealand - 1742 DNA GHGhigh gp2 (v2) (version 2) | ecosystem: Host-associated > Mammals > Digestive system...
TGTATGATTATGCCTGCACCTCTGAACTTACACTGACTGTCAGCCGTAAGGGCACGATGTGCGGTATCGGCACATTTTGTCATGAGTTTGGACATGTGCTGGGCTTGCCTGATTTGTATAATACGGCAAACGGTTCTGTATATACAGTAGGTGAGTGGGATATTATGGCTGGCGGTAATTATAACAACAACGGTTGCACACCGCCTTCCTATTCCGCGTTCGAGCGTTTCGCATTAGGCTGGCTTACGCCCGTACAACTGGAGCAGACAGGTGATTATCTGCTCTCGCCGTTATGCGAGGAAAGTGAGGCATATATCATTGCTTCTTCCCATCATAATCTGAGCCTGATGAATCCTGTTCCTTCTGAGTATTGGTTTGTGGAGAACCGGCAGCACACAGGATGGGATACACCTGCTGCTGCAATCCCCGGAGTGGGACTGCTCATAACGCATATCTGTCACAATTCAGGCCGCTGGAACGATAACACCTACAACAACTTCACACCACTTGGCTACGATGTTTGCGAAGCGTACAACAAAAATCCGAATTTTGCCTCTGCTTCCGACACGTATCCCGGAACAGTAGGAGTAACTTCCTTTGTACCCAAGCAGGCTAACGGCGTGGAACTGGTGGATATGCAATTGTCGCAAATCCGCGAACATAACGACCTGCAGATGGCGTTTCACTTTGGCGGATCGGATGGCAAAGGATTTACACTGTCTCCTGCCGATATGCCGCAACTCATGAATTATGTCCTGGACGGAGAGAGCAGTCCGCAACCGCAAAAACTCGTAATAACCGGTGTCGAACTGGAGGCCGAGCGGATGTTTGTTGTTATTCCTAATCCCATGTTTTCTATCAGTGCCGATGGCGAAACATGGCACACGGATACCTTGTGGTTCCCCGTAACATCCGATTCGATGACTGTTACTGCCACCCTTCGTTATACCGGCACACGGCTTTGTAGACGCCAGACGGCTAACATGGTCTTGGGTACAACAGCCGGAAACTATTCATCTGTACTGTCCTTGACAGGCTATGCCGAACGCCCGACTCTGATATCTGAGATTGAAATTCTTGATTCGGATGAGATATCTCCCTATGCGTTTGTCGCACGATGGCGTGAGCAGGAAGATGCCGAGGCGTATTACCTTACGCTATGCAAGTGGAGCGATGAACCGCAACAGGTTAAGCAGGATTTTGAGAAATTTGTTACTGTCGAGAATATTGCAGCCAGCGGTTGGCAATGCAATTTCCTGCGAACCACTACCACTTCTTTCGACGGACGTACTGCTTTGCTTATGACGGCTGCCGGTGATCAGGTGGTTACGGAGCGCTATCTCGCTCCTGTCACACAAGTGTCATTCTGGTTGGCACAATCGTATATTGCAAGCGATAGAGATAGCGGAGGCGAATTGCTGTTTGAGGCTGCCACAAATGATGGTGAGTGGCGCACTGTTGCTGAACTCAGGTTGTCTTCTCTTACGCAGTCTGCGGTGAAGACCTATTCCTTCAGCACAGATGAAGGATATGTGCAGTTCCGATTTACGTGCAGGCAGTCTGATGGCTCGGGAGGTATTATCCTGGATGGCTATACGGCAAATATGGATAAGACGTTCGAGTATATTTATCGTGATACGGATTACCCGATTTTTGCCCCGGCTGACTCTGTGCGAGTCGTTGGCTTGAGTCCTAATTCGCTCTATTCCTACCAATTGTGCTGCATGGAGCAAAAAGGCTGTGAACAGCATAGTTCTCCTCTTACTTTGCCGCGATTCATTACTACACGTGCCGGAGAAAGCGAGAAGAGTGGCAAGATAACTGTCATTACGCGTGATAACGATGTCTGCCTGTATATTAGTGGCTTGTTTGTGGATGGTGATGTATTGTACTTCTATGACATGAACGGCCGGCTTGTCACCTCTGTCACCCCCAACCCGGGAGTGGAAGAATGCCGCGTGCCTGCGGTGTTGTTCCAGCGCGGTAAACAGTACCTGGTCAAACTGGCGAATAAGTCCGTTCACAACGCTGCCGTAAGGCGTGACAAACCTTACGGAAAGTTGGTACTGATGCAGTAAACGTCACATTTCAACTCTTAAGTTGCCTCGTGGCATAATTTTTGTTGTGAAATTTTCTGTGTAACCCGATTAGTATGAATTCTGTGCTCCAACGTATTGCCGTATATTGCTCTGCTTCCGATGGCGTGCCTGAGGTGTATAACACCGCAGCCTATCGTCTTGGGCAATTTCTTGCTCAAGAGGGGGTTGAGGTCGTTTATGGCGACGGAGGAATAGGGCTCATGAAGCATTTGGCTGAAGGCGTGCTGGCCGAAGGAGGCAGAATCACCGGTGTTATACCGCGTTTCATGGTGGAGCAGGGATGGAACAACCCGCGAAGCACACAGACGATTGTCACCGCTTCGATGCACGAACGCAAAGCTACCATCACCCGTATGGTGGATGCTATGGTAGCACTGCCCGGTGGGATAGGCACGATGGAGGAACTCTTCGAATGCCTTACATGGAAACAACTCGGGCTGCACGGCAAACCCGTGGTGATAGTGAATACCAACGGATATTTTGATTCTGTCATTGCCGCCTTGGACAAAATGGTGGCTGAACACTTTATGCAACCCGTGCACCGCAATCGGATGTTCACCGTGGTCAACTCGCCCGAAGAGGTGCTCAGCGCTGTCTATGCTGCGGCTGAGTGGGGCGAACACATGCGCCAGCAAGCCCGAACCGTGTAATGACTGCTGAATGTTGTACGAAGGATTACATATTACTGCCGCACTTTCTGCCACATGGCTGCCTTGGATATGCTTGGCGCTCGTGGTGCTCGTATGGCTGAGTTGCATGATGCAACCGCGGTACTTGCGCGCTGTGGTCAGCAATAGTTTTGCTGAGTTTGCCGGCAACACGGCTGAGCAGGTACCCAGTATAGGATCCCAGGTCGCACAATGGCTCTTTAATACCTCGGTGCCGGCGTTGGCGGTATATATAATCCTCGTTGATTCGCCGATGTATGGCCTGGAGTTCTTTGAGCAACTGATAGTTTTTGCCGTGTTCATCGATCTCGCACGAGTGGTCATAGCGTTGCTTATGCAGTACACCTTCCGCCTCGGCAGACGCGCAAGTCTGGCGTATGTGCGTTACTTCTCGCTGCGATCACTCATGACTTATTTGGCATTGATCATAGTAATGTTCATGGCATACACTGCCCCCAACGCCTGGTGGATAACCCTGCTGGCTGTACTGATTGGTGCGTATATCCTCATTCTTATTGCACAATGGATACGTCTGTTCAACGCCTCTGTGCAGGAATTGTTGGGAGTACTTATCTTTCTCCTTACTGCAGAACTGTTGCCGATCTTGCTGCTCTACGAGGCTGGAAGACAGGTTTATGCCATGTATTTAATGTGAGAATTTAATAGCAACTTCAATATAATGACAAAAAAGATTCTAATCACTCAGGTTCGTCCTGCAGGTGAACACAACCCCTACGACTTGTTGGAACATCACCACGACGTACGTGTCGATTTTCAACCGTTGGTACAATTGGAGAGGTTGTCAGCAAGAGAGTTCCGTGCCCAACATGTAAATATCTTGGATTATACCGCGGTTATACTCAACTCAAAAACCAGTGCGGATCATTTCTTCCACATGTGTGAAGATTTGCATGTCGCTGTGCCGGAAACAATGCACTACTACTGCATCAGCGAGGCGGTAGGCAACTATTTGCAAAAGTATATTGAGTTCCGCAAACGAAGAATCTTCTTCGGCACGCACAACTCATTCGAAGATGTCCTGCCGGCTATGAACCGCAGGCCGCAAGAGAAATATATGATGGTTGTTGGCGAGAATTATAATGACGAACTCATCAATATGTTTGCCGAGCACAAGGTCATGGTCAAACCCGTGGTTATGTTCCGCCAGCAGACGTATTCCTGGCCTAAGGAAAAGCCTTTTGACTACGATGTCGTAGCATTCTTCACCGCTTCTGGTGTCAATGCTTTCCTCAGTAACTTCCCGAATTTCAAACAGGAAGATAAGGCGTTTGTGTGCTTTGGAGCCAATGCGGCGCAAGCCCTCACCGATGCAGGATATACGGTTAACCGTGTAGCACCTGCTCCCGGCTGCCCATCACTGCTCGCCGCCATCGAGTCATACTTAAGCGAATAGTAACGTTTTACATAGTAAAACCATTTTAACCTTTGATAGTGTCTAACTCCTTCCCTAAATCCATGCGTCTGTGCGGCGAGATGCGTATCGCTGCCGCACGTTCAAAGGGCAAACGTGTTATCGTTTGGCCTTTGCGTGCGCATGTGATGCGTGCGGAGGGGAAGACGCAGGTTCTTGTGTGGGCGCCCAAGTCGCTCCACAAGCACGCGGTGGATCGTAACCGCCTGCGAAGACTCATGCGCGAAGCATTCAGACTCAACTGCCAACCTCTCAAGCAACTGGAGGAGCAGGGAGAGGCGTTGCATATCGCTATTTATAACATGGACAAAGAACTGCCCGATTATGCGCAGATCGAACGTGCCATGAGCAAACTCATAGCCAAAATAATAGACTCTACCCATGTATCAGCCAAATTTGGCTGATCCTTACACCCATGCGTACTATTATCCGCCACATATTCCTTTTGCCGGTGTACTTCTACAGAACGTGCATCTCGCCCTTCACACCGCCCTCCTGCCGTTATACGCCTACCTGCAGCCAATATATGGTCGAGGCGGTAATGAAGTACGGCATATTCAAGGGCGGATGGCTTGGTATCAAACGCATACTTCGTTGCAACCCTTGGGGTGGCTCCGGCTATGATCCTGTACCCTAAATACATCAGCCAAGTTTGGCTGATCGAACAAAAACTATGCTACGAATAGATATCATAACTTGTTGTCCCGAACTCCTTGATTCGCCGCTCAATCACTCCATCGTGCAGCGTGCCAAGGACAAAGGCCTGTGCGAGATTTATGTCCACAACCTGCGTGACTACACCCTCGACAAACATCGCAAGGTCGATGATTATGCGTTCGGCTTCGGTGCGGGAATGGTTCTGCAGATCGAACCTATCGACCGACTCATTACCAAACTGACATCCGAGCGGCATTACGACGAGATTATCTTCACCGCTCCTGACGGCGAACGCTTCAACCAGCAAGTCGCTAACCAACTCTCTCTCAAGCAGAACCTGATCATCCTTTGCGGACACTACAAAGGCGTTGATCAGCGTGTACGTGACCACTTGATCACCAAGGAATATACCATCGGTGATTTCGTACTCACCGGTGGCGAAATGCCTGCGGCTATTATGACCGACGCTATCGTTCGTCTGCTACCCGGCGCCCTTGGCGACGAGACTTCCGCCCTCTCCGATTCTTTCCAGGACGGCTTGCTGGAGGCTGGCGTCTATACACGTCCCGCAGAGTACAAAGGCTGGCGGGTGCCCGATATTCTACTTTCCGGACACCAGGCTAAGATCGACGAATGGCTCTACGAGCAGTCGCTCCAGCACACCCGCGAAAGACGACCCGACCTCTTGGGCGAAGAATAAACAAAAAACGTTCCGTTCCATCGGGGGTTTATCGTGGGTTTATCGAGGGTTTATCGAACTTTTATCGGACCTTTATCGGGCTAATCCTAGACTTTACTCGTGGTCAAATGCTTATAATACTTAATTAATCAATATGCTAATGCGTCGTTCCGTACTATCCCTATTCTTGTTGGCTTGTACTGCCGGATTGTTTGCTGTTTCTCCTTCCGGCACGCTGCCTGTGATGTATATCACCACCAAAAACAAGCAGGACGTCAGCCGTGAGACACCCATCGAAGCCACCATGTATGTCACCGCCTATGGCGATTATCCGGCTCTCGGGAGTGCGTCCAACCAGATCCCTCTTACCATTCGCGGCAGAGGAAATTGGACATGGACCGGGTTCGACAAGAAACCCTATAAAATCGTTTTTGCACAAGGACAGGGACAAAAACTCCTTGGCATGCACAAGAGCAAGCACTGGGCATTGATGGCTGGAGCCGATGATTATCTCGGCTTTCTCAAGAATACGGTCGGCTACGCTCTTTCCAGGCATATCGGTTTGCCTTATACACCGAATCAGGTACCTGTTGAACTCATGCTCAACGGTGATTACAAAGGCTTGTATTTCGTTACCGAAACCATCCGTATCGACAACGATCGCGTCAATATTCACGAGCAGCAGGACGGCGAAACCAAAGCCGATCTTATCACCGGCGGATGGCTGGTCGAGATCGACAACTATTCGTCCGACGGCAATATAATGCTTGAGGAACATAACGGCGAAAGTGTGATGTTCACAACCCAATCACCGGAAGATCTTTCTACCCGGCAGCGCAACTATATCACCAACCAACTCAACCAACTCAACGACGCCATCTACGATCTCCCTTTGGCAACAGAAGCCGATCTTCAGGATATACTCGACCTTACCGATGCAGCACGTTACTATCTGGTGCAGGAGATTATGGAAGATTGCGAATCGTACCACGGCAGTTGCTTCCTGTACAAGGACCGCGATTCTACGGATACCCGCGGACAAAAAGTCTTCCCGCGCTGGCACTTCGGTCCCGTTTGGGATTTCGGTAATGCCTACGACCGCCACCAGGAACGTTTCATCTACGACGGACCTACGTTTTCGCAAATATGGATTGAGCAACTCTGCAAGAACGAACAGTTCAACGAGCGCTTGATGAAACTATGGTATCTCTACCGCCAACAGGGGCATAACAAAGTCTTGGCTGACATCAACTCTTTCGTCAGCGCTGTTTCCACTGCCGCCAAACGTGACGCCGAGCGTTGGCGTAACACCAACGTGCGCACCAACGGTGATATGAACAAACGCAAGCAGGATTTTCTTGATCGTATGAACTGGCGTATCGATTGGCTTTATTCGCAGTGGGGAGAGGGCGATCCTACTCCTTTAACAAGCAACGAGCCGGTATTCACCGACTCGTCACAACTACCTTCCGACAATCCAAGAATGCTGATTTCCAATGGCCAACTCCTTATCCAGCGTGATGGCTGTCGTTACACGCTCACCGGACAAAGGGTGGAGTAGTACACTTCTGCGATTATCGTTTTATGCTTTCTACAGCGTTAACTCGCTGTTAAAGTAATCGATGCGCATTGCCTTGCGAACTTCTTGCATCGTTTGCTCTCCGGCGCGACAAGCTTCTTCGGTGCCGCGGCGTAGAATCTCGCGAACTTCCGGCAAACGTTGCTCCCACTCGGCGCGGCGTTGACGGATAGGCTCAAGCATCTCTTGCATAATCTTCAGCAGGAACATCTTGCACTTCATATCTCCCAGACCGCCACGGGTGTAGTGGTCTTTCAACTCCTGCAGATTCTTATATTCAGGCAGGTACTTTGCAAAATGCTCGTCTTTGCAGAACGCATCCAGATATGTGAACACCGCATTACCCTCCAGGTGTCCCGGATCGCTCACTTTCAGGTGAGTGGGGTCGGTGTACATACTCTTCACTTTTTGCTCAACCACCTCTGCAGGATCGCTCAGGTAGATGCAGTTGCCCAGACTCTTGCTCATCTTTGCTTTGCCGTCTGTGCCCGGCAGACGCATACATACGGCGTTGTCCGGCAGCAGGATCTGCGCTTCATCGAACACCTCGCCATATACGCTGTTAAACCTCCGCACCAACTCGTTGGTCAGCTCAATCATAGGTTTCTGATCCTCGCCTACTGGCACAACCGTTCCGTGGAACAATGTGATATCTGCTGCCTGTGACACAGGATAGCAGAAGAATCCCAGAGGAATATTCGCCTCGAAGTTGCGCATCTTGATCTCGGTCTTTACGGTCGGATTGCGCTGTACGCGGCTCACGCTTACCAGATTCATGTAGTAGAACGCCAATTCTGCCAACTGCGGCACACCGCTCTGGATAAAGATGGTCACTTTTTCCGGATCCAATCCCGCGGCAAGGTAGTCCAAGGCTACATTCAATATGTTCTCACGAATCTTACCGGGGTTGTCGGCATTGTCCGTCAATGCCTGCGCATCGGCAATCATGATATAAATCTTGTCGAACTCTCCCGTGTTCTGCAACTCTACGCGCCTGCGCAGCGAACCTACATAATGCCCGATATGCAACTTGCCTGTCGGACGGTCACCTGTTAATATTATCTTTTTCATGCTGTAGCTCTGATTACATCTACTACCGGTGATTTGGCTAAACCTATTACTTCGCAGTCCAGCGATGCCAAGTGCTGCTTGAGCGCGTGCAATGCGTCAAGCATCGTGTCTGCCTGAACGAGGATGCTTACTGCTTTGCGTGTCTCCTTGTCGTTCTCAACGGTGATAAGTTCCACACGTGCCTTGTACCAATATTCGCCGTTGGCTGCAGGGATAAGGTCGTAGTATTGCACTTTCTTGCAACTCGGCACCTCGCAGTCACCTTGGAACACAAATGGCTTGATTTCTTCCATCACGCGCTCTTCTACATCAGCGCACGTGAATCCTTCTACCAGGTAGGTCTCTTTCACCTTACCCGGATTATCTTCGCCGGTCTGACGGCTGTAATGAACTTTGATTTCGTAGAATAACATATATGTTGTGTTTTATAATTATCTAATTATATGGCAGTCTGGTCGTCTAATAGTATTCTGCTATACTCCCTCGCCAGACTGTCGTACGCCTGTTTCAGTTCTGCCGGTACAGGTTCGGCAGATGGCGACTCCAGTGTCAGCGGATTAACCGGAGTGCCGTTCTTCCATACGCGGAAGTCCAGATGCGGACCCGTACTTGCGCCTGTCGAACCCACGTAGCCGATTACATCGCCTTGCTTGACGTACTGACCGACCTGCAGTCCTTTGGCGTACTTCGACAGATGCAGATAAGCCGTCTCGTACGTGCTGTTGTGGCGAATCTTGATGGTATTGCCGCCACCGCCTTTGTAGGCGCGGAATGTCACTACGCCATCACCCAATGCCACCACCGGAGTACCTGCAGGCGCAGCATAATCAACGCCCGTATGCGGACGAACAACGTGATATACAGGGTGCTTGCGCGCGTAACTGAAGTGCGAGGATATGCGCTTGTAGTTCAGCGGTGCTTTCAGAAAAGTCTTCCTTAGACTGTTGCCTTGCTCGTCGTAGTAGTTGTGTATCTTCGTTGCAGGAATCTGCTCTGCCAGATACGGACTCAATTTTGCCGAATCAGCGTAGTATGCCGGCAACCAGCGCTTGCCGTGATAGAAATGTGCCGCATATATCCTGCCTATACCTACGCGTGTGGTATCAATGTACTGCTCGTCGTACAGCACACGCACGCTGTCGCCTTGCTGCAGGGCAAAGAAGTTAATCGTCCATGCATAAATCTCCGACAACTCCAACGCCAACTCCACCGGCAGATCCTGACTGCTGATAGCCTGCCATAGTGAGGAGGTGATAGTGAACTCCGCTTTCTTGCTCTCTATATGCATTGGCAACGTGTCTCGCCACACATATAGGCTGTCCAGTAGCGAGGCAATGATCGTCTCTCTGCGGCTGATCTTGTACGCGTAATAGCACAGTGCTGTATCGTTGCGGAACGCGTAATATCGCCCGCCTTCGCGTATAGCCGACAGTTCGGGGTGCTGCTTGAGTAGCGGTTGCATCGCACTCCATTGCTTGCTGCTCAAACCATGGCGACCCAGTATGCCTGACAGCGTCTCGCCCGCGTGCACGCGACACGTATCTATGGTATAATCATCTGCTGCAATGCCGTACACGTAACGCGGCTCAACATTTTCAACAGCCGCCTGCTCCTCTGCCTCGCCCTCACACGACGCAGACCGCCTGCCGCACGACACCACGCACAGCAGACCTACACAAAAAAATATAAACTTAGTAACTTTCAACGACTCTTAACTCTCAACTCTCAACACTCAACTCTCAACTCTCAACCCTCAACTCTTCTCGGGTATTTCCTGAACCACGAAGACACTTTCAGCCGTACTACGCCTAACAATGCCTCCGAGAATATACCGCCTGACATCTTGCTCGTTCCTAACACGCGATTGACGAAGATGATAGGTACTTCTTTTACCGTAAATCCGCATTGTATAGCAGTGAACTTCATCTCGATCTGGAAGGCGTAACCCTTGAAGCGGATCTTGTCCAGTTCTATTGTCTCCAGTACCTCGCGTTTGTACCCCACGAATCCGGCTGTTGTGTCGTGTACATCTATGCCGAGCACCGTGCGAACATATTTCGATGCAAAGTATGACATCAGCACGCGTCCCATAGGCCAGTTAACAACATTAACGCCTGTCACATAACGGCTGCCGATGGCTACATCTGCACCGCCTTCGCTCAGCGCCTCGTATAGTTTGACCAGATCATTGGGGTTGTGCGAGAAGTCTGCATCCATCTCGAAGATGTAGTCGTACTCGTGCGCAATTGCCCACTTGAAGCCTGCTATATACGCTGTACCCAAGCCTAACTTGCCTTGGCGTTCTACGATGAACAACCGTTCTGCCTTCTGCTCGCCTATCATTCGTTTGACAATAGCGGCCGTGCCGTCAGGCGAACCGTCGTCTATTACCAGTACGTGAAACTCCACAGGCAAACCGAACACCGCCTTTATGATGGCTTCGATATTCTCTTTCTCGTTGTAGGTTGGGATAATGACTAATCGTTTCATGCAATCTATCTTCTATCAGCACCTTCAGGTGCGGTCTATCTTCTGTCAGCACCTTTAGGTGCGGTCTGTTTATACACTCAACTCAAAAATCGCACTTGGCGACGTGCGCTCCAGCACACATAGATTGATATCTCGTCCGGGAACAACACCAATCTCCATCAGATGGTCGCTCACCGTGTCGTATGCTACCTTCGGGTCGTTGTTCTCCTGGCTCAGATGGCACAGGAACACGTTCTTCATGCCGTAATGATAGTTTCTCTCCAGCAGTTCGCCGCAAGTCACATTCGATTGGTGACCGCGCGGAGACAGGATACGTTGCTTCAGATACGTCGGGTACGGACCGTTCAGCAGCAACTGCTCGTCGTGGTTCGCCTCAATGATAATATGGTTGGCGGTGCGCAGATATTCTTCCATCTCGGCATTAGGCTCACCGCAGTCGGTAGCAATCATGAACCGCTGGTGCATAAAGTCTATCACATACCCTACACACTCTGTCGAGTCGTGTGAGATGCCGAACGTGTTGATAGTCATTTCACCCAGTTGCCACGGCTCACCTTTGGTGAAGTAACGCCTGCCGGAGCGAAGCTTCTGTGTCACGCCGTAGTTGCGGTCTATACCCTCGTGAATCAGCGGAGTGGCGTATATCGGCAGATGCACGCGCTCACCCAGTGTACCTACGGCGCGAATGTGGTCAGCATGATCGTGAGTGATAAGTACACCCATGATGTTCTTGAAGTCCAACCCCATCTCTTTCAGGTACTTGTGTATGGTACGCGCAGAGATACCGGCATCTATCAGAATACCGCGTTCTGTCGTGCCGAAGTAGTAACAGTTACCGCTACTTCCGCTACCAAACGACCGTAATATGAGTTTTTCTTCGTCCACTTTTCCCTAATCACTAAACTCTCAACTCTCAACACTCAACTCTCAACACTCAACTCTCAACCCTCATCTCTTCTTCGCTTGTGCCTTGGCGTTCTCACGAGCCTGACGCAACTGCTCCTGTTGCATCTTCGCCAGACGTTCAGCCAAACCCGAACGAGGTTTCGCATTGGCTTTCTTCTTGGCGTTGGCTTCCATCTCGGCAAGAATCTTCTTGTCGTCGGTCGTCCAACGGAAGATCATCGTTTGCAGGATCGAGAAGAACAATGCCAGCAGGTAGTAGTAACTCAATCCCGCTGCGTAGTCGTTGAAAATGAAGAAGAACATAACCGGCATCAGGTACATCATCCATTTCATCATTTTCTGCGATGGATCATTACCGCTCGCCTGAGTCTGCATCGTGATGTACGTGTACGCTACGTTCACTATCGTAAACAATATACAGAACAACGACAGGTGGTCGCCTATTCCCCATATCGGGGTGCTCCACGAGATAATCGAATCGTAGGTTGACAGGTCGTCTGCCCACAAGAACGATTTGCCGCGCAACTCAATAGCGGTCGGGAAGAACCAGAACATCGCCATCACAACAGGCATCTGCAGCAGCATTGGCAGGCAGCCGCTCATCGGACTCACGCCGGCTCTTTGGTACAACGCCATTGTTGCTTGCTGGCGCTCTTGCATCTTCTCCGGCGGGAACTTCGCATTGATCTCGTCAATCTGTGGCTTCAGCACGCGCATCTTGGCGGTGGACTGATAGCTCTTGAATACGAACGGCAGGATAATCAGCTTGATAACAATAGTCATTAGCAGAATAATCAAGCCTATGTGCAAGCCCCACGAGGTGAACAGGTCGAACATCGGTATAACCAGAATCACGTTCACCCACGACACAATCTTCCAGCCCAGCGGCACGAGCGACTTCAGGTTCAGCCTCTCGCTCTTTTCCACACCCTCATCGTATGCCTTCAGGGTGTTATAGTGGTTCGGACCGGTGTAGTATCTCAGATGAATAGGCTCGCGCAGGTCGAAGTTCAACGCTGTGGTCGTGTTGTACTCTTTGATATATCCCGAGTATTTGTTCTGCGGCTCTGACTCCAACTCCGACGAACTGAATCCGTCCTCGCTGATCAGTACAGTCGAGAAGAACTGGTCTTTGTACGCTATCCAGCGCAGACGACCGGCTTCTTTCTTGCGCGCACTCTTTTGCTCCGACAGGTCGCTTATATCGCCGCTCATGTCCATGTACTGCATTTGCGCATAGCGCTCCTCAAACTTACGACCTTTCTCCTGTTGCGGAACCAACTGACGCCATTGCATCTCTATCGTGCTCACGTTCTGTGCCAGCACCTGCTCCATGTGGTGCGGTACGATATCAAACCCGAACATGTACTCGTTCGCGGGCAGCGTGTACGTGAAGTCCAGATACGCCTCTTCGTGCGTGCTCTTCAGACGCATGGTCAGCACCGAGTCTTTCTTTATAGGCTCAAAATACAGGTTCTGTGTCGATATGATGCGGTTGTTCGCCGTGATCAGCGTAAACGCCAAGTTCGACTCCTCGCCTGT
>Ga0310694_10004715_pt1 | contig 13123 bp, 6 predicted proteins | sample 174DNAGHGhighgp2_FD_203884 | JGI IMG/M metagenome (GOLD analysis project Ga0310694, IMG submission 203884) | Sheep rumen microbial communities from Palmerston North, Manawatu-Wanganui, New Zealand - 1742 DNA GHGhigh gp2 (v2) (version 2) | ecosystem: Host-associated > Mammals > Digestive system >...
AACCAATGGTCTTTGATGCGTCTGTCCACCAAGGCGTTGAGCAGGCTGAAGGGATTATACACGTCGGTCAGGTCTTCTGCGAAGTGGTAGCCGTCGTATTTCTCCTTCAGCTGTCGGAAGGCCTCCTCGGTGGTGATGCCCATGTCGGCGGCCATGTCGGCCACGGCATCGCCCCATTGCTCGTGCAGCTCCTGTTCGGTGATGCCGCAGATGGTGGAATACTCCGGCACCATCGTGATGCGCTTCAGGTTGTTCAGTTCGCTGAAGATGCTGAGTTGCGAGAACTTGGAGATGCCGGTGATGAACACGAAACGCAGCCACTGGTCGCAGTCCTTCAGCGGCGCATAAAACGCCCGCAATGCCAGGCGCATCTCCTCAAGCTGCTCCGGTTGGTGCATCACGCTGAGCAAAGGTGCGTCGTATTCGTCGATGAGCACCACCACCTTCTTGCCGTATTTCTCGGCACAGCCGGTGATGAGGCGTTCCAATCGGTCGCCCGGCGCGTCATCCTTTCGTTCCAAGCCATATTTCTTCTCCAACCGCTCCAACTTGGTGCCTAACCGGAGGTTCATATATTCCACGCCACCGTCCTTGGCCGATGCCAGGCTGATGTCGAGCACGGGATATTGTTCCCATTCCGTCTCCAAGCGGCCGGCTTCCAGACCCTCGAACAAGTCGCGGCGCCCTTCGAAGTAACTCTTCATCGTCGAGAGCAGCAGCGACTTCCCGAAACGGCGCGGTCGACTGAGAAACACGAACTTGAACTGTTGGGCAAGACGGTATACGTAGCCTGTCTTGTCGGCATACATATAACCGCCTTCTCGAATCTCCGAGAAAGTCTGTATGCCTATGGGGTATTTGAACTTATTGGATATCATATGGCTAGTGGCCTTTTATAGGGCAAAGATAGTCATTTCTTCCCATTTTTTCAACCATCACCGCTTATTTAACATCATTTAAGGAGGTATTTCATCTGGGATAGGGGGACGGTTCTCAATGAATGTTTTCCCCATGTGCACAGAGGTTTTGCACCAGCATTTTTGTTCTGCGACGTTCAGAGGATGCCAACGAACACGACAACTTCCAAAAATTGTTTGAGGCTCTTCGGGGTTTATGCCTAACACACTTGCATACAGGGGTAATCCCTTCTCAATAGTGCGCGACAGTGCTACAAAGTCAATCACGTGTTGAAAAAATAATCACCTAGCATTTGCATTGCTTGTAAGTTTGCTTGAAAATGCTTATATTTGCGCCAAAAAGCGAGAAATGAGTAAAAGGAGCGTGGTATCAACCTTGTTGTGCTGGCTATGCATGGGGTTGGCGGCATTCGCCCAGGTGACCATCACCCGCACCACTTGCAACTACCAAGACGGGGAGTCCGCCATGGTGGAAGGTCGTGTGCGCGTGGGGTGGCAATATGAACTGGCCGATGGTGGCAGGGTGGAGGAGTCTCCTCGTCCCGTGCAAGACCGTTACCAGGTGATGGTGGTCGAGCGTGTCACTGGTCGCAAAGTCTACGACAGTGGCATGGTGCGCTCCAGCGAGAGTCAGCACATTTCGTTGCCAGCGCTCTCCCCCAACCGTCACGGATATCAATGGAGAGTGAGGATAGGGTGGCAGTCAACCGACAAAAGGGGGAAGGTCGCCCGCAAGACCACGGAATGGAGCAGGTGGCAAACCCTCCGCGTGGCACCGGCCGACCTCGCCAGCACCGCTCGCTGGATAGGCGCCATCACCAAGGCCGACGCCCATATCCCCGATGGGCGATGGAGTAACGAGGTGTTCAAGAAAGACACCTTCCTCACGCGATGGAAAGACGTTGACAGCCTTTCAGCCAGGAGCATCATCCTCAGGAAGGAGTTTGGTGCCAAGCGACGCATCGCCGACGCCGTGGTCCATGTCAGCGGCCTCGGGCATTACGAACTTACCATCAACGGCCGCAAGGTGGGCGACAGTGAGTTCGCCCCGCTCTGGAGTGAATACAGCCGCACCATCTATTACAACACCTATGACGTGACATCCCTTTTGCGACAAGGCGACAATGCCATCGCCGTGTTGTTGGGCAATGGCTTTTTCAATGTCCAGCGCGGCAACCGCTATAGCAAGTTGCAAGCCAGTTTCGGACCACCGCAGTTGTTGCTTCGTCTCGACATCACCTACGACGATGGCACGACGGCTCGCATCTCCAGCGACGACACCTGGCGGTGGATGGAAAGTCCCGTCACCTTCAACAGCATTTTTGGCGGCGAGTCCTACGACGCACGCTTGGAGCAGGACGGATGCCTCAACCCCGGTTTCGACGACAGCCGATGGCGCAGCGCCGTGGTGGTGGAAGGAGCCGGAGGGGTGCTGCGTGCACAGACCGCTCCCCCGGTGAAGGTGATGGAACGCTATCCCATGCTTTCGTGGAAACCCATCCATCCCGACTCCCTTGCCGCAGCCTCGCGCAAGACCAAGCGCGACATCCACCCCTCCGCCTTCGTCTGCGACATGGGACAGAACCTCGCCGGTTTCCCCTCCATCAAGGTCAGCGGCAGGAAGGGACAGAAGGTCACCCTCTTCGTATCGGAACGACTCACGCCGCAAGGGGCTTGCGACCAGAGTCAGGTGGGCCGGCCCCACTACTATGAATACACCCTCCGTGGTGATGGCGTGGAGACCTGGCAACCCCGCTTCTCCTACTATGGCTTCCGTTACATCCAGGTGGAAGGTGCCGTTCTGGAAGGACAGTCCAACCCCCACGACCTCCCCGTGCTGCATGACTTGCAGAGTTGCTTTGTCTATAATTCCGCTGCAGAGACCTCCGGTTTTTGGTGCGACAACGACATCTTCACGAAGACCCACCGGCTGATAGAACGCGCGGAGCGGAGCAACATGCAGGCTGTGCTCACCGACTGTCCGCACAGGGAGAAGTTGGGATGGTTGGAGCAAGACCATCTCTGCGGTCCATCGTTGCTCTACAACTACGACATGGCCACCCTCGTGCCGAAAATCCTACGCGACATCGCCGACACGCAGAAGGCCGACGGCATGGTGCCCACCACCGCCCCGCAGTATGTCTCCTTCGGCAACCTCTTCGACGACTCGCCCGAATGGGGTTCCACGCTTGTCATCCTGCCTTTCATGTACTATGACATGTATGGCGACAGCACCCTCGTCACCGACTATTACGAACCCATGCGGAGATATGTCGATTACCTCGGCACACGTGCTGAAGGCGGCATCGTCAGCCACGGCTTGGGCGACTGGTACGACTACGGCCCGTGGAAGGCGGGGTTCTCACGCAACACCCCCGTGCCGCTCGTGGCCACCGCACATTACATCTACGATCTGCAACTCATCACACAGGCCGCACGCATGACGGGAAACAGGGAGGATGAACAAAAATACGCCACGAGGTTGGAAGAGGTCGTGGAGGCGTTCAACAGGCATTTCTACAAACCCGACTCGTGCTACTACGGTTCCGGCAGTCAGGCGAGCAACGCCTTGTCGCTCTTCCTCGGCATCACGGGGGAGCACAAGGGCGAGGTGCTTGAAAACCTCGTCAAGGACATCCACGCGCACGGTGACCGACTCACCACAGGCGACGTGGGCAACAGATACCTCTTCCGCGTATTGGCCGACAACGGCTGCAACGACCTCCTCTTCCGCATGCTCAACCATTACGAGACGCCAGGCTATGGCTTCCAAATCGCACAGGGGGCCACCACGCTCACCGAACAGTGGGACCCGAGGCAGGGCGCATCGGAAAACCATTTCATGCTCGGACAAATCGACGAGTGGTTCTTCAGGTCGGTGGCCGGCATAAGACAACTCCCTGGGACGCACGGCATGCGCCGTCTTGTCATCGACCCGCAGGCCATCAGTGGCATCCACCAGGTCCGTGCCGTCATCCACACCCTCTATGGGAAGGTGACGGTGTCCTATGACGATGGCGTGTTGCAGGTCGCCGCTCCCTTGGGGTGCGAGGTGTATGACAAAAACAACAACCCTTTGCCATGAAACAAACCAATTACCATTTGTTCGACTTCATGGACTTCGACCCTGACTTAAGGCGCGACGAAGTCCTGTGGAAAGCGTGGTCGCCGTCCTCCGTCAAGGAGAAGGATGGCGACATCCTCATCACCATCCCCTTCCAACGACAGAAACACCAGGAGGATATGGCACCCGACAACGACGTGCCGCAGCAGGCATTCACCCTTGTCGTCAGGGCCTATGGCCCGCGTGTGCTGCGACTCTTCATCACCATGGCAGGCGACGAGATGGTGGAGGAGGACGACATGCTGCAGATGCAGGTGCGTCACACTCCCCTTCACCTGGAGGATGGCCGCGTGGTGGATGCCGACGGCCGCTGCCGCGTCGCCATCGACCTCCAACCGCCCGTCCTCGACCCATGGAGCGACCTGCTCCCTGCTCCCCAGCCGGCACCTCGCATCACCTTCTTCCCCGACGGCGACGAGGAAAAGCCCGTAGCCCTCAGCGACGACCATTTCTCGCCACCGCGATACGATGCCCTGCCCATCGGCTTTGTGGAGACCGGAGAGGGTGCGGAACGCGCCACCATCAGTTTCCAATGCTCCCCCGGCGAGTGCTTCGCCGGGACGGGAGAGCGGTTCAGGAAGATGGACCTCAGCGGCCAGACCTTCCAACTGAAAAACCAGGATGCACAGGGCGTGAACAACCGCCGATGCTACAAGAACATCCCCTTCTTCCTCTCTAGTAGGATGTATGGTGCCTTCTACCACACCAGCGATTACTGCAAACTGTCACTCGCCGACCATTCCACGCGTTCCGTGCAGTTCCTCTGCGACCGCGCCACCCTCGACGTCTTCCTCGTGGGAGGACGCACGCCTGAGGAGGTGTTGCGAGGCTACCGCATGCTCACCGGCTTCCCGCAGATGCCCCCGCTGTGGTCGTTTGGCATCTGGATGAGTCGCATGACCTATTTCTCCGCCGAGGAGGTGGAGGACATCTGCCAAAGGTTGCGCCGCGAACACTTCCCTTGCGACGTCATACACCTCGACACAGGGTGGTTCCGCACCGACTGGCTCTGTGAATGGAAATTCAACCCAGAGCGCTTCCCCGACCCCGAGGGCTTCATCCAAAGGCTCGCCAGTCAGGGTTTCAAGGTCTCGCTGTGGCAACTGCCCTATGTCGCCAAGGGAGCCGAACAGTTGGACGAGGCAAGGGAGCACCGCTACATCGCACCGCTGCGGAAGGAGCAGGCCACGGAGGGCAGCAATTTCTCCGCACTCGACTATGCCGGCACCATCGACTTCACCAACCCCGATGCCACCGCTTGGTACCAAGGACTGCTGCGACGACTGCTGAAGATGGGCGTGAAATGCATCAAGACAGATTTCGGGGAGAACATCCACATGGATGCCGACTACCACGCCATGTCGCCGGAACGACTCAACAACCTCTATGCGCTGCTCTACCAGAGGGCGGCCTACGAGGTGACACGCGAGGTGACGGGCGAGGGCGTCATCTGGGCCAGAGCGGCATGGGCGGGATGTCAAAGATACCCCCTCCACTGGGGAGGCGACAGCGCCAGCACGTGGGACGGCATGGCGGGGTCGCTGAAAGGTGGGCTGCACTTCGGACTGAGCGGCTTCGCCTTCTGGAGCCACGACGTGCCGGGCTTCCACTCCGTACCCGACTTCATGAACTCCCCCCTCGACCCGCAGGTGTATGTGAGATGGACGCAGATGGGCGTCTTCACCTCGCATCTCAGATACCACGGCACCTGCAAGCGCGAACCGTGGCATTATCCCGACATCGCACCCATCGTGAAAAAATGGTGGAAGTTCAGATACAGACTCATCCCCTACATCGTGGAACAGGCCCGGAAGGCTTGCGCGGGCGGGATGCCCATGGTGCAGGCGCTGCTCATGCGACATCCCTACGACAGGCAATGCTGGCATGTGGATGACGAATACTATTTCGGACGCGACTTCCTCGTCTGTCCTGTCATGGACGCCAAGGGACGGCGTGACATCTATCTCCCTGAAGGGATGTGGGTGGAATTCTTCACCGGCGAACGGTGGGATGGCGGACGGTGGTATGAACGGGTGGAGACACCCCTCGAAAGGATGCCTGTCTTCGTGCGTCCCGGTGCCGTCATCCCCCTCTATCCCGACGATGTGGACAGCACCGACGACATGGACCTCTCGAAGGCCATCCATTGGAACATCAGCAAGGACTACAAAGGATACGACCTATGAACACACATTACATGCAGGGCCTCGACTGGCTCATCCTCGCCACCTATTTCATCATCCTCCTCACCATCGGCATCTGGGCCAGCAGGCGGCGCGACAAGAAGGGAAGCCTCTTCCTTGCCGAACACTCGCTGAGATGGCACCACATCGGATTCTCCATATGGGGCACCAACGTGGGACCGTCGATGCTCATCGCCAGCGCCAGCGCGGGTTTCACCACGGGCATCGTCTCGGGCAACTACGCCTGGTATGCCTTCGTCTTCATCGCCCTGCTGGCCTTCGTCTTCGCACCGCGTTACCTCGGGGCGGGCGTCAGTACGTTGCCGGAGTTCATGGGGCTGCGCTACGGACAGTCCACGCGCAACATCCTCGCGTGGTACACCATCGTCACCATCGTCATCTCATGGCTCGCGCTCACCCTCTTCGCTGGGGGCATCCTCATCAGGCAGGTCTTCGACATCCCCATGTGGCTCTCGGCCGCCATCCTCCTGCTCATCTCCGCCTTCTTCACCATGCTCGGCGGACTGAAGGCGGTGGCCTACACCAACGTCTACCAAATGGTGCTCCTCATCATCGTGTCTGCCACGCTCACCATCGTGGGACTCTCACACGTCGGTGGCGTCTCCGCCTTGGTGGCGAAGGTGCCTTCCGACTACTGGGTGCTCTTCAAGCCCAACAGCGACGAGGCCTTCCCGTGGCTTCCCATCGTGTTGGGATACCCCGTCATGGGCGTGTGGTTCTGGTGCACAGACCAGTCGATGGTGCAACCCGTGCTCGCCGCACGAAACATCAAGGAAGGGCAGTTGGGCACCAACTTCACGGGATGGCTGAAAATACTTGACGTGCCGCTCTACATCCTCCCCGGCGTCATCTGCTGCGCCCTCTTCCCCACGTTGGCCAATCCCGACGAGGCATATCTCACCATGGTGGAGAACCTCTTCCCCGTGGGAATGGTGGGACTGGTCTTCGCCGTGCTCACCGCCTGCCTGGTGTCCACCATCGGGTCGGCGCTCAACGCCTTGAGCACCGTCTTCACCATGGACATCTATGTGAAAAAGTTCGAGCCGGATGCCTCGCAGCAGCGCATCAACCATGTGGGGCGCATCGTCACCATCGTGGGAGCGGTGGTGGCCATCGTGCTCACCGTCGCCATCGACAGCATCAAGGGACTCAACCTCTTCAATGTCTTCCAGTCGGTGCTGGGGTTCATCGCTCCGCCCATGACGGCCGTCTTCCTCTTCGGCGTGTTCTGGAAACGCACCACGACAAGGGCCGCCAACCTCGCACTCACCGTCGGCACCGCCTTCTGCATCGGCATCGGCGTGCTCTATCTCTGGGGACCCAAGAGCGACCTGTGGCCGCATTTCATGATGCTCTCCTTCCTCCTCTTCGTCGTCCTGGCGTTGATGATGATGGTGGTCTCGCTTGTCGACAAAAAGGGGGAGTGCCACGACGTCCCCTTGCCCGTGTCGGGGAAGCGTTCGATGCTGCCCGTCGCACTCTGGGCCATCCTGGCCGTGGTGATGGTGGGGCTGTATGTGTTCTTTAATTGATATTTTGTTATTCCGTTATTCCGTTATTCCGTTATTTCGAAGCGTCATCATCCCGAAAAAAATCACCATGAATCAACCAAGTTGGAAAAGAAATCTTGAGGAGACCAAGTGCCACTACATGGACTGGTGGGACCGCAAGGGCGTCATCGTCAACATGTGGGAGCATTTCCAAGAGGGAGTGACTCCACACGCCGACATCCCGAAACCGGAGCCGCCTGAAAACCTCGACCAGCAGTGGTTCGACCCGCAATGGAGGGCGCGATACCTCGACTGGTATGTGGCGCATAGTTCACTGAAGGCCGACATCCTCCCTGTGGCCAACACCCAACTGGGGCCGGGGTCGCTGGCGGCCATCTTCGGTGGGGTGTTCGAGGGGGGAGAGGACACCATATGGATTCATCCCGCGCCCGATTTCGACGATGCCATTCCTTTCGACAGGGAGCATCCCAACTACCTCCTGCACAAGCAACTGTTGCGGGCCTGCAAGGAGAGGGCGAAGGGCAACTACTACGTGGGTATGCCCGACCTGATGGAGGGCCTTGACGTCTTGGCGGCACTCAAAGGCACCGACCAGGTGTTGATGGACACCGTGATGAGGCCGGAGGTGGTGGAGCGACAGATGCAGCGCATCAATGACATCTATTTTGAGGTGTTCGACGAACTCTACGACATCATCCGCGAGGGCGACGAGATGGCTTTCTGCTATTTCTCCGCTTGGGCGCCAGGGAAGATGAGCAAGTTGCAGAGCGACATCTCCACCATGGTGAGCGAGGATGACTACCGGCGTTTCGTGCAACCCTTCATCAGGGAGCAGTGCCGGCGCATCGACTACACCCTCTATCACCTCGACGGCGTGGGGGCCATGCGACACCTGCCCGCCATCCTTGAAATCGAGGAACTCGACGCCATACAATGGACGCCGGGGGTGGGGGAGCCACAAGGAGGAAATGCCAAGTGGTACGGACTCTACCGACAGATTCTCGAGGCGGGGAAGAGCCTGATGTGCTGTTGGGTGCAACTCGAAGAACTGCCTGCGCTCCTCGACCATATCGGGACGGAGGGCGTCCACCTCGAGATGGACTTCCACAACGAACAGGAGGTGGAACAGGCGCTGGAAATCGTGGAGAAGGCGAAGGCCGCCGCTCCGAAAGCCATATCCGTGACGCCGCCGTGCTCGCTGCCTGATTCCTTAGAGACCTCAGAGACCTCAGAGTCCTTAAAGACCTTAAAGACCTTAAAGTCCTTAAAGTCCTTAAAGACCTTAGAGTCCTTAAAGTCCTTAAAGACCTTAAAGTCCTTAAAGACCTTAAAGACCTTAAAGACCTTAAAGACCTTAAAGACCTTAGAGACCTTAAATGGCAGAATCCTCATCCTCGATGGGGCGATGGGGACGATGATACAGCAGCATCACTTGCAGGAAGAGGATTTTCGGGGTGACCGCTTCAAGGATGTAGAGGGGGAACTGAAGGGCTGTAACGACCTGCTGTGCCTGACGCGACCCGACATCATCGAGGGCATCCACCGCAAATACCTCGAGGCGGGGGCCGACCTCATAGAGACCTGCACCTTCAACGCACAACGCATCTCGCTCGCCGACTATGGCGTGGCGGACAGCACCCGTGAGGTGAACCTCGCCGCCTGTCGCATCGCAAGGGGAGTGGCGGAAGAATTCTTGCGCCTCACACCCCAAAAACCGCGTTTCGTACTCGGCAGCGTGGGACCCACCAGCGGCATCTGTTCGCCGGAGGCCACTAATGGCGTGCCGCTCGACCAACATCTGTTGCGACGGGCTTACGAAGAACAGATGGCGGCTCTCCTCGATGGCGGAGTGGATGGCATCCTCATAGAAACCATCTTTGACACGCTCAACGCCCGCATCGCCATCGAGGCGGCCATCCATGTGATGAAGGAAAAAGGAAAAGAACTTCCCCTCCTGTTGAGTTTCTCCGTTTCCTCTCCCGACGGTCACAACATGTTGGGACAGGACATCCTCGCCTTCATCGACACTTTGATGGACAACCCCGACATCCGTCCGCACCTCTATTCCGTCGGTATCAACTGCCTCGCCGACGTGCCTCAAATGACACCTCTTGTGATGGAGATGGGACGACGCTTCGGCTGTCGTGTCAGCCTCTATCCCAACGCAGGGATGCCGGATGCCCAGGGGCGCTACAGCAAGACCGCAGAGAGCCTCCTCGCCGACGTGTGGCCGCTCATCGACGGGCATCACCTCAATATCATCGGGGGATGCTGCGGCACCTCCGACCGCAACATCCGTGCCTTCGCGCAGGCCATAGAGCCGGCAAAAGGTCTTTTCATCTCGCCGCATCCTAGTAATCCTAGGAAAACTAGTGCTCCTAGGGATACTAGTGCTCCTAGGGCTCCTAGGGCTCCTAGGAAAACTAGTGCCCCTGGCGCCACCCTCTATGACGCCATCCTTGGCGGCAGGGATGACGAGGCTGCTGCAGCCACCAAGGCCGCTCTGGAAGAGGGAAAATCTCCCCAGGACCTCATAGAAAACCAGATGATTGTTGCGATGACCGAACTGGGACGACAGTTCCAAGAGGGGAAGGCCTTTGTGCCGCAGTTGTTGATGGCGGGGCGGGCGATGAAGGCCGCCTTGGCGCAAATCAAGATGACGGATGGAGAAGCCCAGGTGAGAAGCCGGGGCAGGGTGGTCATTGGAACGGTGAAAGGCGACCTCCACGACATCGGTAAAAACCTCGTGGCGGCCATGCTCGAGGGTTGCGGCTTCGAGGTGGTCAACGTGGGCATCGATGTCTCGGCGGAAGAGTTTGTCGAAGCAGTACAAAAACATCACCCCGACCTCCTCTGCATGAGTGCGCTCCTCACCACCACCATGGGTTATATGAAAGAGGTCATCGACACCCTGGAAAAGGCCGGCCTGCGTCAAAAAGTGAAAATCATGGTGGGTGGCGCTCCCGTCACCCAGCGCTTCGCCGACGAAATCGGTGCCGACGGTTACAGCGACAATGCCAACTCCGCCGTCATCCTCGCCAAACAACTGATGGCTGTCTCAAAATAATCAAAACAAGTCATCAAGAGTGACTTGCTGATTGATATCCTTTGAATGTATGTTTTGCGAAATGCCATTTGTTGTCACCATGACCAGTTGAATGGAGTGTGTCTTTGTATGTTGCTTGCTGTTCAGAAATGCTTCAATCTTGTTCCCCAAATTCTTTTCGTACTGCTTGTCAATAGTAAACTCATGTTCACTGAATTTCATTTCACAGATATAGTCGGTACGCTCGCCCTTCCATTCGAGCACCAGGTCAATTTGGCAGGTTTCCCCATTTGGAGCTTGTCCTCTCCAACAATAGTTGCGGTTGATGGTCGCGATTCGCAACTTGTCTTTTATCTGTGGTAGATGTTCGATGCAGAGCATTTCAAAGGTGTTGCCCGCCCATGTGTAGAATGTTTGTGTGCGCTGGATAGTACGCCAGTTGCCGGCATCGGTTCCCTTGCCATGGATGAAGTGTAGGTAAAACATGGAGAAGAAGTCTTTCAATTGATAGACGGTCTCTACACGTTCTTTTCCATAACGAGGATATTCACGCGTGATGCCAGATTCATGCAGGTTGTCAAGTATTTTGCTGAATGTCCCACCGAGTTCGATGCCAACAGCTTCTGCCAATTCGCTGCGTGTCATACCGTAAAATTTGGTTCCAAGAGCCTTGACGATATCTACATATCGTTCCGACGAGGCATAAAGTCCCGCATAGACATCCTTGAATTCCTGGTTGATGCGCTCCTCTTTGAAAAAGAAGTCATCAATATTCTCCGAAAGATTCTTCTCATTGTCGATTCGATCAAGATAATAAGGGATGCCACCAAAGGCCATGTATGCGACTGCCATCTCATAGCGGGAGAGATGGAATCCCCGGCTTTTGAAATACTTTTCACATTCTCTAAGCGTGAAAGGAAGTAGGCGAATTGTTCCTGTTAGGCGGCCGTGTAGTCCTCCATAGTCGCGGATGACATTGTCGAGCATCCAACTAGTGGCAGAACCACACACCACAAGGACGATATTGCGCTGACGATCTGCCCATGAGTTCCAGAAATACCCCAGCTCTGTAATCATTTCAGCAGATTGCGGACCTGCAAGCCACGGCAATTCGTCGAGGAATACGACACGTCGTTTGGCTCGGCTTTTTTCCAAACATTTTCTGAGTAGTCTGAATGCCTCGCGCCAATTTGCAGGGCGAGGCGTTTCGTCAGACATGCCAATGTCAAGAAGGCTTTCGTAGAAATGGTCGAGCTGTGTCTGCCTGTATGACTTCGAATCCTTGTCCTTGATGTAGGAGCCGATGGCACGAAAAACAATCTTGCCTTTATATACTTCCTCAATAAGGTAAGACTTGCCGACGCGTCTTCGGCCGTAGATAGCCACGAATTCTGATTTGGGAGATTTCAAGAATTTTTCAAGTTTCTTGATTTCCTCATTTCTTCCAATTATGCTCTGATATGCCATAACTATTTTTTTTATTCTGGATAGGCAGTGTAAACCGAATTAAAGAAATACTATTTTGTTGAAGAGCAATTGTTTTCACACATGCCTTGCAAAGATAAGAAAAAGTCTTTAAATCCAATCAGAAAATCAGCCATTTTTCGATATTTTTTTTGAAAACGGCTGATTTTCTACCAAGTTTTATATAAGTTGCTCAACATTCGCAAATAGGGCTGTCCTTTGTCCTACCATAACAATTGTTGTGTGTGGCAAAAACGCCAAGAATGTCGGTGCGCACTTTAATTGGACTGACCACCATGCAAAGATAAAGTTTTTTTCATCACCACACGAAATAATCCTCCTTTTGTTTTGCATTTCCCATAACTTTTACTAAATTTGCAGCAAACAAATAAACATAAGCCATGCTGGTAGCCAACCCCATATACGACATCGTATTCAAATATCTTATGGAGGATGAGCGCATAGCGCGTGACACGCAACTCAAGGAGCGTGACACGCAACTTCAGACTTCCATTAAATTGCTGCTTCGTGCAGGAATCTCACCTGAGGATATCGCAGAACAACTTGGTATTGACCTGCAAATGGTAAAAGACAATTTATAAAAACTCAATTTTCGCAAGAAAGGAAAATGAGGTGTGAAGATTAAAGAACTATGAATGGTATCATTTACCCTCAAAAGGTGGTAAAAGTGGACATATGTCCCTTTAACTCCCCTTGAACTTCCTTTTAACTCCTCTTTAACTCCAGAAAGTGGAGCGAATGCGAAACTTAAATAAAAACATCATCCACCCCCCAAAATCAGATTGCCTATGTAACAAACAAAAAACATCACATAAAGGATAAAAGCGTTAACTTTC
>Ga0310694_10004718_pt1 | contig 13118 bp, 19 predicted proteins | sample 174DNAGHGhighgp2_FD_203884 | JGI IMG/M metagenome (GOLD analysis project Ga0310694, IMG submission 203884) | Sheep rumen microbial communities from Palmerston North, Manawatu-Wanganui, New Zealand - 1742 DNA GHGhigh gp2 (v2) (version 2) | ecosystem: Host-associated > Mammals > Digestive system...
AGGTATGACAGCATCGTCGTTAAGGGATATAAAGACGGTAAGGTAGCCTTCGAATGTCGCCATCAGTTGATAGACTATGTAAGTGCTGAGAATGCAGCGGGTATGCCATGGATAAACGATACTGTGGACATCAACTTCGACGGCATCCCCGACCTGGAGGTTTACCTTGGTTGCTATACCAGAGGACAGGTCGCAGAATTGTATGCCGGTTATGTCTGGACTCCCCAGCAGAAGTTTGAGGAGGTGGAAGAGTGGAAGGACTTATTCAACCCCGAGATCCATCCAGAAGACAAGACCGTCACAGCCAACTATCGCAGCGATGCCAACGAAAGGACGTATGATACCTACAAGTGGACTGATGGCAACAAGCTTGAACTTATCAAGACCCGTAAAGGAGCATTCTTTGGTGACGATCCTATGGGAGATGAAAAGGTTGCTGTCAAGTATTTCGTGGAGCAGTTCTATGAAATCCGAGTATAAACATTAACCGATACTATCATATGAAAAGACTCTCATTAGCAATCATTTTAGCCTGTTGTACGCTGGCCATAGCTGCACAGGAAGTGTGCAAAGGTACAAATAAAAGTTAAAATAGAGGCCATTTTCATCTTAAAAAATCGAAAAAGTGATGCTGTATAGCGTTCGTAAAATCGACTTTTTTTGTTAATTTTGCGGTAGGTTTTAATCCTAATGTATCACTTTAAAAACAACAGAATTATGTCAAAGACAGTAGAGATTCAGATTGAGAAGAGTCGCGGCCTCGTAGAAGGTCTGCGCCGTCATGTCAAGGAAATGGGTGAACGTGGCGTCACCAACGATGAGATCAACGCAATGGAACAGGCCGTCAAAGAACTGGAGGCCGTAAACGCCGAGGTGGACCGTATTCGTGAGCAGCTCACTCCAACGGTGGCCAAACTGAAGGTCGCAATGGATCGTGTTAAGGAGGCCTACACCGAAAAGAAGAAAACGTTAAAGGGCTACTACCCCCAGGAGCGCTGGATGGACTACGGCATACCCGACAAGCGATAATTGTTATAGAACAGAGAATTAGGGAGCGGCTTTTAAGTTGCTCCCTATAATATGTATAGAGCTATGGCAGCACAGGCTTCGGCATCGGCCAGGGCGTGGTGATGGTTCTGGAGGTTGTAGCCACAGGCTGCAGCAACGGTGTGGAGCTGGTGATTGGGCAGCGAATGGCCGAATTGTCGGCGGGCTGCTGCAAGGGTATCGTAAAAGCGGTAGTCAGGATAGTCCATCTGATAGACCCTGAACACAGCCTTTAGACATCCTTCATCGAAGCGGGCATTGTGGGCTACAAAGGGGATGGTGGCTATCTGATAATGTATATCATCGATTGTCTGCAGGTCAGAGAAAAACACATCGGCAATCTTTTCTTCTAACTGTTGCCATACCTTCGAGAACACTGGCGCATCGTCAGTATCGCATTGGCTCAGCCCATGAACCCGCTGACACCAGTAGTTGTAGTAGTTCGGCTCTGGCTGAATAAGACTATAGAAACTGTCAGCCACCTGCCCATTACGCACCATGACCACTCCGACGGAGCAGACACTTGACGGCTGCTGATTGGCCGTCTCGAAATCTATGGCGATGAAATCACGGATCATTTCTTCGTATATTTCGCCTTGACTATCTCGTATGAGATAGCAGAGCATTTGCCATCACACTTTTTCTTTTGTAAATCTATAAACCGCCATAGTTGGTAGGATGACCAATAACAGTAATGCAACCTCTACAACTGCATACGACCCGAAATAATCAACCAGTGTCTGGAATTTCAGAACTCCATCCACCAGCAAGACTAAAAGTGCAAACCAGCAGACAAAAAATATCGCCGAATATTTGATCTTCCGTTTCTTCATTGTTATTTTTATGGTTTCCAAATGAATAATCCCTCAGAGGTGGGCAAGAGGAAGAATTCATATCGTTCACTATTTGCCAGACTACATTATTATTAATAATTGTTGCAAATTTACTCATTTAGATTGAAATATGAACTATTATGTGTAAATTTGTGCCTGAATTTGATAATTATTAGTATTTATGGGCAACATCAAGATCATTAAAGGTGTATTTGACACCAAACTGGAACTGGAACATGCGGAGGTCGCAGCAGGCTTCCCAGACATTACGGTTGATTATGCTCATGAGACGCTAGACTTCAATCGTGATTACATCAAACATCCAGAAGCGTCGTTCTACGGTGATGTCGAGGGGGATTCAATGATTGACGCTGGCATCTACGACGGCGACCGAGTAATCATCGACAGGGCTGTTCAGCCACATGACGGCTCCATTGTCGTTGCTTGGTGGGGTGGTGAAGGATTTACGATGAAATATCTCGATCTGAAACATAAAGACGACGGCTATATCGAGCTGCGCCCTGCCAATGACGAGTACCCGGTATTCAAGATTGATACGCCTGAGTATTTCGAGGTTTGGGGAGTAGTAATTCACGTGATTAGGACTCTGGAGAAGATCTGATATGTACGGCATCATAGACTGCGACAATTGCTACGTAAGCTGCGAGCGTGTTTTCCGTCCTGATCTGAACGGAAAGCCGGTAGTGGTTTTGTCAAACAATGACGGTTGCGTAGTTGCCCGCAGTAATGAAGCCAAGGCAATGGGCATCAAAGCCGGAACGCCGTATTTTCAGTTGGCAGAGCAATTCCCTAATCAGAAAATCGCAGTCTTTTCCTCGAACTATGAACTGTATGGAGAATTGACTGGTCGAGTTGTGAGCATCATCAGGCAAGAGGCTCCGGCATATTTCCGCTATTCAATTGACGAGTGCTTCGTCTATCTCGATGGAATGGAGAACGTGGACTTGAAGCAATGGGGAGAGGATCTGCATAAGAAGATTAAGCAATATGTGGGTATTCCTGTCAGTATCGGCCTGGCTCCGAATAAGACATTAGCGAAGATGGCCTCACACTTTGCCAAGAAGTATCAGGGCTACCGCCATTGCTGCATGATAGACTCTGACGAAAAGCGTATCAAGGCCCTAAAACTTTACCCTATAGATGATGTCTGGGGCATCGGCAGACGCTATGCTGCCAAGCTCGAAGCACTGGGCGTACATACCGCCTATGACTTTGCCCAGCACCATAAAGACTGGGTACGACTGACATTCAATAACATCAACATCGTCCGTACCTGGCAGGAGCTGAACGGCGAGGACGTGGTACCGAATGAGGAACTGGCGAAGAAGAAATCCATCTGTACCAGCCGCTCTTTTAACGGTATGATAGGTGATATTGAAACGCTACGGACCCATGTCTCAAACTATGCCGCCCGCTGTGCAGAGAAGCTGAGAATGCAGAATACTGTGGCCTCGATTGTTGGTGTTTTCCTCAACACAAACGCCTTTCGTGAAGACCTACCGCAGTATTGGAACTTTATGGAAACCAGACTAATAACACCAACAAGTTCAACCATTACTATCACAAAGGTTGCAAACGAGACTTTGGGTAAGATCTACCGCGAGGGCTACCAGTACAAGAAGGCCGGAGTCATCGTCATGGGCATCGGTGCCGACTCTCCAATCCAGCAAGACCTCTTTGACATCAATGCCGAACAGTTCCAGAAGATGAAGCGTCTCGACGAGGTAGTAGACAGGATTAACCGAATGCATGGAAGCGAGACTATCGTACTCGGTTCGCAACAATACACCCAGAAGAATGGCAAGGGTAAGGCTGATGTTTTCGCCAATGCCATCAAACACGATTTCAAGAGTCCAAATCCTACTACACGATGGTCTGATGTGATCCAACTCAATGCAAACGCTAAGAAAAAAAATGGGATTATAGATGTTCGAGAAGCAAAAAAGAGCCAGGCAGCAGAGATAGCCCGCCTGATTATGATGGCCATGACGGATGACTGTTGCCTGTATTTCTGTGGTGAGGGCTATGGATTGGATGATTTCCGTAAGATGATGACAATGCTGGTTGAACGGGAGGATTCGCAGTACAGCTATCGGAATACCTTGGTAGCAATGGATGGTAACAAGGTGGTTGGCATCTCCGTCAGTTATAACGGCAGCCGTCTTCATGAACTGCGCCGGGCTTTTATCAAAGCTGCCAAAAAGTACATCGGCAAGGATCATTCTGGTATGGATGACGAGACGCAGGCAGGCGAACTGTATCTTGACTCCTTGGCCGTGCTTCCTGAATATCGCCGTCAGGGCATTGCTCGAAAGCTGTTGTTGGCTACCAAAGAACGGGCTAATCGTATGGGGTTGCCATGTGTCGGACTCTTGGTAGATAAAGACAATCCTGTCGGCGAGGCATTATACGCCTCTGTCGGCTTCCGATACAAGAATGATAACCAATGGGGTGGTCATCCCATGAAACATCTGGTATTATAGTGATGACGACTGACTATCTTTTGATAAGCCAATCTTTCGTCGCCAGACAACAGATAGATGATGCCGCAATAGGTGAAACCATGCTTCAAAATGTTGTGCTGCATGATCTTGTTGTCGAAGTGAGTGTCTATGCGGATGTTCGTATCATGTGAGAAGCAGAACTCCATGATGCTGCTGAAGATGCCGTGAGCATGCGGGTAGCTGGCTATTCGATGGACTACATGATAAGGTTGAACATCATCTATCCATTTGCCATCATAGATTTTGTCATATGTCGGTTCTGGGGATGGCAGAAAAGCAAAGTAGGCAACAATCTTGCCACCGTCCTCAATGACAAAACCACCATTCCGTTCCAAATCAGCCGTAATGACTGCCTCAGAGGGATAGCCATCTCCCCATTGGTGCATATTGCCGGACTGCCGCATAATCTTCTTCGCAGCATCCATAACCTGCATAATCTCAGCCATGTCTGCCGGTTGGGCTTCTCTGATAATCCTACTCATAGACGGGGAAGATGTAAGTCAGCGTCATCAGTTCATTTTCGTCATGTGATAGCCCATTCGCTTCAGTTGCATGGCTGCTCCAAAGAGGTAGAGTTGGTGCAGGCAGGCAACGTAGCCGTTGAAGGCCGTTCATCCACCTCCTTCATGCTCAGCAGGAACTGATGCAGGTCTTTTCTCAATTGCTCTTCAAAATTCTCCATTTTCGTTATAGCATCTTTTCAAGTATCTCCACAGCCTTGGTGATGTCCTCCTGAAACCGTTTGTGGTCACGGAGGAAGTCGGCCCTGCCACCACTGATGGCATCATACAGTTCCAGGCTCATGTCATTGGCATAGTCAGAAATGGCCAGCTCTATGTCATCCTTCTGCCAGTCGAGCGTGGAATGAACATAGATTCTCTGCTTCTGATGCAGGAAACTGTAGGCGGTCTCGATACTATCTTTTGTTATCATCTTGTTACTGCGTCATAACCAATCGGGCGGAATTGCTTCTGTTTCTCGCTGTACACGAATCCGTGCCCGTATAGGTAATTCTTTATCTCTTTTGGCTCCGTGCCGAAGTTGTAGCACAGTGATTCAAGCGTGTCAAACTCCTCGTCTCTCAGGAGCATATTCACACTCGAAACCAGTATGGCAGGATCTTTCGGCAGGTAGTCCATTTCACAAATACTATTAAAACCGAGGGCAAAGGTACTCATAATTCCATGATTATTTGTACCTTTGCACAAATAATTAGGATAGTTTATGAAAGTAAAGATTCAAACCATGCTGGGCGACATCGTAGTTCGCCTATACGACGAGACTCCAATTCATCGCGACAATTTCGTAAAGTTGGCGAAAGATGGCTATTATGATGGTACGTTGTTCCATCGTGTTATCAAGAACTTTATGATTCAGGGCGGCGACCCTGATTCCAAGGGTGCACCTGCTGGTAAGATGCTTGGTGTCGGTGGTCCTGATTACACACTTGAAGCTGAGATTAAGGACGGCTTATTCCATAAGCGTGGTGCACTGGCTGCTGCACGTCAAGGTGACGAGGTGAATCCTGAGCGCCGTAGTAGCGGTTCGCAGTTCTACATTGTTTGGGGAGATGTGTACAACGAGGGGCAGCTTCGCCAGTTCTCCAAGCAACTGAGGATGCAGAAAGTACAGGATGCCTTTAATAAGCTTGCTTCTGAGCATCGTGCAGAGATTATGCAGATGCGCCGTGACAGGAATCGTGAGGGTCTTCAGGAACTACAAGACAAACTGGCTGCAGAGGCAGAGAACAGGGTAGGGAAGTCTGGTCTGACCGATGAGCAGCTGAAGATTTACTCTACTGTTGGCGGTACACCACATCTCGATGGTCAATATACCGTATTTGGCGAAGTTGAGGAAGGCCTTGATGTGGTTGAGATGATTCAAGGTACAGCCACAGGACGCGCCGACAGGCCTGTTGATGATGTTGAAATGAGAATAGTCGTCATTGAATAGACATCATGGAATACAGAAAAATTGACGATAACTACTATATCCGTATGGATCGGGGGGACGAGATTATCAGCAACCTTCTCGAAATCTGCGAAAAAGAATTATGGCACAATCATGTGAGAATTGCAAATTGAGAGCACATTACGAGAAGAACCCTAAGTCACTGATGGGCCGCTTCTGGCGTTGGCACATCAATTTCTGCCCAGGGTGGAAGGCATATTTCACCAATCTGGACGAAGAAAAGAAGTCGGAGCTGAGGAAAAAGTACCAATTCACAAAGTATCAGTAATCATAGATTATGGCACAAAAACGATTCCATAGACATTTTGAGACTCCAGGGCTGCCGCTCTACTGGATCATCATCGCCTACATCATCCTCGGCTGGTTCTTCCCAGTGATTGGCCTGTTGGCCATCATCTGTATGATCGGCCCTGTGGTTACGAGCATCTTTAAGGGCCGTTGGTGGTGCGGACATGTTTGTCCACGAGGCAATATGTACGACCGATTGCTGTCAAAGAACTCGCCCCACCGTACGATTCCAAAGTTTGTGCGTACCTTTGGCTTCCGACTGTTTATGGTGTTCTTCATCTTCGGCATGTTCGGCATCCAGCTGAGTTTCGTGCCTTGGAGCGAGGGAGGACTTCCCATGTGGGCAGGCATAGGCAAAGTGTTCTGGACGATTATCGTCATGACCACCATCGTTGGTGTCACGCTTTCTTTCATCTATGCACCACGCACATGGTGCTCGTTCTGCCCGATGGGAACCATCTCCAACTGGGTAGCACCTAAAAAGGCTCCACTACCCAAGGCATTCACAAACATCCACGTATCAAGTGCCTGTCAAATGAAGTGCAAGCAGTGTGCCCGCGTCTGCCCGATGCAGCTCACGCCTTACGACTCTCGCGGCGAGGCTGTAGGTTATCTGCATCCCGACTGCCTGAAGTGCGGTAAGTGCGTACTTGCTTGTCCCACGAAGATAATGACATTGAAACATTAAGATTATGGAGCTATGCGGATTATGTAATTGTAAGGTGCAAATGAACAAATTTGCACAACACTTGCACAACATCTCCTTCGCCCGACCATGCGAATCCCCTTTTATATACTGTAGGGCGTCTCAGTGACCCGCACTGTCTTTCTTCTTCATCTTTTTTTTTTCTCCTATCTTTAGTTCATATTTGTGACATACCTATCTCCACTCTTCCCTAACCTTAACCCTATTATTGCTTCGATATTCCTCCTATTCTTGTCCGCTATTTCCTCGCTATATACTCACTACTTGTCCGGTATTTTACCGAACATCTACCGGACAAGTACCGGACATCTACCGAACATGAATGAGAGCTACTCATTTGCTGCATCCTTATTATATTGGGGATCTGTTGCAAAGATAGCAATTTTTTCTGAATCTGGATAGTCTTGAGGCCAAATAATTGTCATGAGGTCGTTTTTCTCGTGGATTATGCGTAACTTTGCAGCCAAGTTTGAAGATTATTCATGTAGATATGGACCAGTTCTTTGCGGCTGTGGAACAACGTGACCAGCCGGAACTTCGTGGCAAGCCTATTGCGGTTGGCCATGATGCAGAGCGTGGTGTTGTATCTACGGCCAGCTACGAGGCCCGTCGCTTCGGCGTGCATTCTGCCCAATCCATCCAGGTGGCAAAGCGACTTTGTCCACAGCTGATCATCGTTGAGCCGCACTTCCAGCGGTATAAGGATGTGTCTGCGCAACTGCATGAAATCTTCCATGATTATACCGACCTGATAGAGCCTATATCCCTCGACGAAGCCTTTCTCGATGTGACGGAGAATAAGAAAGGCATAGAGTTGGGTGTGGATATTGCACGAGAGATCAAGCAGCGCATCCGTGAGACGACTGGACTGACGGCATCGGCTGGCGTGAGCTACTGCAAGTTCCTGGCGAAGATAGCCTCCGACTGGCGCAAACCCGACGGGCTGACGGTGATTCATCCCGACAGGGCTTTGGATTTCATCGCACAACTGAAGATTGAGAAGATTTGGGGAGTAGGGCAGAAGACCGCTGAAAAGATGCACCGCATGGGTATCTTCACGGGATTTGACCTGAGAAAAATGTCGCTGAGCAGACTGACGCAGGAGTTCGGCAAGATGGGACAGGTGTTCTATGACTTCTCGCGAGGCATCGACAACCGGCCTGTTATCAGTGAGTGGGAGCGGAAGAGTGTCAGCTGTGAGCAGACCTTTGAGTCGGACATCAGCGAGAATGCTGCCGTCACCATTCATCTGTATCACACGGTACTGGAACTGGTCAGACGCATCGAGAAGAACGACTTCGAGGGTCGCACCCTGACATTGAAAGTCAAATTCTTAGATTTTCAGCAAATCACCCGCAGCATCACCGTTGACCATATTCTCCGCACCAAGGATGAGATCCTGCCGTTGGCCAAGCAGCTGATGCAACAGGTGGAGTTTCACTCGCATCCCATCCGTTTGTTGGGCTTGGGCGTATCTAATCAAAAGAGCGTAACACCACAGGAGGAGCCAGAATGGATAGAACTGGAACTGGAGTTCGAGCCTTGGCCTGACGTTTTTAGCCCAAAAGTGTAGATTATTCGGTAATTATTTGTATCTTTGCGGTGTAAATCAAAAAGATTAACATAGAAGTATTATGGGTAAAATGAAAATACACCTCATCCTAACGACCGTAGTCTTGCTGCTCTGTGCCTGCAGTAGCGATAACGAAGACAATCCTCTGGTTCCTGTTGAGTCAGAGCGCTCAGTACTCATCTATATGGCAGGAGAAAACAATCTGTCAGGGTTTGCGGATTTAAACCTGGACGATATTAAACTGAGTTCCAAATCATTGAAAGATAATCAAAACCTGATTGTCTATGTCGACAGGTATGGGATAAAGCCATATATGGCCCGAGTGAAAGACGGGGTATAGGTTGATTCAGTCGCCATAGTTCCACAAATCCCAATTGGAATAATGCCATTCAGAAGTACCAGTGGAACAATCTTATTCAGTGGTCTCAGTACGGCTGGTAGCTGGATTCTTCGTTGGTGAAGGATTAGGTGAAGTAAATACCTACTTTTGATTAACCTGCTTTTGCAGGATTTTGCAGGTGCGCAATATTTAAAACACTCGTTTTTAGGTATTGTGCACCTTATTTATTTGCCGTACCTTTGCAGCGCAATTTGAAAACGATAAAACGATGAGAACAACAACAGCGATTTCTACAGAGATGAAGGCTGCGAGTAAGCGAGAGCAGAATTATATGCGTTTGAACTCTGCCGAGCGTGAGCAGGCTCGAGCATCGCTCAAGGTTCTGATGAACCACATCTACGAACTGAATAAAGGTGTACGACAGATGGTACTGTTCACTTGTAATAAGAAATATGGTCAGCAGGCCGTAGAGCGACTGGAAAGCCAGGGTATCCCCTACGTGTTGCAACCCGCAGGACAGCAGAACCTGAACGTATATTTCGGACGGCGCGAATGTCTGGAAGCCATCCGGCTCATCGTTACCCGTCCGCTGAACCAACTCACACCCGAAGAGGACTTCATCCTCGGCGCCATGCTCGGCTACGACCTCTGCGCACAATGCGAACGCTACTGCAAACGAAAAAATGGATGCAAGGGGGAGTGCAATGGGAAATGCGACGGCAAGTGCATCAACAAGAATTGAAAATTGTCAAATAGTAAAATATAAAGATGAACGCAACAATTGTAATCTATGGTTCCTCGACAGGAACCTGCGAGGCCATCGCAGAGAAGATCGCCTCGAAACTGGGCTGCGAGGCCCTGAACGTACAGGACTTGACAGCTGATATCGTCAGCGCCAACCAGAACCTCATCCTCGGCACCTCGACATGGGGTGCAGGCGAATTGCAAGATGACTGGTACGACGGACTGAAGACGCTCCAAGGTGCTGACCTTAGTGGCAAGACCATCGCTATTTTCGGTTGTGGCGACTGTTCTTCGTACAGCGACACCTTCGTAGGCGGCATGGGTGAGCTCTACAATGGCATTAAGGATTGCGGTGCCAGGTTTATCGGTGCTGTCGAGACCGACGGCTACACTTTCGACGACTCCGAAGCCGTGATTGACGGCAAGTTTATCGGTCTGCCCCTCGATGACATCAACGAGGATGATAAGACCGACACCCGCATCGAGGCTTGGATAGCCGCCATCTCTCCTGACTTGTAATCACAGGTGTAAATTCATAAAGAGTATTTGTTTAGTTTAGTAATGAGGGCTTGCCGTGAGGTTAGCCCTTTATTTATAGGCATTTCCAAGCATTTCTGATTATTATATATTCTGCCGTATCGGAGAAAAAGAACCAGTAAAAAGAACCGATTTTAGTTAAATCATTTAAGAATTGAATAATATGGCAGAGTTAAATTGTCTAAAAGAACTGACGTTGAATTTTAACCTTAGAAAGCCAACTTCTAAGAGACCTACCAACGTCTATGCAGTAGTAAAAGTATGTGGTAAGCAACTAAAGATTCCTACTACTGCTAAAATCAATGCTTATTTATGGGATAGCAAGAAACAAGTACCAATGTTATTAAATAGTATGTCTGATGCTGAACGCGATAATGCGAAACGAGTTTTTAGCATAATTAACTCTTTTCAGAGCGCCTTTTCCGATTATTATTGCTCCTTTTTTCCAAAATTTTCAAGAACCGTTCAAGCTGCTGTTCCTGCTGACGGCACTCACATTGGTCGTGGAATCAGGAATCAATCTGAAAGGCGAAAACTTTTCCAAATCATACAAAGAGCAGGTTGTTGAGGAATCTGCCGACTCCATTGCAAAAAATCAGGCAGATATGACGTTCTCTGAACACTTCGACAGAGCTCAAAACGAGCTCATACAGGGGCTTAGAAATCTTGGCGAGAAAAATCCATCCCTCTTTTGGCTGCTCATGCTGACTATGTTGTCTGCTCCCCTTTATCTGTTGTTCCGGAAGTGTCCCACCATCCCCGACCTGCGCTTTTCAGAACTTATCATAACATTGGTATATACCTACGACATGTTTGCCCTTTACAACACCATTTTCACTTTCTTTTGCATACCTGATGGTTTTGATGATGTCGTCTGGCTATTGCCCGCCATCCCGCTGAAGCAGTTGTCTGGCTTTAAGTGGTGGCGAACCATTCTCTATTCGCTATTGTCCTATATAGCTATGTTTATGATACTTGTTGGCATGCTGTGCGCCATTGCCGCTATACTATATTATGTGTAGAAAACTATGATGAGAAAAAGATACCGCCCGAAAGCCAATGAACGACATTCGGGCGATAAAGGTCGCTTATCTGATTGCTATTTAGGGTGCTTCTTCTTCGCCCTCATTGATATGGATGGGCTTCCATCGATAGAGTTTGGAGAGGTCGATCCACTCACCCAGTTCGCCAATGACGTCTGTCGTCTCACTCCCGAAGCCTGCCGTCACCTTCACCGTGCGCCCGGCGTCGGGATCGGCGAAGTTGGGCAGGTCGCATACCAGATATTGCACCAGGTTGCCCAGCACGACGTTATACCACAGGCCGCCCGCCATGTCGCGATGCACCACGATTATCTGGTCCTCGCCGTTACGGTGTTTCGGTCCTCGGTACACGTTCAGTTTCTCACCATCCGGGGTTATCGTGCCCAGTGCTACGCGGTCGCTCTTGAACTCACCGATGAGTATCAGGTCGCTGATCTCGCCGTCGTAGAAGTTGCAGAGGGCTAGCAGGGGCCTGCCTCCGCCCGTCAGGTCGAGTATGCAGTAGTGTGTCCAGGCATTGCCCTGGCTGATGCGCTGTATAGCCTTTGAGTCAGCCGCCGGCCGATACTCGAAGTCGGGCATCTCCGTATGGTCGAATTTGAACTGCTTCCTGTCCCATTTATATACATGCGTGATGGCCGGTAACCCCACGCAGTACTCTGTGATGGTAAAGTCGGTGCCCGTCATCGGCAGACGCCATCCGATGTCCGAATCCTTCATGTCGGGCTTGAACGTCTCTACCGGACTCGTGGCGGGTGTCATCTTCTGCGTCTGCGGGTCGTAGTCATACCAGCACAACAGGTTCTGCGGCATCACGTGCTGCTGGTGGAGACTCACGGCAAAGATCCTGTGGCCGTTGTCCTTGCGCCACATGCAGGCCAACATCTGGTCGATGTCCGTCTGCGACACCAGATCCACGTAGCCGTTCTTCTTGTCGATGAGGATGCGGTAGTCGTCGTCCTCCTCACCGTCCCAGATCGAGGCCGTTCCGCTCTGGCGCGTCCCCTTGGCAGGATGGTCGGCCTGTTCCAGCACTTCTCCCACCACCCATGTGGGCATCGCCTCGTTAAAGGCGTGCAACAGCTTTACCACGTCGGGTGCCTGTCCGCCGTTCTTCACGTTGATGGTTGTCTTGAACCACCGGGCGTTCACGTCCGCGTTGTCCATCACCTGTGCTTTCACGCTACCGGCTCCCACGGCCAGCATACTGATCATACAAACGAGCAATTTTTTCATATCATTATCTGATGGTTTATGTTAGCAGGCAAAGTTACGATATTAATTTTAAAAGGAGCACCCAAGCGGATGCTCCTTTGCTTATAGAGTAGGATAGGGGATTAGTCCTCCCAGTTCTCCTGGCTCTTACGGATATAAGACTTGTAACGGATCTGAGCCATCTTCTGTGCCTCGGCGAAGAGTTCCTCTGCCTCGTTGGGATAAGCCTTCTTGACAGAGAGGTAACGAACCTCACCCATGAGGAAGTCGTGGAAGTTAGCCCAGTTCGGCTCCTT